>OBLW0100000401.1_pt1 | contig 37272 bp, 21 predicted proteins | sample 1520161 | NCBI WGS metagenome assembly OBLW01 (sample SAMEA3539309, study PRJEB22396) | soil metagenome | biome: tundra; feature: field; material: soil | place: USA | collected 2010-05 | depth 0.15 m
CCTACGTGGCGTCCTCGTCAGGAGTGCCGAGGGTTCTGCGCCAATTCGTGTCGGCCGTTGCGGTGAAACACGGGTGCGATGCAGATCAATTGCTGGAAATTCTAGTCACGGACCTCACCGAGAACGGCGTTCTCCATGAGAAGACCTGTTCATTGCTCACCGCCGCTATAACAGTTCCACTGATCGTCCGCCCGGCCGGATCCAGGCGATGGATTTGCGCCAATTGCGCCACAGTTCATTTGCATCTGTCCGCAGGAGTCTGCATCAATCGCGGCTGCCATCATAATAAACTGATGGAGGAAGGTGCCGCTCGCTCCCACGATTACTACTCATGGCTTGCCACCCAACCGCTGCGTCGCATGGCTGTCGCAGAGCTCACGGGACAGACCTCGATCGATCAGCAGCGTGAGCGACAGCGGAGGTTCCGCGGTGCCCTGCTCCCTGCACCGAGCGAGAATGGTCTCGCTGATACCCTAGATGTCCTCTCGGTAACTACAACGATGGAGGTGGGAGTCGACATCGGCGCGCTGCGATCGGTCACAATGGCGAACGTCCCGCCACAGCGGTTCAATTATCAGCAGCGGGTTGGGCGTGCGGGGCGCACTGGGCAGCCTTTTTCTTTCGCAGTCACGGTCTGCCGCGACCGATCTCACGATGACTTCTTCTTCCAGCACATGGCGGAGATGACTAGCGGCAGTCCTCGCGCCCCGTTCATAGACTTGGGACGCGATCGGATTGTCAAGCGAGTCGTCGCCGCCGAATTGCTGAGACGCGGGTTCGCGCGCCTTCCAGATCGGCCCGCACGGACTTCCGAGAGCATCCACGGAATCTTCGGATTCACCTCGGAGTGGGTGGCCCGGAGGTCAGCCATCCAGCAGTGGCTCAACGGCGCCTCCGACATTCAGACGGTGGCCGCTCAATTCTGCGCGCATACTTCCGTCAATCCAATGCCGATCTGCGAATGGTCACGGAATGAGCTTATCGGAGACATCGATGAGGCTGTTGAAAACCCATTTTTTAGACACGAAGAGTTGAGTGAGCTTCTGGCCAACGCGGGAGTCCTGCCCATGTTCGGGTTCCCCACTCGAGTCCGCGACCTATACAGCGGACGAATAAAGGAAAAGGACGACCTAAGCACAAAGACGTTGTCTCAGCGCCCGATGAACATGGCGGTTACATCATTCGCTCCCGGCACGATCGCAGTAAAGGATGGGTCCGAGCACGTGTGCGTGGGATTCGCCGCCTACAAGTTTGAGGGCCAGCGGGCCCTAGCTAAAGATCCACTCGAGGCTAGTCTCAGTGTGTCGCAATGCAGGGTCTGTGATCGGCTTAGTCTCGATATTTCAGGAGACGGTGTAGTCTGCGCAGTTTGCGGCGGCGAGACTAAGCAGATCGAGCTCGTGCAACCTGCCGGATTTCGAACCACTTACCGAAGCGCTGACTTCGACGACACTGAGGACGTCTCCAGTTCATTCGCGGTCGGACAGCTCGCAACCGACGTGCCACCTGAGAAGGTCGTCTCCGTTGCCGCAATGTCGACGGCTGTTCTCGAGCAAGTCGAGGTGCTCAACATCAACGATAACGGTGGACGAGGATACCGGCTCGTACGTCAGAATGACGGCTCCTACGCTTGCCCCGATCCCGCTCTCTACTCGAGGCCACTGGCCGCGTTCTTTCACGAGGGTGCCGAACGAGGACCTATTGGCATCGGCGACGTACGACGCACCGATGTACTCACTATCCAGGTACGGAACCGCAATCTAAGCGGCGGAACAGTCTGTACGCATCGCGAGATGTGTCCCGCGGGTCTTCCGGCCATGCTCTCTTTCGCGCAGATTCTGCGGCGCGCGGCACACTCATTCCTTGATATTGACGAGAGCGAGTTGGTCTTGGGGCTTCAACCCACGCTGGCTGACCAAACGATGACTCACCGGCTATATCTTGCCGATGCGCTCGACAATGGCGCAGGCTTCGCAGTAGAGCTGGGGGAAGCGGCCACGCTTCTTGGCCTGCTCGAGTCCGTGCGTAACTCTCTCGGGACCAGCTTGAGTGCTCCTGGCCACGCGGAGGCATGCACGTCCTCATGCCCAACCTGCCTGCGAAGCTACGACAACCGCTTCGTTCACTGGGCGCTGGACTGGCGACTCGCACTTGACGTAGTGGATCTTAGCCTCGGCCTCAAACTGGATCTTGATCGATGGCTCCCGCGGATGAGAAGGGTTGCCGAGAACACCGCCGCAAGCTTCCGGGATTACAACAACCTGCGAGTCACCGAGGTGGCGGGGATTCCATCGCTTGTACTTGAAGAGACGCGATCCGCAGTGGTGGTGGGTCATCCTTTGTGGCTACGGGATCCTCGACGCTTCGTGACTCAGCAGATAGACGTCCGGAGTGCATTGGAGGCCCAAGGCCTCACCGTTGCTTACTCCGATGCGTTCGTCCTCGACCGGTCACCCTTCGATGCGTTGCGGCATCTCACGGGCCCCTGACAGATCTGATCGCTTGTGGCAGGCTCTTGCCCCGTGGCGGAACCCTCGGATCTCCTTGCCTGGCTGCGGACGCAGTGTGCGGACTTCGCGTTCGACGTAGGTGGTGTCTTTCAGCGTCAGAGCGACGTGTCCTGGTGGCCGCTCAAGGCGGCCGGCCCCGCTGAGCTAGAGGAACGTCTGACTGAGGGTGGTCACCTGCTTCCGCTGCCGAGGGAGCCAGCCGCCTTGGCGAACGTAATGGAAGTGTCCATCGTCAACTTCCTGGCGCTCCGCGTGCTGGGCGTGGCGGAGGCCGAGGTGCGCCGGGGGACGGAGCGTGGCTACCCGGACCTTGAGATTGGCGGTCCGGCGTTCGGCGGGGGCTCCCACGCCGTCGACGTCAAGGCTGCACGCCGTGCAGGAAGCGGCACGAAAACGCAGAGCCGGATAACGCTGTATACCGGCAACACGTACTTCAAGTGGCCGGATCTGCACTGGCCGGGGACGTTCCGGCCGTTCAACGACTACGTCACGCACCTTGACGTCATCATGATCTACACCCTCAATCCTGAGAGTAACGCTCGGGTGGAGAACCTCGAGCTGATCGTTCAGGAGCCGTGGCGGATCGCCAGCCGTGAACGCTCGTCCACAACGCGGGAGTACATCGGGGCAGTCACCAATCTCTCTGCGCTCCGCGCGGGCCAGGGGGCTTTCAGGACGCCCGCGGAGTTCTATGAGTACTGGCGCAAGTACCCCTTCAGGGTCAGCGCCCAGGTGCAGAATCAGCTGCAACGCCTGCTTACCTCAACCCAGGACGAACTGACAAGGCTCAGGGCCAAACAACAACTCGGCCCTGACTGAGCCGGCCGAATCCGCTGCAACGATGTGAGCTGGACATGTGCGGGTCGTTGCGTGGTTTTGTCAGTTGCCACTGGAAGGATGACCATCGTGAGCGCTCGTGGTGTCGCGGTCTCGTTGTTCTCCGGAGCCGGTGGTCTCGACCTTGGCGCGGAGCGCGCCGGGTATGAGGTCCGTGCTGCGGTCGAGTGGGACCGCGACGCCGCGGCCACGATGGAGAAGAACTTTGAGCATCTGGTCTCACCGGTGATTCAGAACGACATCATGGAGACGCCCACCCGCGAGATCCTTGCTGCGGCAGGCCTGAAGCGAGGACGGCGACCGGATCTGCTGCTAGGCGGCCCGCCCTGCACCCCGTTCTCCAAGTCAGGTTTCTGGCTTGAATGGAAGCGTGAGGGCCTGGATCCGGGTGCGTCCCTCCTACAGGCATACACCCGGATTCTCGCCGAGGCGCGGCCGCGCCGCTTCGTGCTGGAGAACGTCTACGCGCTCACCTACAACAACAAGGCCAGCAGACCTGCCTACGAGCGGCTGCTGCGGGAAATCGACGCAGCTGGTTACGACTGGCGGGCCAAGGTCCTCAACGCCGCCGACTATGGCGTGCCCCAGGCACGGCCTCGGTTGTTCATCATCGGCGTCCCGAAAGGCGAGAAATTGCCCGACCACCCCGAGCCGTCACACGGGGGTCAGTGGGAGCGGCGGGTTAGCGGCGATCCGCAGTGCCCCCATGTGACCGCCGGGGAAGCGCTGGCCGAACTCGTGACAGACCCGGAACATGGTGAGGAAGTCAACGGCAAGTATGGGCACCTGTTGCCCGCTATCCCGCCAGGTGACAACTACCTCTTCTACACCCCCGAGCGCGGCCATCCCGACCCGCTGTTCAGGTGGCGTAGCAAATACTGGTCTTTCCTGCTCAAGCTCGCCCCAGGCAAGCCGGCACCCACGATCCAGGCTCAGCCCGGTCCCTACGTCGGCCCATTCCACTGGGACAACCGGCGCCTCCGTCCGGCCGAGATCAAGAGGCTCTTCACCTATCCCGACCACTTCGAGCTAGTCGGCAGCCGCGCCTCGATCCAGTCCCAGCTGGGCAACTCAGTGCCGCCGCTGCTCGCTGAGAAAGTGATCCGGACCTTCGACGCACCTCCCTCTTCGCGTCCATAGGGTCAAGTCCCGGGCCGTGGCTTAGAACGGCAGAATCCAGTTTCCGCAGCTCATGCCCTATTTATGGTTAGCATTGGGTGTTCCCCTGTAAAACGGTCAGGCCTGGTACCGGGAACCTCCGCTACGGAGTTTCGGTGTGTTCAGAGGCGGTCTGTGACGCCGTTAGTGTGCCTGCTTCGGCGAAACGGTGGCAGGTCTGCGCAGGTGATGGCAGCCAGCGGCGGCACATCGCCCGCGGCAATGCCGTGGCTGAGCTCGGAGACGAGCTGCACGAGACGGTGCGCGGCCAACTCGCGAGACCGGGACCCTTGCCAACGAGCAGAGATATGACAGCTCGGTTAGGATTAGACCGTCGAAACCACTCGGCCATTCCACTCGATTTAGACTCTGTTTTCGAAGGGCCACCGATACTTTCTCGTGGACCTATTCAAGATCAAATTGAGTGGCAGATTGAGTGGCAAAACCGCGCTTGCGGGTGCCTGTCCCAGGCCTGTGAGTGCTGGTGTGGGCTCGTGTTTCTACTGGTCAGGTGCCTGACCAGCGGTTACGGAACCTTACGGTGATCCATGGTAAGGAGAAGGTCTACGGTTCGATTCCGTAAGGGGGCTCCACAAAATCCCAGGTCAGACCCAGGTTCCCGGGCAGCTGGCAGAGCCTCGAAGATCATCTGACCGTCATCTGACCGTCGTTCTGGGCGGTGGCGGGCGGTACTCGATGGCACGCATTGATGCGTTATGGCCGGGCAGTCAAGCTCGCCGGGGCGAGCCGTTGAACAGCCTGGGCCAGCCGGGTGGCGCATGGGCGCGGTCAGGCCGCTGTTACGCGGCGCTCGGCATGAGCATCTTGCGACACCTCTCGTGAGCACGGCCATGGCGGTCCCCTCCCTGCCCGCCAGCGACAGAGTCGTGAGCATTCGGCGGGGTGAGAGCCGCTGCCTTGGCCTCGCTCCTGGATGCCCATCATCACGGCGGGTGCCGCACCGGATGATACGGCGGGGCAGGGCGCGCGGAACGCCGATTGCGCGCGGCTGATTTCTGTGCGGCATTCTTGTTCGGGCACGCGCATATTGACTAGTTCTGGCTCGGGGAGTGCCATGTAACGGAAGCAGGGTCGGCCCGGCCGGTCTCCGGTGGCCTCACACCTGTCTCGTTGGTGGCCTGCGGTCCCTGCCGGTCCGGTGGTGGGGCGGGCTGCAGATCGGTCCCGCCGAGGAAATCGAATACGTACAGGCCTGCCTGCCCGCCGCAGGCGATTGCGTCGGTGCCGAGCCATGCGCAGGTGAAGATCTGCCCGTCGACTCTCATCAGGGTCCGGGCTTGCCAGCGCGCGGTGTCCCAGATCCGCACTGTCCCGTCGCGGCCGCCGCTGGCCAGCCAGCGGCCGTCCGGCGCGACGGCCACCGTGTACACGGTGCCGCGGTGGCCGGTGAGGACGGCGCGCTGCCGCGCAGTGGGCACATCCCAGATCCGTACTGTCCCGTCCCAGCCGCCAGTCGCTAGCCAGCTGCCGTCGGGTGCAGCAGCGGCTGCGTAAACCGCGGTGTGGTGACCGGTGAGGACCGGCCGTCGCTTCCCGGTGGGGATATCCCACAGATGCACAACCGGGTCGAGGCCGGTGACGGCCAGCCAGGTGCCATCCGGCGATACCGCAATCGCGTATGTCCCGGCTCTGTGACCTTGGAGAACGGTCTGCCCCTTCCCGGTTATCACGTCCCAGATGTCCATCATCCGGTCATAGCCCCGGATGGCCAGCCAGCTTCCTTGCGCAACTTCGGCCGGTCTTCCCGCGCCGCGATAAGCTCCGAAGACGGCTCGTTCCTTTCCGGCTGGGACATCCCACAGCCGCACCACTCCGTCATAGCCACCCGTGGCCAGCCAGCTGCCATCGGGGGCCGCAGCAACCGCGGCCGTCCACACACCATGACCGGCCAGGCCGGTCCGTTTCGATCCCGTGGGCAGATCCCAGATCTGTACCTCCGGATCGCCGCCAGCGGTGGCGAGCCAGCTTCCGTCCGCGGCGGCCGCGATTCCCGCAATCGCGGCCGAATGACCGGTGAGGGCGAGCCGTTGTTCGCCTGTGGCGGCGTCCCAGATCCGTATCTGAGAGTCGAGGCCCCCGGTCACCAGGCTGCCATCCGGCAGCGTAGCCATGGCGGCCACCAAGATGGCATGTTCGGTGAGTTTGGCCCGTGATCGCCCAGCGGCCACATCCCAGATCGATACCGTCCCGTCGTTGGACGCCGCGGCCAGCCAGCTGCCATCGGGTGCGACGGCCACCGCAGTCACCCAGTCGCCGCGGCCGGAGAGGACGGCCTGTTCCTTCTCGGCGGCCATATCCCAGATCCGGACCAGGCCGTCGCTGAACGCGGTGGCCAGTCAGCTTCCGTCCGGTGCCACATCCATCGCCATCACCGGTCCGGCATTCCCGCTGAAGGCGGCGCGTTGTTTCCCGCTGGTCACATCCCAGATGCGTACCGTCCCGTCAACGCCACCTGCGGCCAGCCACGTCCCATCGGGGGCGATCACCACCGTGGTCACCCAGTTGTCGCCCCGGGCGACCAGCATGGCTAGTAGCTCTCTGGCGGCCTTAACCCAGGCCCGGACGGTTCGCCAGGTACCGCTGCTATCGGTCTTCGTGCTGCCATGGGCAGCCGGGCTCTGTGTCGCATCGTGGTGAGAGAGTCCCAGCCGCTTCACCCCGGTGGCGGCATCCCAGATCAGCACGCCTCGATCTTTGCTGCCAGTAGCCACCCAGTCACCACCGGGTGAGACCGCCACTGCGGTCACCCAGCCGGCCTGCCCGACGTCAGATCGGGCGCGTTCGGTCTTCGCGGCGGTATCCCAGATCCGGATGCGCAGGCGGATGCCGATAGCGAGCCAGCTCCCATCCGGCGCGATCGCTACCGCGCTCGTATCGTTGCAGGCGATACCCGCTCGTTCCTTGCCGGTCGCCGGATCCCAGATCCGCATTTTCTTGTCCCAGCCGCATGTGGCGAGCCAGCTGCCATCCGGCGCGACCGCCACCGCGTTGACCGCCTTGCGGTGGCCGGCGAAGGCGATCCGTACCTGCCCGGTAGCCGCATCCAAGATCCGCACCATCCCGTCGGAGCTGCCGGTGACCAGCCAGCTGCCATCCGGCGCGACCGCCAGCGCGTTCACCCGCTGATCGCCGACCAGGATGACCCGGCGTATCGCCGGGTCAGGGAGGTCCGGCAGCGGCCGGCGGCTGACCAGCCTGGGCCCGGACCTCCGTTCCTGCAAGGCGGTCACTTGCGGCCCCCACTCCGGGTCATCACCCACCCGGCTGCACAGGACGTCAGCCACCGCCTGTGCGGGCTCGGTCGGGGCCAGCATGTGCGCCGACCGGGCCAGCACCGCCGCTAGACGGCGGGCGCGCGGAGTATCTGTCAGGGAAAGATCAGCGGCTGGTGCCGCAGGCCCGAACGCCCGGAGCCTCGCTGCAACCCATCGCAGGTCACTCGCCACGTCCCCGGCCTCAATGCTCCGGTCAGCCCCGAGCAGGTGCTCAATCAGGTGATCCAGTAGATACCTGTCCGCCTGGCCAAGTCCCCACCATGCCGTCCGGACCGGCTTGCCCCGCGTCCCCAGTGCGTCAGATGCCGGCAGGCCTGCCGCGGCCGCGTCCAGCAGCACGCTATGCAGCTCTGTCAGCCGCTGGTTCCCGAGCTCGCCGCGCAGGAAGTCCCGGACCACATCGTGCAGCGTCATACCGCCGCGCCCGTCATCCGCGTGATGCGCTATCACCAGGCCCAGCTCGGCCAGCCGCCCGCACACCCGGGCGGCCTCCAGCTCCTCCAAGCCGGCCGTGGCGTGCCATAGCCGGGCGGCCAGGCCGAATGGGATGATCTCATCTTCGGCGAACACGCTCAGCTCGGCGAACCGGCGCGCGTCATGATGGCCGAGCAGCTGGTGCTGGCCTCGATTGTCGCCCGGACCGCCTGCGTCCGCTGGTCCGGTTGCCCCACATCCAAGCCTTCGGCGCCATTCCCGCGCAGGTCATCGACTACCGCAGGGCCGCCCTCCCGCAGTCGCTGCAGCAGCTGGGCCGCGACCACGGCCATATCCGCACCGGCGCCGCCCGCGTCGGCGAAGATCTTGTTCACCAAGCGCAGCAACAGCGGCCACCGCCCGGTAACCGCAAGCAGCCCCCGGACCACACGTGGATCTAACGACGGCAGCCCGTCCGTCAGCAGGTGCCCGGCCTGCTCAGGTGACATCTGATCCACGCGGACCGCCACAGCCTGGCCGCCTAGCAGACCAGGTACCCGCGTCGTCACCAGCCGGGCACAGTTCCGGCCCCCAGCCGTGAACGGCGCCAGCTGGCCCGCTTCCCACACATCATCGACCACCAGCAGCCGGCGCGGACCGGCATCCAGCAGCGCCCCCAGCCGGCTGCCAGCCAGATCCGGATCGGTGAACGTCGCCTCCTCTCCCGCCACCGCCTTGATCACGTCATTGACCTTCGCCGCCACCGCCGCCGCACCACGCACATCCCGGCCCACCGTCACCAGGAACACGCCACCGCGGAACCGGTGCCGTACCCGCCGGTCCGCGCACACCACCCGCGCCAGCGTCGTCTTACCGAACCCACCCGCCCCATGCAGCCCCGTCGTGATCCCCACCGGCCTTCCCCCGCCAGCCATCAGTGCGGTCACCACCTGCCCAGCCTCCGCCGGGCGGTCAACGACCCAGCCCGGCACCTCCAGCCCCGCCAGCGGGAGCACCCGCGACGGCCTGGCAAGCAGCGGCCATACGGCCGCCACCGCAGCCACCACCCCGGCCACCGCAGCGAGCACGCCCGCCCATGAACTGGCCGGCCCAAGACCATGGCCGGCCCCAACCCAGACCAGCAACCCGCACGACGCCAGCCCGAGCGCCACCGCAAGCCCCAGCCCGACCCTCTCCCAACGCCACACAACTCATAGCTACCCCAAAGCCGGCCGACGCGCACGACCCAAGCAACCAACGGCGGCTCCGGCACCGCACCGTGGCCTGTAGAAAGGCCACCGGCATAGGGTGCCTCCGCCCGGCAGCGGCATGCACGGGCCGACCTGACCGGCCGCACAGCGACCCGAGCGCAGGGCGCAATGCACGCCCGTGCTCCCACATCCCATGGTCGGCCAGCCTGGCTGACTGAACAAGCAGCCTCCTGCCAGAGGGCAGGAAGCAGGTCAATGATCTACAGCACGACATAGGCTCGCCCGCGTGACGGACAGAAAGTTCGTTCAGGTGCGCCGCGGACGGCAAGCTGGCCGACCACCCGGGCGCGCATATCGGTGGCTCGGCGAGCGTTCTCCCTGAGCGCCTCATCGCTCAGCGTGACAATTGTCGATCGGCGTTGCTGGGGCGACCCCGCACGGGTCCGGGCGAGCGATCCGCTGGAGGCCGAGACAGACGCGGTTGTCGAACTCTCGCCACGGTCCTCAGGAGGCTACGTGAGCCTGACCTAACGCGCCATACGCGGCAGATCCGGGCGTTCCTACCGAGGGTGTCGCTGTATAGACATGCAGCGGACGGATCGTGCGTTTGGCTATGACCGGGCTGCCAGCGACGCGAGGCCTGCTCGATAACCGCGCGCCGAGCCGCCGATCTGGACGGCCACTGCGACCTTCGCGACGATCAGCTTGGGCAGACAGAACGAGCCGATATGTGCTCTCGTTTCTGCGATTCCGTGCCACGAGACGTTCGCTTCTGTCGCTTTGTCCATGTTCCGAACATGCATACCTATGCGCCGACCCGCATGCCCACTCGTGGTCCGTCGGCCTCACCGGGCTCCCGATGCCCGGCTGGCATGACTGCTAAGGGCGTGATCCACTGTCACGATCTGCGCCGCCACTGCTCTTGCGGAATCTTCCCGATCGGGCGGATGCGTTTGCTGGCTAGATCGTGCCCGCGAAACCGCTCAGGCCGGAGGCCAGGCCTGAGCGCTGCCAGTTGCGGCCCATGTCGCCTCGGCGGTCCGACATCAACCAGCTAAATCTCCGCTTGGATCTGGTAGATGAGGGCTCTCAGATCGTCCGCCGTGTCCGGATGCTCGTCCAACAGATCGGCGAAACGCGCTTCCCACATGTCCGCCTGGCCGTCCCGGTTTGCTTCTAGTCCCGGCCCAGACAGGCCCGCCAGTCGCTCATGGGTCTGATCCAGTCGCATCTCCGTCGCTCGCTCTCGCCTGGGGTCGTCACGGCCCAGCAACCGCGCGACCCCCCGCTTGGCGGCCTCCCACGCATCGTTTGCTGTCGCATCCACCACGGTACGGCCAGCCAACGCTGCCAAATGCAGCAGAACAGTGTCACCCTGAATTGACTCTATTTGATGGGCGGCTAGAACCATCCGCATCATATCGAGCAGTTCGGTGGTCAGACATATTCGATTAGCATCCTTGCCTTTTTCGCCGGAAGAGGGAGCGGTATTGGACTTAATTCTCTCATGCAGCGATCTCAACCGATCGTCGTCACATTGAGGAGACAACATAAATATCAGCGGTACGCCGAAACTATAAAGGTCCGGATTGTTGAGCTCTGGAATAGCGTCAAGCAGTCTCGGGTGAGCGGCGACGGCTGATGCAAGTCCATACGATGTCCGATAGTTTTTCGAGTACTCGTACGTTGGGTGATTAAGTATCCAATTCACCACGAGCTGAACTGATTCGGCCGACAGTAAATGGCTTTTCAGGATGAGAAGTCTAATAACCATGTCCTGGATCCCGGACACGTCCAGGATGCTCTCGCCCTCTCCCTGCGCATTCTGAAAGAAGTCGTCGTCGTTAGAATTCTCCGGATATTGAGGCAAGATAATATTAAACGGACCTGCCCCTTGATGGGGCAAGGAAACCGCAGGAATAAGTCCGCTGAGAATTACTTCATCCCACCGGTCTCCTCGATGTGAATAGACAGATTTATCGCGGATCGCCATGCCGAAGCGAAGGCGTGATTCCGCCTGTCTGTCGCCTACTAGCCTAGCTTGAAGCAGATCGACCCATTCTGCAGGCATCCTGTCTTCATCGCGCATGGGCCGGATTATCTCGCTATCGTAGGCCAGCGTTGACAGGATCGCCTGGAACCCATCAGGATCTAGGCCAGAGCGCCAAAGTGCCACAGTTGAACGCCAGAAGAGCATAGAGTCATCGCCACTCGAACATACGCGGGATAGCGGCAAGCCCTCGCCATCGTAATCCAGCATTATGCGCAAGAGGATCAGGTTCGCCGAATACGCAGAGAGCTGCCTGACTCGGTCAACAGGCATGGGCCGGTAGCCGACGTAACGATCTGAACTGTACCTCCGTCGGTAATTTGCGGTAAGGGTCTCCAGGAGCGACAAGATCCGGGTGCGTCTCTCCATCTGGAACTCACCGACCAGTTGGGCTGCAAAGGTCAGTGTCGTTTTCCGGACGGCCAGTGGCTGGTGAGACAGGAGTGCATACAGCAGATCATCATCGGGTTCGCGAGCACCGCGCCTCACTGTTAGCATGGTGTCGGCGATGTCGGACAGCATTTCTACTACGTAACTGGCCAGCAGATATTCCCCGAAGGTCGCGTGCAGGAACTCGTAGCATCTGCGCGCATCCGCTGAATGGTATTGCTTGGCTTCCGCCGAGTACACGAAGAAGAATTGTCCAATTAGCTGCTCTCCGAGCTCAGCGGCATGGACAGGTGGGGGCCCGTTATCCTCCAGTGCCGAGAGGTCGCCACCGAGTTCGATATTGGTTACATCTTGTCGACCGCGGTTAAACATCGCCAAGGCCGCGATGGATAGTCGCCAAAATTGCCCGCGAACTGCTTCCTCGAAATCATCCGGCCTCGGTGCAACTGGCGACTTTGCAACCTCGCGGCGGATAAAATTGTCCAGAAGGCGCCGGTACAGGTCGGCCGAAGACGAGTCAGAGTCGACGGCAGGTGATTTCGGATCTGCCGAATATATTGCGAGCATCATTAGCAGCAGTGGCTGACTTGCCAGGTCAGGCTGACGCAACGCCGTCCCCGGCCTTAGGCCGCGGATCGCGCCGGAGGCGATCGCGTGGGCATTGACCTCGTTCCAGACTCCAAGCCATGCTTCGATCTGTACTTCATCGAAGCCTTCGAGTCTGAGCACGGTCGTACCAAGCGGAATGGTGACTCGGTCCGCCACCACAGTCCGGGAGGTCACCACTACCACGACTGGACGATCCTGCTCCGCCTCGCGCCGCTGGAAATCCACAACCTCCTGCAGATAACCGCCGCGATGACCTGCCGCCTGTAGCAACTCATCCAGCCCGTCCAAGAGCACGACGCGGACAGTCGCACTACTTCGGTCAGCCAGCTCCCACCAGTCCACACGCCCATGCGTGGCAGCGTCGAGCGCCTGCTGAATCTGCTCGTAGATCGGCGCGCCGGCATCGACCCGGCGGAGCGGCACTCGCACGACCGTGAATGCTGACGCCGGCAGGCGAGCAGCAATCACCTTGGTCAGCAGGCTCTTGCCCGCTCCGGGATGGCCAAGGAGAAGTAGTGGCGCGTGAGCGGCGTCAGGTGCTGTGACCTGACCGACCAACAGCAGGTCCAGGTCAGTGCGTACCTCCCGATCCTGCCACCATGTCTCATCCGCAGGTCGTGCGCCTTCGCCGATCCAGCCCAACCGATACCGCGGGTTAAGGAAAATACGCCCAACGGCGGGGAAGGTCACGCCTGCTTCGGTCCCCGCCGCCTCAGGGATGATCAGCTCTTCTAGCACTCCGCGATTTGAACGGCGCACCACACTGCATATATCTCGCTCGGCCTCCACCCGCGCGGCCACGAGATTGAGCATAGTTTCAAGACGAGCCAGGCCAGAACTCTGGCCCTCGAGGGCGGCGAGAACGTCCGCATGAACTTGGGTGACACCATTTCGCGTGGCGGCATGCTCACCGAGACTAGCCCACACCAGGAACTCCGGCACCGTCGCAGCCATGCTGAGGTAGTGCGAGCGGTAGCGCTCGACAGCGGCATCAACGAATGCACCGGTCAGCGGACGCGACACCGCTTGCCAAGAGGCCAGACCGTTTAGGAACTCTTGAGTCGACCCGGCGAGGTCGGACATCCAGGTTCGGACATACGGGATAGTCTCTTCGAAGCCTCTGGCCGGTGAGGGCGCAGGTACTGGTGTCTCGTAGAGAAGCTCGATCAGATTCCGGTTGATGACATCCTGCCCGAGCGCAAGTGCCTTGCGATCTTTCTCGGTAATAGCGAGGCTTTTGTAGGATTCCTCTCCCAGCTGTTCCCGGAGGACCTCGAAGAGTGCCGCCGCGACTATTGCCGTGTGAGCTGCCGCCACGAGACGGTACCGTTCATACCCGGCAATCCCCAGCGATCGATCGGAGACAGCGTCGAGTACCTTCCGCAGCAAACCGATTGCCTCGTTTTTCTGCTCGAGCCAACCCCAAATTGCGGCGAACGCACCCAGCGGCGCCAACGCTGGACCCAACAGCACAGCAGCCCCAGCGGCCACACCGGCACCGAGTATGACGCCCCCGAGCAGATGGTCGAGTTTCTCGATGCGCGGGCGATCATGTCGGCCAAGGATCTGCAACGCACCGCGATACGTGAGAGCAGGATCTCGACCCAAGCTTCCTCCAATAGCCCTACCTACGGCCCCACGCTGAGGACGCGAATGAAACACCTGTGATCGCAGAACCTGGCCTGTACTGACCGAATGTAGTTCGACCGGCTACGATTCAGGACGACTGCGGGCTGTCGCTGTCGCTGGAGACAGCCTCCCACCATCGCGGACTGGTCACAAGCGTGGCCTGGCGGTCGAGGTGCCCAAAATGGCGCACTTACATCGGATGCGGTCGGTTGCGTTTCAAGATCACTCAAGGTAATTGCCTGCGTTGCTCAGCCATGGGAAGGTTCCGTTCACGGAACTCCCAGGCCCGGGTCGGCCCGACGGCGATCAGCGCATCGGCCCCGTCGCTTGCCAGACGGTGGCCAGCGTGACGGACCATCTTATGCAGGTCGCTCAGATGAATCAGGTGTAGTAGGTGGTTAAGTTTCCCCAGGCAGTTATCGCTGAAGTTGGCAATGGATAGCAATGCTTACGGCGCGCAGGCCGTTGGCAGCGGAGATGCTGCATGGTTATGCGACATTACCCTCAGCCGATTAGATCCGCAATGCCGCGATGAGGGCGGCCCGGGCATCAACATAGTGCGCACAGAACTGAATCATCTGCGGACGGGCGCGAGTCCTTCAGATACCGGGAGCCGGTCGTCCGTATTCGGCGATAGGCGCGCCCTGGTTGCGGAAGACGATGCCGACCTGATGCTCGTGATACGGCGCAAGGTCATACGGGCTAGCGGGAAACTATGCGTAGCTTCCAACGCCCGCTATTCGGCAGAATCGGATGTTCGCTGGGGTTCGCGGCCGATCAGGTGCGTGGCCAGCGGCCCGGTGAGCTTCCGCCGGTGCGGTAACGAGGCGACGGGTGTCGAGGAGAGGATGAGCAACTGCACCGCGGGCGGTCAGGCAAGGTCGCGGTGGCGCTCGGCGGTAGCTGAAGGCCAGGAATTCCGCCAGTTCCTCATCGGACCCCAAGATGTCAGCAGCGAGGTCGTCGGGGGACTTTGATCGGCCTGGTGTTCTTGGCCGCCAGCAACTGAGCGACCGATGGGCGCGCCGGGCGGAGGCACCTGCCGATCTGTCCGCGCCGGATGTGCTCACCGGGACCTCCACGAGGTGCCGTTCATGGCGAGCGGCCAGCGTAAAGGCGTCACGGCACCGTCCTGTTCCGTGCGGCCTGATCTTCGGCGGGGCAAGGCTCGCCTGGTTTGTCACCGGGGGAACTTGTCGTCTTGAAGCGCGGAGAGGGCCGGAGGTTCGAATTCGCCTGCAATCGCGGTAACACCTGGTCAGCAGGCATTCCAGGTTGAGCCGCAACCGTGGCAAGATCATCCGACCGTCATCCGACCGTCGGCCTGGCCGTGACCGGGCGGCACCCGGCCTCACAGACCGGCCCGGAACGGAACATGCCGGCTCCTTTGACCCCTGCGGCCCGCCGGGCACGGCCCGGGTCTCTCAGCCGCACATTTCCGGCCCCATGGCGGGCCACGGCGGTAGCTTGCCCGTCGGATGCTGTTGCCCGGCGACCCCGCCACCGGGCAGTGAACCCGCGGAGTTGTGGATGGTAAGGAGAAGGTCTACGGTTCGATTCCGTAAGGGGGCTCCGCAAAGTAGCAGGTCAGGCGGTTCTTCTGATCAGTCTGAGATGGCCTTCAAGATCACCTGACCGTCAGTTGACCGTCGTTCTGGGCGTGAAGAGTTGGCACTCAGCCGCATGGACTGACTCTCGATGGCACGCCGGTCCGGCGTGGCGGAGACGCTGTTTGAACATCCGAGGGATCCCGCCGCAGCGGCTCATACCGGTCCGCTGGGCCGTCGAGGGCCGCGAGTGCTGTAGATCCTGCGCGCCAGGACCATTGCGGATGCGCTCCTGTGTACCCTCAAAGACGCCGTCGGCGACGGCACGCGGTTCGACTTGGCGACTGGGTCGGCCGACTGGCCCAAGCGCGCCGGGCTGCCGGTTCCCGAGTCGGTGACGCAAGCGCCGGTCCTGGCGGTCGGCAATGCCGGCCTGCGGCGCCCGGCGCCGGACGTGAGCGGATTGTCGGAGGACTCTGCCATGCTGCTGGGCATGAGTGCTGTCGGCCAGGGGCCGCCCGTGCTGCCCCGCCAGGACGCCGTGGACTGGATCAGCCAAGTCTTCGCTGCGCCCCCGCCGCCGCCCTTGCCGGCGACCGCGTCACACCGGACCGTCCGCGAGGCCATCGCAACGGTGCTGGCGCGTATGAGCGCCAATGAGCTGGCGGATGAATGCATCCGCTTTGGCCTGGAGCCCTCCACGGGCGGCAGCGACGACCCGTGGCAGGGCAAGTGGCGGTACGTCGAGCGGCGGCTGCGGCACAGGGAGTTGCCCGACCTGCTTGCCCTGGCCCGCAAGGTGACCGAGATCTACGAGGATCCCGTCCTGGATCACCTGCTCGGGATCGCGGGAGCCCGCGGCGTCCATGGTGAGCTGAAGAACCTGATCTTCGCCGCGAACGGACCCAAGCCGAAGATCATCCTGCGTGACGCCGTGAACAACGACCTGGAGATCGTGGAGAACGGCGAGCACTGCTTGGTGTACGATCGGCCGCTGGCCCAGACTGGGCTGACCTGGCGGCAGCTGATCGCCTGGTGGGGAGACGACGACCAGCTCGCCGGTGATGCTGAGCGGGACGTCGCGCTGAGCCTCTACCGTCGGCTGCTGGCCTGCATGGCGGGAAACGCCGCGGAACGGTTCATCTTCACCCGGTACTGCGCGCTATACCGAACCCTCGGGTTCGAAACGCCAGCTCTCATCCCGCAGGTCTACCTTCACTATGACCCGTACACGCGCCGGGCCAGCATGCCGCTGACCCAGCAGCGGATGGACTTCCTGGTCCTCCTGCCCCACCGCAGGCGCGTCGTGATCGAGCTTGACGGCATCCAGCACTACGCCGACGACAAGCAGCGCGCCGACCCACAGCGCTACGCGCAGATGGTCGCCGGTGACCGCGTCCTTCAGCTGGCCGGCTACGAGGTCTACCGGTTCGGCGGCCACGAGCTGGCCAACCGCAAGCAGGCCGCCGGACTGCTCGAAGACTTCTTTGCCAGCCTGCTCGACATCGCCCGCTCGCCTGAATAGCAGGCCCAGGCAGGTCATTTCCATGGGCCGGTTTCTGTGCCGGGTACAGTCCGGCTTTGCTGGCTGCTGGCCAACAGGCAGGACCTGGGTCCGCGAGTGGCTGGGCTATCGTCGCTGTTGCGGCTCGCTATGACCCCCGGGCTGAGCCCGGCGCGAGACATGGGTCAAACCGCCGATAATGGAGCTGCCGGTGGGGCATGCCCTGGGGCGGCGAGCGGCATGAGCTTTCCCCGGACTATTGCGAAGCCAGGAATCCGTACCTGGCTTTACGTGTAGCTGCGATGCACGGGGTGAGGCCATGCGGCTGAGGCAGGAAGCGCGCGTCCTGAAGGGCAAGGCGCTGTCCTCGCTTGTCACCGCCACGGAGGCATTCAACTCGCCTCGCGACGACGGCCGGGCAACCCGCGTCCTGCTTCACCTCCAGCACGCCTTCGAGATGCTGCTGAAAGCGGGCCTGATCCAGGCGGGCGTCTCCGTGTTCGACCGCAAAACTGGCCGGTCTATCGGGTTCGAGAAGTGTGTCGGCCTCGCGATGGCCGAGGGCGCGATCAAGCTCAGCGAGGCCGACGCCGGGACCCTGCGCGCGATCGACGCGATGCGTGACGACGAGCAGCACTGGTTCAACGAGGTGCCCGAGCAGTTGCTGTACCTGCACGCCCGCGCAGCGGTGACGCTGTTCGACGACGTTCTCCAGCGCGCGTTCGGCGAGCACCTCGCTGGTCACCTCCCGTCCCGGGTACTGCCGGTATCGGCTGAGCCGCCCCGCGAACTCGCGGTCCTCTTGGACGATGAGTACAGCCAGATTGCTGCCCTGCTGCGGCCCGGCCGCCGAGCCCGGCACCAGGCCCGTGCCCGGATCCGCACGCTGCTGGCCATGGAAGCCCACGTCGACCCCGAGGCCCACGTCTCGAGTAAGGACGTGGACAGGGTCGAGCGCGGCATGCGTGATGGCAGTCCCCGCGGGCGGGTCTTCCCGCGGCTGGACGACATCGCCACCTCCATCGACGGGGATGGCGTGATCGTCACTGTGCACTTCACCAAGACGCAGGGCGCCCCCGTGCGCTTCGAGGCCGATGAGTCCGTACCTGCGGCTGCCGTGCGCGAGGTGGACCTCCAGCGCAAGTTCCACCATTCCGCCGCCAGCCTTGCGGCCGCAGTAGGCCTGACGCCGCCGCGCGCTCATGCACTGCGCTGTCACCTGGGCATTGATGCCGACCCGTCCTGCTGCCACGACTTCATCTTCGGCAAGTCCCGGCACCGCGGCTATTCCGACAACGCGTACAAGAAGATGCGGTCCGCGGTCGAGACCCTGGATATGGCCGCTGTCTGGAACGTGCACCGGCCGCTGTCGGCCGCCGCGTCGGACCTCCCTTGCGATCTTGAGGGCTGCAAGGCGGAATGACGGGCCGCCGAATGTCGGTGGCTCACGTCAGAACTCTGCGGGGGCAGCGCTCGCCGCCGGATTATCGAAGATGCGAGCAGGTTCCGCTCCGGCCCAGCCCAGTGAATCGGCGTCCGGCGGGTCAGGCAGGGCAGCGCGAGCCGGCGCCTCGCAGGACGCTGCGGCACGCCCGCCACGATCAGATGGCCAGTGCCCGGCCATAGCTGTGCACAATTTTATTTGCATATGGGTCCTGCGGGACTGGTCGGCCGGTGCCAGCGTCTGTGGCGCTTATGCAGGCACCCGGTGGTTAGAGAGGTGAGCCAGTACGGCGTGGTTGGCTTCCCATCCGTCAGGGAACCGGGCGGTCACGCCGAGGTGGATCGGGTCGGTTGAGGGGTGGGTGTCGAGCAGGTCGGCGATGCCCGCCCGGGCGACCATGATGCAGGCGTGCCGGTGCCTGGAGGTCAGGACGCAGAGCCGTCCTGCTTCCAGATGGAAGTTGGTGGCGTCGCGGCGCCCGGACAGGGGGTGGACGATGATGGTGACGGCGAACTCTGCGCCCTGGAGCCGGTTGGCGGTGTCGACCCTGATCTCCCGAGCGGCGGCCGGGGCGGTGAGGGTGAGAGCCTGCCGGATCTGGTCGGCCTGGTCACGGTGGGCGACGCCAATGGCTACGTCGCGGGGGCCGAGCAGCTGCCCGCCCGGGTGACGCTCGCAGGTCCCGATTGCCCTGCGGGTAAGGAGCCTGGCGGCCAGCGTCGCGGCAGCTGCGGCTGCCTCGCTGTCCGTGCGGGTGACGTGCCGGGCGGGCAGCTCGTGCAGTGCCCAGCCGGATCGCGCGGCCATCTCCAGGGTCGCATCCTGCTGGCTACGCATCCCCGCTGTGGTGAAGTTCAGCTGCCGCGCGCCGGGTCCGGTGGCGGCGCGGAAGCCGGTGAACGGATAGAAGGCACCGGACACGACGCCCGCGGCCGATGCCGGGAGCCGCCAGGACACGGGGAGCCGGTGGACGGGCAGGTCCGGGTTATGGGCGAGGACGACGGCCACGGCGCTTTGCATCGGGTCCCACGGCAGGCCCAGCCAGCGGGTTGTCTCGATGACGGAGAACGGGTCGAGCTGGCCGGGATCGCCGACAAATACGGCGCGGTCGAACCGGTCGGCGATGAGCAGCAGCATGTCGGAGCGCATCTGGTAGGCCTCGTCCACGATGGCCCATGCCCAGCGCCGGTCCCGGACGGTTGCCCACTTGGCTGCGGTCCCGAGGATCACGTCCGCGGCAGGCAGGTCATCGACGCTGGTCGCGACCGACACGCTCGGGATGGCCAGCAGGCCGGGGCTCGCGGCGTAGTCCGCGGCCGACAGTCGTCCGATACGCAGGCCGGGGTCGTGGCCGGCCAGCCGCGCGGCGAGGTCATCCACCTGGTTGTTGGTCTGCGCCACGACGATGCATGTCTCACCGCCGGCTGCCAGGGTGGCAGCGGCCCGAACGACCAGTGTGGTCTTCCCGGCGCCGGGCGGGGAGTCGACGATGATGCCGCGATCGCCCGGGCCGGCCATCGCGGCCAGGACGGCGGTGATGACGCGGTCCGTCTCGGCGGCGGGGTCGAACGGGCGTGGCTCAGTCATGCGCGGGCCTCTCCGTCTGGATCTTCGGCCCGGGCCTGCCGGGGCGGGCCGCCGTGCGTCCAGGGGGTCTGGCTGGGCGGCGGGAACTCGCGCTGCGCGAAGTACCCGGGGTCGGGGGCGTAAGTGACCTCCTCGCCGATGCCTGGGACGGCCCCGGCCTTCGGCTTACGCGGGGTGCCCATGCCCTGGGTGACCTCGAGGACCACGATGGTGGCGTCCTCGCCGTCGCGTGCCAGCTCGGTGATCTGGACGCGCTGGCCTGGGCGTGCCGGGCAGATCAGCGTCCGTCCAGGCTCGATGCGCACGAGGTCGGGCGTGCTGACCGTGAAGCGCGGTCGCAGGATCGCCCGGCCCGTGGCGCTGGCCGTAGTGCGCGCGGGGTTAGCGGACACGACGATGCCGCCGAATGCCTCGCCGGCGGTGCGCAGGTCGGCCAGGACAAACGGGTCTTCGAGGGCGCGCTGGGCGTCAAAGGCGGCCTGGGCGCGCTCTAGCTGGTCGAGCCGGGCCGCGGCGCGAACCGCATGGTCACGGCGGGGCTGGGGCAGGCCGCCGTCGGCCAGGTAGAGGCTGAACCGGGTGAACGAGTCCCGGTCCTCCGCCCACCGGCGGTCCGCGCTGGCGGTCTGGGGCAGGGCGTTCAGCAGCGCGATGGCGTTCCAGGCGGACTGCCAGGTGGGGGCCAGCTGCCCGCGGACAGCCTCGGTGATCTCCGCAGCCGCCCGGGCGGCGGCGGGCTGGTCGCGGTCCCGGAGCGCCCGGTCGTGGTTGCGGACAAGGGGCTCCAGGATGGCCTGGTCGAACCCGGGATCAGTGGCCGGGCCGGCGGGCGGGCAGCGCAGCGGGTCCTCCGCGGCGAGCGCAGCCTGCAGGCCGGTCAAGCCGGGGGGCGGGTCGATCCAGGCGAGCTGGGCGGCGAGGTGGGCGTCTTCCAGCGGGCTCTGTCCGGTTGCCCACTGCTCGGCGAGCAGGGTGGTCAGGTCCGTCAGGAGCGCGGAGCCGGGGTGATCGGCGCGGTCGGCGAGGAAGGTCAGCCACCGGCCGAGGACAGGTATGGACGGGTCGACCGCGTAGGGTCCGTCGGTCGGCTGGAACCGGGTGGCGCGGCCCAGGAGGCCGAGGTAGTCACGCGCTGCCCGGTTCGGGACGAGGATCTGCGGGGCGTCGGCGTAGCGGCGCCGCTCCTCGCGCTTGCTCGTGGCGGGAAGCACTTCGGTGGCGGCCTGCCGGGCTGTGATGTAGTCCAGCACGACCCTAGCCAGGCCGGCCTGGAAGCGCAGGCGGAGCTCGCGGTCACGGGGCTGCGGCACGACTAGCAGCCTTGGGGCTGTCCGGCTGGTGCCGGCCATGGCGGCTACCGGGGTGGCCGGGTCACCGGCCAGGGTCAGGGGGATGAGCACGAGCGGCTGGCCGGATAGGTGGCGGTGCCGGACCCGGCTGAGAGGCTGGGCCCGGCCGGTGCTGGCCGCCTCCAGCCGGGCGAGGGTGGCGAGCAGGGTCATGCCGCGCCGCCTGCCAGGTCGTCGCGCAGAGTGCTGGCGTGCCGCAGCGCGCGGGTGATGTCAGCCTGATCGGCGGACGGTTCGCGGTGGCCGGCCGCGAGGGCCAGCGCGGTGCCGATGCTGTCCAGGCCGCCAAGGTCCTCGCGCACGGCCGATCCCAGTACATCCAGGGAGCCAGCGGCGCGGGCCTCGTCACGGCAGAAGCCCGCCAGCTCGCAGGTTCGCAGGCAGCGTGGCTGGTACCGGGCCGGGACTGTCCGCAGCGCGGCGGCCAGGTCAGCGCGCGGCCGGGCGACGGTGCCGTCGGGGCCGGGCATCAGGTCGAAGGTGACGCCGGGCGGCAGCGCGTCGAGCAGCGTGCCGATGCGGGTGATCCGTGCGAGCTGGCGCCGCAGGACGCTCACCTGCTTGCGCACGTCGAGCATGGTGGCGGTGGGTTGGCTGGAGAAATTCTCCCGGGTGACCAGGATGGCGCTGGCCGACACCGCCGACGCTGGCAGGGCCTCGGCGGTGAGCAGGTCCTGGAGGGCCAGGACGTACACCGCGGCCTGCATCGCCGCGGCCGCCACGCTCTCCTCGTCGGCCTGCCCGTCGATCACCGCGAACGACTTGATCTCCACGACGTGGAACCGGCCGTCAGCCTGAAAGGCAACCACGTCGGGCTCCAGGTAGGCCAGGTGGCCGCCGACGCGCAGGCGCAGAATCGGATGGTCATACAGGGTGCCTGCGTCGCCGGGCTGGCGGGCCGCGCGCAGCAGCAGGGCGCGGGTCCGCTGGTAGCGGACCTCCGGGCTGGCGTTCCCGCCGACGGTCTCCAGATCGTCGTAGGCGACCTCGGGCAGTGCCAGGCCGAGCGTGCCGCGCAGCAGCCGGATCAGATCCGCGCCACCGGAGGCCTTGACCTGGGTCTCGAAGACGGCGCCGCGGGTGAGCGCGAACGGGGACTGCGAAGAAGGCTGCGGGAATCCGGCCTGGGCGGCAATCTCCGCCTTGTCCGCGCCTGCGGCGTCCATCAGCGCACGGCGGGCGCACCCGGGATTTGCGGTCAGCGCGGCCACAGTCCGGGCCGTGTAACTCCGTGGCGCCATCGCGCCCCGGAGGCGGTCAAGCCGGGCGTCGAGCGAGGCAGTCATGTCGTGGTCCTCGGACGGGAGATGTCAGGGATGGAGGTCACCGGCTAGGCCGTCCCGGTGCCGCGGACGGCGGTCAGGCGTGCTCCGAACAGCTGCTCGGCACCGCTAAGCTGCTGCCTGGCGCGGCGGGCGGCCTGGCCCCGGGTGTCGGCGTCGGGACCTGCGTGGATGTCCAGCTCAGCCTGGGCGGCTGCGGCCACGTCGCCGGGCGCGGCGTCTTTCCCGTGCGGCCCGTCGAGGGCGCCGGGGATGTTCATGGCGAAGCGGCGCAGCAACTGCTGCGCGCCGCCCCTGGGACTGGGGCGGTCGGCGCCAGCCATGCCGTTAGCGGTCTCGGCGACGCGAACCGCCGCCGTGAGGAAATCGACGCGCGGGCTGAGCGGCCCGACGATGCGCTGCTCCATCGGCCAGGTGCTGATGCACAGCAGCGCGCGGGCCGGAGACAGCAGGTCCGCCGTCAGCGCCGGGCACAGGTAATACGGCCGGGCGTTGGGCGCGGACCGGTAGGACCGTTCCTCATCGCGGCGCAGGCTGGTCAGCCGTGACGGCAGCAGATGCCCGGTGAAGAAGGCCGCGTGCACCGCAGCGATCAGCCTGGGTGCCGACGGAACGCCCAGCAGCGTCAGGGCGTGATGCACCTGCTCGCGCGCCGGCAGCAGCGACCCGGTATCAAGCTGCTCCTCAGTCACTGCGCCGTCGGGGGTGACCAGCGCATCCCAGGCCCGCTCGGCGCGGCGTAGCTCGGCGCGCAGCTCACTTACCCGCGTGCTCTCCCGCGCCGCGAGCGCGGCGCGGACGGCGCGGCGCAGCTCGGCGATCCGGGCTTCCAGGGCATCCAGCGGTTCCTGCATGGCAGGACCCTACCAGGTGTTCCAGTATTTTCCAGTTGACTCCACGGTTTCTGGGTGTAGCGTTCTGCCAGTCCCCGCACCCGGCGGGGCGAAGTTTCCCTGAACACGGCGGAGGCCTGCCGATGAGGCTGCTACACACCTCGGACTGGCATCTGGGACGGACCGTGGGACGCCGGTCCCGCGACGAGGACTTCGACGCGGTCCTGGCCGAGATCACCGGCATCTCCCGAGACGCCCGGCCGGACCTGATCGTTCACAGCGGTGACCTGTTCGATGCCTACCGGCCGTCCCCCTCGGACCTGCGCCGGTGCCTGGGCGCGCTGCGCGACCTGTCGAACGTCGCGCCGGTCGTCGTGCTAGCCGGCAACCACGACTCGCCCGTGCTGATGGAGGCCCTGGACTTCGCCGTGAACGCGTTCACGGACAACGCCGCCCCCGGCGCGCCGCCCCGCCTCCGGTTCGTGCCCAAGGCCCGCCATCCCCGCGACGGCGGGATCCTGGACTACCCGGCCTGCGAGGGCGAGCAGCGGATCCGGCTGGCCCCGCTGCCGTTCATCCACCAGAACCGGTTCCTGGACAGCTTCATCAGCCCGGGGACCGCCACCCGGGATTATGCCCAGCATCTGCGCGAGGTGCAGGCTGGGCTGACGGCCGGGCTGCGCGCCGGCTACCAGGACGGACGGGACGTCCTGATCTTCGCCGCGCACCTGTACGTTGGCGGCGCGATCCCGTCACACACCGAGCGACGCGTCGACATCGCCGACACCTATGCCACCGAAGCCGACGCCCTGCCGCCGGTCAGTTACGCGGCGCTGGGCCACATCCACCGCCCCCAGGCGATCACCGGCTCCGCAGGCACCGCCCGGTACGCCGGCAGCCCGCTGCAGCTGGACTTCGGCGAAGCCGGCGAGGACAAGAGCGTCGTCGTGGTCGACGCCGACCCCGGCCGCCCGGTCCGGGTCGACATCGTGCCACTGACCGCCGGCCGCCGCCTGGTGGACTTCGACGGCACCCTGGGCGAGCTCCGCGCCCGGGCCGGGCAGATCGGCGACGCGTTCGTCCGCGCCGTGATCAGCGGCGACCAGCCCGTCCTCCAACTCGCCGCCGCCGCCCAGGACGCCGCCCCGCAGGCGACCTTCATCAGCGTCGACCCGCGCCGCGAGGCAGCACAGGCAGCCATCCTGGACCGGTCCGCCGCCGACGGCGACGAACCAGACCTGCCCGAGCTGTTCCTCTCCTACCTGGCCCAGGCCGAACTTCCCAGCGGGGCCGCCGGTCACGTCATGGCGACCTTCGGCGACCTGCTGGACGACGCTGACAGCGAGGAGCCGGGCCACCTCGGCGAGGAAAACCTGCTGGAGGCCGCGCTCAGCGAGGAACAAGAACCCGGCCCGGTGCCCGGCCGGATGCTCCAGCCGGCCGCCGCCTCCGAGACGACCGCGAGGGAGCAGTCATGAGGCCGCTGCAGCTGTCTTTCTCCGGGGTCCGCAGCTACCCCGCCGCGTTCGGGCCGCTGGACTTCACCGGCAAGAACCTCATCGCCATCCTCGGCGACACTGGCGCGGGCAAATCCACCATCCTCGAAGCCATCACCCTGGCCCTGTACGGCAACTGCACGTGGGACAACCAGCAGTCCAGGGCCCTTATGGCCGAGGGTGCCGCCCAGATGAGCGTGGACTTCACCTTTGCCCATGATGGCCACCGCTGGCGAGTCCGCCGCGTCTTCCACGCCAACACCACACCGTCCACGCACCACCTCAAGAACCTCGACACCGGCGAGGAAACCGACAACGCCAGGGCCGTGACCCGCAGGATCGAGGCGCTGCTAAAGCTCCGCTTCGATAGCTTCCGCACAGCCGTCCTGCTCCCGCAAGGACAGTTCAGCCGACTGCTCACCGCCACGGGCACCGAGCGCACCGCCCTGCTCAAGGACATCTTCGGCATCCAGATCATCGAGACGCTGCACCAGCATGCCAGCCTGCACCGGGACCGGCTGACCAGCCTCGTAAACCGTGGCCAGTTGGTGCGCAAGGGCCTGCTAGATAATCCCGCCGCTGCTGCCGCCGCCGCGGGCCAGGACGCCGATCAGCAGGAACGCTTCGCCGCCCACCTGGATAAGGCCCTGGGCATCCTGCGCGCCACCCAGGAAAGGGCGTCCGCCGCCGGGGGTCGGCATGCGACCCTGACCGCCGCGGCCGCTGGCCTCGCCAAGCACGAGATCAGGGGCGTCGCTGGGACGATCGGGCGCATCGCCGCGATCGCGGCGGACCTCACCGCCCGAGACGCGCAGGCGGACAGTGCACGGAAAGAATGGGCAGCACGGCAGTCCCGGGCCGAAGCCGAGCTTGACCAGGCGGCCGAGGATGGCCTGACTCCCGAGACGCTGGCCTCGGCCGCCACCGTCCTGGATGGCCTGCCCGCCCGGCTGGATGACCTCGCCGCCGAGCACATCCAGCTCGACCAGGACGAGCACGACACCGCGCAGGAAGCCCTGGACCTGGAAACCGCCGCGTCCGGCCTCCAGGACTTGCGAGCCCGCGCAGTGTCCCGGGAGGCAGCCCGCGAGGTCGTGGCCACGACGCTGCGTGATTTCCGCGATGCCTGCGGGCGGCTTCAGGACACGACAGGCGCTGCCCTGCTGGCCGCCGCCCGGGTTGGCGAAGCCCGCCACTACGAGAACCTGGCGGCCGATCAGCTGCGGCTTTGCCGCGAAGCCCTGCCGGTTCTCGACGCGGACGCCGCCATGGCCGAGACTGCTCGGCTGGAAGCGGACAAGCAGCTCAACGCCGTCAGGGGCCGCGAAGCCGCGCACACCGCCGGAGCGGCCCTGTCACCCGGCGATCCGTGCCTCATCTGCCAGCGCCAGCTGCCCGGGGACTATCACCCGCCTGCACCAGCCGACCCCCAGGCCCTGACCGGCGCCGAGCAGGCTCAGTCGGCGGCCGCCCGGAAAGAGCGGGCCGCCGCGAAGAAGCTCACCCAGGCGCAGGCCGACATCAAGCACGCAGGCCGCAGCCACCAGGAGCGGCAGGAAGCCACCGTGCTGGCCCGGGACCGGCTGGACCAGGCTCGCCAGGATGCCGCCACCGCCATGCGCAGCCTGACCCAGCGATCTTGGGCCGACGCCGGCCCGGTCAGCGAGGAGGCATTCCTGGTCGGCCTGGAAGCCGCCTGCACCCGGTTGTCCGAAGCCGACGCTGGCCATGATGACCTGCGGGCCAGTTCAGCCGATCAGCTCCTGCAGCCTGCCCGCGATCTCGGCCAAGCGCTGGAAGAGGCCGCCTCGGCCACCGCGGACTCGGCGACCGAGGCAAGGAAGGATGCTTCCGCGGCGAGCACGGCACTAGAACGCCAGCAGGATGCTCACCGGCAGGCTGTGGCCAGGATCACGGCCGGCCGCACCCGCCATGGCCAGGCGCGCGGAAAGCTCGGCCGCGAAGCGGAATCCCTTCCCGCAGCCGTCCGGCCGCTCCTGCCAGCCGACCCGCTCGCCGCCAGCCCAGACCACCTGACGTCAGCCCGCGCAGCGCTTGGCGCCCGCCAGCAGCGCCTCGAAGAGGTCAGCCAGGCCCGCGACGACGCAGCCGCGGAGATCATGAAAATCGGCGAGGCAGAACACCAGCGCGAGGTGCGGCACAACCGCGAGGTCACCAGTCCGCTTCAGGAGCTGACGGCTGAGCTAACACGGTGGGGGGAGGCCATCGAGCAGGCCGCCACCGCAGTCGGCGGCGGGGCCGCGCCACTGCCCGCCCGCCCCTCAGCCATCACCGCCGCCGAAGTCAGCGCCTACGCCACGGCGATCGCCGAAACGGCAGCCCGCACGCAGGACCGCGTGACCGGGGCAGCAAGCCAGGCCGCCGACGAGGCCCGCGAGCTGCTGGATCACCTCGGCGCCACGGCCGCTGCCCTGCAGGCGAGACAGGACGGATACCCGCCCGTCGCACTCGCATCGGGCGGCGAGCTGCTGACGACCGCGGCCCTCGACCCAGTCGTGGCCGCGCACGCCAGCGCCTGCGACACCAGCCGCCGCCACCGCCAGGAGCAGGCCGCTGCCCAGGGGCAGGTTGCCCATGCCGCAAGGCTCGACGCCGCGATCACGGCCGGGGAGGTCAGGCTCAGCGCGGTCAGTACCCTCCGCACGATGCTGGCCTCCGGCAAGTTCCCGCAGTACCTGACAGAGCTGCGAACCAAGACGCTCCTCGGCGTCGCCAGCGAGCTGCTCGGCCAGCTGTCTGATGGCGAGTTCGGGTTCGCCGAGGACTTCCAGATCATCAGCCGCCATAGCGGGGCGACCCGCAGCCCCAGGACTCTGTCCGGCGGAGAGACCTTCCTCGCGTCCCTCGCCCTCGCCCTCGCGCTCGTCGAGCTGCACAGCCGCTCCGGCGCACGTCTGGGTGCCCTATTCCTCGACGAGGGCTTCGGCTCGCTCGACGTCGACACGCTCGCCACCGCGCTCAGCGTGCTCCGCGCCGTGACCGACGAGGACAAGCTCGTCGCCATCATCAGTCACCTTCATGCCGTCGCCGAGGCAGTCGAGGACGTGATCTGGGTCGAGCGGCGCCCCGAAGGATCCAGCGCGAGCTGGCTCAGCCCAGCCGCACGCGATGCCCTGGTCCGCCAGGACGTGGCCGGCGGACTGCTCAGCCTCCTATCGTGAGTCTCCAACGTCGCCGCAGCGGCGGCTGCAGGCGTCGCGCAGTTCCGCTGATCCCTGGACGAACGTCGCCAAGGTTCATCAGCATCCGGCATTGTTCGCCTCAACGGCGACAGGCAGCATCAATCTGCAGCAAACTCGCGGCGATCTCATCGGACTGGACGGCCAGGCCACCGCGGCGACTACACCGCAAGCGGCGGTGCCCGCAAACGCGCTCGGCGATGCGATCGTGCTGCTGCCCGGCAACCCTCTCGACCGCCTCGACGGTGGGAGCCTCGGAAATGTCAGTCCCTGCGGTTACTGTTCGGACCGTGGCAGAGACGCTGCGCGACTGGCATGGATCTTCCCGGCCCACCGCCCGGCATGGGCAGGCGGGAGACGGTCCTGCTGCCCGCGCTGGTCTCCCGGACCCGGTGGTGGGCGGCGCAGTATCCGGGACATCAGCGGGGCCCGGTTCTCCCATCGTCGCGCGGGGCCGTTTAGGAGCATTGGCAGGATTCCACAGGGGGAGGGGGTGACCGCCAGTGGCAGGAAAGAGCGCAGAGCCGCTGCTGCATGAGTTCCGCAGCAACTCGGCTGCTGACGTGGCCATGTCGCTGCTGCGCTCGAAGGACGCGCTGCTTTACCTGGCGCTGATGGCTGCCCACCTTGGTGATGGCCAGATCATCGACGGGCAGACTTTGACTGCGGAGATGGACGCTGACCTGCCGGTCCTGCTGCGCAGCTATACCCCGGTAGAGAGCGAGGGCCCGGTCTTGCTGGCGATCCCGGACGCTGATGTGCTGCTGACGCGCTGGACGAAGCGGGGGTGGGTGCATCGCAGCGTCGATCCCGAGAGCCGCATCGAGCGGTATCAGCTTACTTCTGGTGCCAGCCAGGCGGTCCGGCAGATGCGCAACCTGCAGCGGCAGACTTCGATAGCGACCGAGTCGGCGCTGGCGATGGTCATGGCCGAGCTGCGGCAGATCGCCACGGATGCGAACCCTGATCCGGTGGCCCGGCGGGAGGCGGTCATGGAGCAGATCGCGGTGCTCGCCGCCCAGCTGGAGGCGCTCGACGCTGGTGATGCTCCCGAGGTAAATCACGCCGGGCTGATCGACAGGGTGGCCACCCTGGCGCAGCTTATCGAGCGGATCCCGTCGGACATTGCCCGTTACGGCGAGCAGATGCACGCGAACACGGCCGCGCTGCTACGGCAGAGCCTTACTGACGACCCTGCGGAATTCGCGGAGTCATTGCAGAAGATGTTCGACGGTCACGACGTCATCGCCGAGTCACCGGAAGGCCAGGCGTTCCGGGCGTTCGCCACGGTCGTGGCGACTCCCTCCCAGCGGGCCCAGCTGGAATCAGATATCGCTGAGATCGTCTCCCGGGTCGACGGGGTTCCCGTGCATCTGGCGGAGATGCTGAGCGGGTTCATCGACGCGATGTGGCGGCGGGTGCAGGAGGTCGAGGAGACCAGGGGCGTGGCCTTCCGCCGTATGAGCAATTTCGTGCGCGGCGGAGACGTACTGCATTACCGCAGCATGCGCACGCGCATCAGCGAAGCGCAGGCCTCGGCGGCAGAGGCGTTCCAGCGCACCCACGGTGGCCGCGACATAGGGTTCCTCGTCCCGGCGACTGGAGTAGACACTGCCTCGATAGGGCGCCTGCGGCTTGACGAGGGCATCGCCACTCTGCCCGATCCCGTCACGGACTCCAGCGACGAATTCGACATCGACCCAGCGGCACTTGCCGGCCGGGAATCCATCGACTGGGCCGCGTTGCGGTCTGCCGTGCGCTCAGCGATGGATGCCCATGGCGGCTTCGCCACGCTGCCGGAGGTACTCGATGAACTGCGCCAGCCGCGCACCGGCGATGTGATCGGCGCATGGGCGCTCGCTACCCGCCACGGCGATGTCGATGACAGCGAGCGCGTCACGGTGCGAGCACACACCAGCCGTGGCCTGCGGGAGATCACCGTCCCCTACGTGGTGTTCGGTGAGGACATCCCCGCCCCGGCACCCCCGGCCGCCCGCGTCAGGTGGCTGAACCTGCAGTCCGTTATGACGGAAGGCGCCTCCGATGCCTGACACAGGCCAGCCCGCGTTTGAAGTGGTATTCGGCGAGACCCTGTTCGCTGGAATTGCCCGCTCCGGGGTGAGGGAGTCGGCGAGGCTCGATCCTGCAGAGGTGTTCGCTGGTACCGCTGGTACCACTGTGGGATCCCACGTGGGCAGCGGCGAACTCCGGCCCCGGTTCGACAGCGACACCAGCGAACTGCCCCCGGAGGTGTGCTGGGCGCTTCAGGAACTGGTCGCGGCCCCGCATGTCAGCGAGAAATCCAGGAAGCATTGGCCCGTGGTGCTGCAGTACGAGGATGCGCTGCGCAGCCGCCTGTCAGAACTTGGCCTGGTCCTGGAGATCAATCGCGAATTCGGGTATGCGTTCACCCGCCAGGCCGAGGACCCGAGCCCTCACAGTCGCGTGATCCTGCGCGCGAAGACTCTTAGCCTGGCAGCGAGCGCGCTGGCGCTGTACTTGTATAACCAGTACGTGGTATCGCCGGACGACCCGGTTGTGGACACCGCGGACATGATGGATCACATGATGGCCTACAAACGGGCTGACGATACTGACGAGGCGGGGTTCCAGAAGAAGATCAGAGCAGCGGTCAAGGCGCTTGAGGACGCGGCGATCATCAAGCCAGTCAAGGGCACCAGCCGTTACATCATCTACGGGGTCATCACCTCCATCCTCACCGCGGAGCAGGTCACCGTGCTCGATCAGCGGTACAGGGCCATCGCCCGTGGTGAGATCCCGCATGCCGCCAGCACCGACATCGATGAGGTACCGGGGGAGGATGACGATGCCTGATCTCGGTAGCACCCGCACCATGCACCTGGGCCAGTTCCGCATGACCCGCCTGCAGCTGGTCAACTGGGGAACTTTCTGCGGCTACAAGGACTTCCCCATCGACGAGCGCGGGGTGCTGTTCACCGGCCCTTCCGGATCAGGGAAGTCCTCCCTGATGGACGGCCACTCTGCTGTCCTGCTCCCTACCCACGACCAGCGTTTCAACGCCTCCGCGGACATGTCCGCCCGTGGTGCCAGGCAGGGAACCCGCAGTGTTGCTGACTATGTGCGCGGCGCATGGTCGGAGACCAATGACGAGCACGAGCAGTCCCAGGTGCAGTACCTGCGCGGCGGCAAGCCGACCTGGTCGGCCATCGCTGCTACCTACGACAACGGGCTCGGCGCGGTCACCACCGCAGTGGTGGTCAGGTGGTTCACCGGGGTAGAGACCGACGGCGGGTCGCTGAAGGCCATGCACCAGCTGCATGACGGGCACTTCCACCTGCACAGCTTGCAGGCGTGGGCGGAGAGAGGATTCGACACCCGCTGGCTCAAGGCCGCCCACCCGGCGCTTTACCTGGACGGCCCGACCGCGTACATGCGTGAACTGGCGAGACGCATCGGGCTGGGTGCATCGAGGACCGCGCTGTCGCTGCTGGGCAAGGCCAAGGCGATGAAGAACGTCGGTGACCTGAACCTCTTCATCCGCGACAACATGCTCGACGAGCCGGAAACCTTCGCCGCAGCGCAGAAGATGCTCGCCGCGTTCACCCCGCTCAACGAGGCATTCGAGACTGCGCACCGCGCTCACCGGCAGGAACTGATCCTGCGAGAGGTGCCACCCAGTTGGGCGACGTACCGCGAGTCCGGCGAGACCCGCACGCTCGCCGAAACGCTGCTGGGCACGCCGATGGAGCACTACCTGCGCGGGGTCCACCTGAGGGTGCTCCAGGAGGCGATGGACCGCGCCGCCACGGCCATTGCGAGCCTCGGTACCGAACTCGGCAGGCAGGAGAAACTCGAAGATCAAAAACTCGAAGCGTACGAATCCCTGGACCAGCAGTGGCGCCAGGAAGGGCAGGTGCTCCAGAACCTGCAACTGCAACTCCAGGCAGCAGAACGTGAGGCGGCCGCCCGCGAAAGCGCCCACCGGATCTACAGCGGGCACGTGACCCGCCTCGGGTGGCCATGCCCGCAGGACCAGGACGCCTTCACCGCACTTCGCGGTCAGGCGCCGCGGATTCTGAAGGAGGCGCAATCCGGCAAAGCGGACATCGAACCGCAGCGCCGTGAAGCGTTCGGTGACGCCACGGAAGCGACGCGGCTGCATGCAGCCAAGGCCGCCGAACTCCTTGCCTTGCAGTCTGCAAGGAGCCTCATTCCCTGGAAGGCAGCCCAACGCCGCGACCAGATCGCCGATGCCGCAAAGGTCCCGGCGACCGATCTGCCCTACGCTGCCGAACTCATCGACATCGCTGACGGGCACGAACGCTGGCGCGCTGCGGCAGAGAAGGTAATGCGCAGCTTCGGCATGCGCCTGCTGGTGCCCGAGCGCCACAAGAAGGCCATCAGCGATTACATCGACAACCACGACATGCGCGGCCTTGTCGAGTACAGCATCGTCACCACCACATCGGCCTATCAACCCCGCCCGCGCCCGGACACCCTGGCTGGGAAGCTCACCGTCGACACCGATCATCCCTGCGGATTGTGGCTGGCCGCCCAGCTGACCAGGAAGTTCGACCATGCATGCGTGGAAGCAGCCCTTGACCTGGAACAGCACCGCATTGCCGTGACGGTGCGCGGCACGGTGAAGCTGCCGGGCAGCCACTACCGCAAGGACGACCGGCCAGAGCTGACCAGCCCGTCGTCTTACATCCTGGGCGCCAACACCGCCGCCAAACGCGCTGCCCTCGAAACTGAGGCCACCCAGCTCGCCAAAGCCAAGACGAAGGCCATTGCCGACGCCGACGACCTGGACGTTCGCTATCAGAAGCTGGACGCGATCCTTGACGCCGCCAGCCAGATCGTCACCTACGCCGACTGGACGCTGCTGGATTACTGGGCATCCGCACGTGCCGGTGACCATCTCAAAGACCGCATAGCAGAGATCAAGGCCGACAACGTAGACCTGCAACAACTGCAGAAACAGCGCGACACCGCGAAGGAGGAATGGAAAGCAGCAGCTAGCGCCAGCTCCGGCATCCGCAGCAAGATCGCAGAGCACCGCGACCGGCACGGTGCGCTGGCCGAGACGCACCAGCAGGACCAGTGCAAGCCGCACACCATCAGCGATGATGAGCAGCGCTCCTACCTGGACGCTGCATACTCCAGCATCGGCGTGGACGCCCTGCCAGAGACCATGCCGGCGATCGGCACCGCCTTCCGCAAAGAGCTGGAACAGCGCAAGTCCGCAGCGGAGAGCGACCGCAGGCTCGCGCATCAGAAGATCAAGACGGCCATCGGCCGGTTCGTGGAGGACTGGCCAGACACCGCGCCGGACACCAGCGGCGACGTGGACCGCTGCGGCGCGGACTTCGCCGCCCTGCACGACGAAATCGCGCAACGACGGCTCCCTGATGCGATGGCCCGGTTCCAGCAAATGATCAGCGAGGATATGGTGCCGTCGGTCGGGGTGCTGCAGCGTGCCATCGAGAACGCGGCCAGCAAGATCCAGGACCGCGTGGCCATGGTCAACGCAGGGCTACGGCGCGTGGAGTTCAGCCCTGGGACCCATCTGCAGATCGCCTACAAGGCGAGCCCGTCCGAGGACGTCAAGGATTTCCGCGCCAAAGTGGACGCTCTGCTGAGCAACGCGTCCACGGCACGGCAGAGCACCCCAGCATCACTGGCACAATTCCAGCGCGTACGTGACCTGATGGCGCGGTTCACCGCCGATGACCTCACTGACCGCCGCTGGCGCGCCAACGTCTTGGATGTGCGCAATAGCTACGCCTTCTACGGCCGGGAAGAAAACGTCGACAGCGTAACTGTGCACACCTACCGCAATACCGCCTCCAACTCCGGCGGGGAACAGGAAAAGCTGGTCGCTTTCTGCCTGTCCGCGGCGCTGAGTTACAACCTCGCCGACGCTGACTCGGACGGCAGGCCCCGGTTCGCGCCGCTGATGCTCGACGAGGCATTCAGCAAGTCCGACGAGACGTTCTCGGCACAAGCCCTGGCGGCCTTCGACGAATTCGGATTCCAGCTGCTCATCGCGGCGCCGATCCGCCTGTCCGGGATCGTTGAACCGTACATCGGGCAAGCCATCCTCGTGGAAAAGCGCCTGACGGATGACGGAGCGCATTCGAGTGCCGCGTCGGCCACATTCGGTGAACTCGCTGCCCGCCGCGTCGCCGAGTCAGACGGGGACCTTCGTGCGTCAGCCTGACGAGATCACCAAGTACCTGCGTGAGCGCTTCGACCGCGACTACCCGGCATGGGCTCGCCAGCTAGGCACCTGGCCGATGCGGATCGGACTTCGCCCCCCGACTACCGCGCAGCGATCCGCCGAGCCCGTCACCTGTCACACCTGGGCGGACCAGTGGCGCGCCTACACGGGCCCCGGGGTGGTCGAATACGCCAGCGTGCGGTTCCCGACCGGAACGCACCCGATGCCGAAGGCACTAGTGCTGCGCCACCCGCGGGATGTGGCAGCGGCCCACCGCGGCACCGTCCTGACCTGGCAGCGCTGTGGCCACCGGCTTACCACGCTGCAGCGCACCTTCCCCCAGGCCCGATTCACCGGCGTCATCCGCCGCATTACCGACCTGGACGACCGCGACTACCAGCGCCTGGTCACCACCGTGACCTGGCTCCGAGTTAACCCGGCCTCCGGGATGCTGCTGCGCCAGCTTCCGATCGAGGGCATCGACACCAAGTGGCTGTCCAGGCACGCCCAGCTGATACTCGCACTGCTCGGAGACAGTGACCACAGCCCCGTCCTCGATTCCGCCCAGCCCGTGACAGCCTCCGGGACACGGCGGCTGCACGAGCGGCTCGGACTGCGCGTCCCACCTGACCTGATCCAGGTGGCAGTGCTCGACCCATCCCTGCGCGTCCAGCTCGCCGGGATGCGCCACCTGGCCGCCAGCGTCGAGGACCTGAACCGGTGGGAGCAACGGCCCCACACGATCGTAATCCTGGAGAACAAAGAGACCGGCTACGCCATCACCGACGACCATCCAGGGACCGTCGTGCTGCACGGTCAGGGGTTCAGCGTCGCGTGCTATGCCCGAATCGGCTGGGTGCGCACCGCCCGAACAGTCATCTACTGGGGCGATATCGACGCCCCCGGCCTGCAGTTCGTCAACGACCTACGCGGCCATGGCATCGACGTCAACACCATCCTGATGGACACGCCGACCCTGCACCGCTTCCGGCACCTCGCCGCAGAGGGAGCAGGCCCCCAGCGCAGCACGCTTCCGAATCTCACCGATACCGAGCAGGAACTCTACGTATATCTGACCGAGTACGCGGCCACGCACGGCACGGGCCTCCTAGTTGAGCAGGAACGCATCCCCTGGCAGCACTCGTACCACTCACTCACCACGGCCATGAATTGCCCGCCCCCTCTACGATCGGCGACCCCAGCGAGCCGCGCCATAGCCCAGCGGGAGTCGCCGGTGCCCAGATGACGCGGCTCGCGAAGCTGCTTGGCCGTGGTCGACTGAGGGACGCATCCGGCAGGATCAGACGATGCCATTCCTTCCCTACGAGGCCCGGAAGTTCAGTATGCCCCTGGCCGAGCCAGCCTCGGGCCTGCTGTCGCTGCCGTTGGCCGAGTTGATCTGGGGCGCGATCACGGTCGGCGCGACGCCGATCTCGATGGGCGGGACGCCGCGGCCGCTCATTGAGCTTTGCTGGCGCGCTGCCCTGATCGCGGCCAGTCTCGAAGAGGACCCCTCTTCCGGCCGCTGGGTCAAGACGCCCGGGTACCGGCGCCTGGACCCGAGCGAGAAGAGAGCCGTCAGTTACTTCCTGGGCATGACGCAGGCGAAGATCATGTGTGAGCGACTGCTCCGCGCGCCGCATCTCATCCACCTGGACACCTACCTCGCTATGACCGGCCGGGCTACCCGGGCCTCGCGGCCGGACTTGATCGGGGTGAGCCTGCCGGCCATGGACATCACGATCGCGGTCGAGGCCAAGGGCCGGGCGGGCGGCCGGAACGATGAGGTAACCCGCAAGGCCAAAGAGCAGGCCAGGTCCCTGCCGGGAGTCCTGTCCACGAGCTCGGCCCTCCGCGTCGCTTCGGTCGCGTCCTTTGACCCCCGGGACCATTGGGAGGCTTACCTGGAGGACCCGCCGGGGCCATTCCAGCCTCTGGACTCGCTGACTGCCGGGTCGCTCCTGGCTGCTTATTACCGGCCGCTGGTCGCCGCCCTGCTGGAGGCACAGGATGACCAGGCCACCGAGGACGGCTATACGACAATCGCGCAGCTTCCTGGCATCGACCTGGTCTTCGGTATCCCGACATTCATTGTGACGATCGTGCGCACGATGCCGTCGGCCGGTCTGGTAACCGCCGATCAACTGCGGGGCGTCGGCGCAACCCTGCTGGAAGCAGTGCGGAACCGCCCACTCGCGTCACGGGGCGAGACGACCGGGCCATACGAGGAGGACTCCGTCGGCCTGCCGGAGCGACCGCGCCCGTACACCGGCCTGGACGGCGTCTACATCGGGCTCGGCCCATCATGGCTACAGGCGCTCCGCTGACCGTGCCGCCATCCATGGTGCACGCGTCGCCACCCCGTTACACCTTTGACTCGTGAATCCGAGGAGATGCAGCGCCGCCTAGGCGCTAGCCTGGCAAATAGTCGCGAAGATCCGCATTGGGCTGATTTACCGTCATTGAAGTTAGTACCTCGCTGAGGATCGTCCCGGCCGATTGGCAGCGAACTGGTAAAACGGTCGTACATTGTGATCTATGTGGTTCCTACGCGCGTGTTGACGCTAGCGACATGAGCTGGAGCATTCTGGCTACACCGTCGCGACGTTGTGACCGCAGCAGCGACAGTGGATGCTCGCGTGGAGGTTGGGTTAGCACTTCCCTAAGCTTGTTCTTTAACCTGCCAGGCTGAGACCTGGGCGTTTGGCGTGCCTTTTGCC
>OBLW0100000402.1_pt1 | contig 37218 bp, 24 predicted proteins | sample 1520161 | NCBI WGS metagenome assembly OBLW01 (sample SAMEA3539309, study PRJEB22396) | soil metagenome | biome: tundra; feature: field; material: soil | place: USA | collected 2010-05 | depth 0.15 m
TTCCCTACACGACGCTCTTCCGATCTAATAGGGTCGCGATCTATGTCCAAGCGCGGCTGTATCTCCGGACGCGTTGGATCATCTGCCGGCTGCGAGGCGGGAACCTCTTGCCGTACCGATGGGGCGCTACTACTCTGGGCAAATAAGTGATCTCCACTGCAGCACAATAATGCGAGTGCAGCCAAAGGAGTTTGCCGGAGCGTGTGGGTGAGCAAAGCGAGCTTCATAGGCATAGGGCCGGCTAATGCGCAGGATTCCTCTTTTACTTAGATGCGCAAGTCCTCCCCGAGTTTGGTCGCGTACGCATTTCGACGAAGGCCGAAGCAATTAGATGCTTTCTTGGGATGCAGAAGTCAATCTAACCTCTACCACTTGCGTCCCGAGGCGCGGGTGTTTCGCCGTGAGTCTCAGGAGTCCCGGTTCCTCCCCGGCACGTAGCCATACCGCGCCCGTCCCGCCCACCAAAGAGAAGGGACTGTCGCCGATGAGTTTACCGGGGCCTTCCAAACTAAGCGCGATCGGATCATTCGCGTACGTCCTGATCGCCCCGAACTCATCTGTAACGCGCAGAACTACGCGTGTCGTATCGGCTCCGTCTGCCTGCAGTTCGCGGTCATCGGGCAACGCCATGAACTTTGTATCGACTCCCTTGCCCGACAGCGATTTTGAGATGACTTGCTTACCGTCGATGAAACCATCAGCTCGCAAATCACCCCAGCCGGCGCGAACCTTTCGCAGATCGAGTTTGCTCAAATCGAGAACGAAAGGCGGGTACTTGAGATGGTCAAATTCAGTTCGGTCAGGCTCGATCTCTGCAAGCAGTACCCAGGGGTTGGATTCAAGACTATCGGCGCGCGCAAAGATCTTGAGTTGTTCGCAATTCGAGCAGAAGACTGCTTTAGTGAATCCCACCGATTCGTCGCCGCGTGCCCAATGAAACGCAGGCTCGAGCACAATCTCCTCGCTCGGGTCGCATTGGGACTTATAAAATCCCGCGGCTGGCTTCGGCTCCCGAAAGATATCGGTCACCCCGTGATAACAAATGCGGTCGCCAGCCCCGAAGTTAGAATGCGTATTGTAGTCGAATGCGCACCAGCCGATCCCACCCGCATATTGCGGATTGGAAGCAAGCTGGTTATGAATCCTCGCATGGCGAAGCGTGTGCTCCCGCTGGCGTTCGTCATCATCCGTCGTCTTAGTTGGGAAAGTGTGCCCAACGAATTCCGTGTTCAAGTAACGCGGGTGGCAGGAAGGCTTCAACGGGAAACCGAAATCATTCATTGTGAATACATCCTCCAGGAACTCCGACTCCTGGAAGTATCGAATTCCACCCGTCTGCCGCGATGTGTCGAGCGCATGTGCAAAGGCATTGGTGCGCGTATAGAAATCGTGATCGTCCAACGATTCATTGATCCGGACGCCCCACAGCACAATAGAAGGGTGGTTCCAGTCTCGACGAATCATTCGGCCTACATTGTCGATCGCCACTTGCTTCCACTTCTCATCGCCTATATGTTGCCAGCCGGGAATCTCCTCAAGCACAAGCAACCCGATCTCGTCGCAGCGATCGAGGAAGTGTCGTGATTGGGGATAGTGCGAAGTTCGCACGATGTTACAGTGAAGATCCTTGCGAAGGATATCCGCGTCCTTGCGTTGAACGCGCGCTGGCATCGCCTGTCCAACAAATGGAAATGTCTGATGCCGGTCTAGACCACGCAGCTTAATGATCTTTCCATTCAATGAGAATCCATGATCGGTAAAGACAGCTTCCCTGAAGCCAACACGACGGGTATCTTCATCAACAACCTGACCGGACCGGACGAGCCTGACATGGGCCGTGTAGAGGTGAGGATCTTCGAGACTCCAGAGCCTAATGTTGTGAAGCTGACCGAGCGATACCGTGTGGCGCGCCGGATCCTTGATCGTTTCAGTCGTGCTGTAAGCCGGAGCATCGGTATACGGATCGAGTGACGCCTCAGTCGACTGCGTCGAATTGCCGGCGTTTCCGAGAGTTTGTTTGCCCTTGGCAACGATTTGGTCTCCATCTCGCAATTCCACTTCGATAGATAGGCCTCCGGGTGTTGAGGCGTCGCCCGCGAGGAAGCAATGGACATCGAGAGATGGGCTGCCAGTCGCTAAATCCTTTGGTTGGGCAAAGATGTTATCAATATAGTTTTGGGGAACGACGCGAAGGGATACCTCACGATATATACCTCCGAAGGTCATGTAATCGATTTCATAGCCGAAAGGCGGAATGTCCGCCCGCTCAGTTGAATCCACCTGCACGAGTAAAACGTTTTCAGCTCCTTGACGCAAATGCTCGGTCAGTTCAAAAGAAAACGAAGTGAACCCGCCCTTATATTCACCCAGTCGAGTCCCATTGATCCAGACGGTTGACGCAGTCATCACACCTTCAAAATCGATAAACACGCGTTTGCCCGCGGCACCTTCCGGAAGTTTGAAACGGCGCCGATAGGTGGAGACAAACTCGTAATCTTTGTCGTCACAATTGTGCCAGGGCAATTCGATATTTGTATGAGGCACCACGACGCGCTCAAACTTCGAGTCATCGAATCCAATCGCTTCCGCGCCGTCGACCTTCGCCGGATGATATCGCCAGTTGCGGTTAATGGGAAGAATCAACCTTCCTTGCGCGGCTTGAACATCTGCAAACACTTCGGAACTCGGCAATGTCGTAGACGCCAACATCGCTCCTGCCGTCTTAATAAAGTCGCGCCGGATCATTCACATTCTCCATTCCGATTAATGTTTCTCGTTGAATTGCAGAGCACATTGTCGATCCATGTGCACCATCAAAAAGCGAACTGCCTATGCCATCCAGTCACAAAGAGCGCTCCTAAGATTCGCGAAAGAAATCGGCTCGCTCGCTCTCCAGAGCCCGAATTCCGCAGGCGCGACAACGTAGGCCTGAGAAATGCTCTCGGCTAGAGCAATACAAACGGTCGCATTTTGATATTCAGCGTAGCGTGTGGCAGCGAGCCAAATATAGAGCGCCAATATCTCTGCATCAGCGGCACTTCCAGAAAAATCGTCGACCGAGGGGGCAGGGTTGACTTGATCCGGATTGTCGAATACGGCGACACCGGTAAAAGGTTTTGGTTTTGTGCGCACGCCGAATCGCGCGGCCACTATCGACGGCCGCGCTCGTCGAAACGCTTCTGAAGCTCCCCATTCTACGAACGAGTTGCCAAAAAGCACAGCGCCGTTTCCTGAAAGAAAAAGCGAGCGAACAAATTCCTGGACTGCGGGATCCGAAGCAATCTCCGCAGGGCACCAGGGAATTACATCTACCTTGCGCAGTCGATCGAATACAGCATCCGCATCGGCAAGATCCTTACGCATTGTGTTCATTTCGTGAGAGAAGTTCTGTCGGTAAGGGCCGAGCCTCTCATAACTGAGTGAGATGAAACTTGAGATGGCGTTTGCGGGTGCGGCCCGTGGCAAGCTTGAATCACTCAGTCCGCTCCCTGCATCCAAAACCCATATTTCGGCGGAAGATGATCCTGTTCGGCTCGCAGTTGAGGAAAGCAAACCCTGCGATTCTATCCCTGGCCTTTCGGACATTGGCGTCAAAAGGAATTCCAGCGATCTTGGATCATTGCCGGAAACCGAAGGTTCGAGACGCAGTGCCTTGCCAATGCCCTGCCAGCGTCTCCACACAGTTGACGGGTTCACGGGCAGAGTTGGCGGAATATCGAGCAGAACCAGGCGATGCCGTGTCTTCGCCGTCGCACTGTTCGGTGGAAGAGAATGCTGATCGACTACGTCGAACACCGCCTGAACCGCTCGCCGCCAATCTTGAAAATACGTCGAGCGAGCTAGTTGGGAAGAATTCTCGATCGTCTGTTCTTTAGTGGAGAACCGCCAGCGGCGGACCCCCATTTTATCTTCCAACTGAATAACCTTCTGAAACAATGCAGAGGATTCTTCCTGGTTCAGACCGGCTACATACAGTAATAACTTCTCGACCGCTTGACGCTCATTCGGAAATAGATACTTCCATTGCCCGAGTTGCTGATTCACAAACGGAAGGAATGTAATCGGAAGACGTTGTAATACTCCTTTGTCCAATGCGGACTGCAGGTCGTCGCGAAGCTTTTCCGAAGTATTCATGATTCCGTTTTCAACTCAACTCTGCCTACGAGTCATCGCTTGGTTCCGCTCAGGCCAATGCCGGCTCATGCAACCCGCGTTCGGGGATCAACCATGCAGCTCCATCAACTTTGCGCCTTGCGACCCGAGCGGTGGGCAGCCAAGGAGGCCTGTTAAGGTCGGACAAATATCAATATGACGAATCGGGCGTTCCACGATTAGAGGTTTAGACACTGCCGGCCCTAAAGCCATCATCCATGTGTCAATCGTCGATTCCTCGTGAGCGCGATGGTTGAAAAAACCATTTGTCGACGAACCGTCCGGGTCTCGCCCAAACTCCGGAAGAATCACCATCGTGGTCTTGCCCCGGTAAGCGGGATTTGATTCTACTTCCTGCCAAAGTTGATAGCAGAGTCGATCTGCGGCGCGAATGCCTGCCAAGTGCAGGGAGTAAGAACCGAAATGTGCCGCCTCCACGTCAGAGAAAGCAACTACAAGCGCTTTAGGTGAAAACTTTCGCATAATCTCGCGAGTCATGAAAAAAGTGAGCTCATCGCCCGAAGTGGGTCCACCATCGCGCACAAAACTGGCTATCGCACTCTTAATGCTGCCTTCAACGCGAGGATCAAGTTGATCCGCCGCTTCGAAGACATTCCATCCTAACCCTTCATAGTTGCTTCCCTGCATTGCGTTCTCGAGTTCAGCTTGAACTTTGTTCCTGTCAGCCATGTTTCCGGTTCGGCCGGATCGCAATGCTTCTTCCACCGCCATCAGCATCAACTGCTTGGGGAAGACGACATTGGCGCCATAAGATGGGCCATAATTCGAATCCGAACTCGCGCCAATCTGACTGGTAAGTGCTTTATTGCTCGCCACGACCCATGTCTCATTGCGATCAAAATGCGTGTACTTACGGAATTGTTCGAAGAGCGTCGGTGTAGTGGGCGCGACTTTGCCCCAGTCGTCGAGTCGTTGCCAGTTTCCAGTGAGAATACTCGAAATTGCGTTAAAGTGGGCAGTTACTCCTTCGTTGCGCGCGTGAAGATAGAAAAGGGACTGCGGAAGTAGATCTGACACTAAATGCGGAATATTCTCAAGACCCTCGCGGGAAAAAGTCTCGGCGCGTCGTACTCCACCGATTACGACCAATAGAATTTTGTGATTGGGATCGTCGATCGCAAGCGGGGTTGTCTCTGCATGCACTTTTGGAAACATCATCCCCGCGACAAGGAGCCCCGCCGCTTGAAGGAAGATCCTTTTGGATGCGTCAACCGGGAGGTCAGAGCCGCCTGAATCCCTGGAGCCGAGCTGGGTGTCTAAGAGACCACCATTCTCCATAAATGCCCCCTCAGGCGCAATCTCTTTGGAGTCCAATACTACGCATGAATCCGCCTCTGAGAGATGCCTCATTATAGGCGCAAAATGGCCTCTCCTCAATTTCAATTTACGTGTCCTCAACTAATGGCAAGCGAAAGCAGCTGACCTAAATCGAGTGCAGAGCTTGATGTCGTTCCGCGGGGCAATGTTGGAGCAACCACGAGTGCCTCGCCGTGCCCTTCAAACCACGCAAGAAAGGCGGATTCACCATAGCCAGAAAGCCTTTGTTGGTTGATCCAGTGATAATACGACGCCATGTCCGCATCTATAAGTGAACCTATTGGATCAACTTCCGACTCACCTTTCGTATTCGACAGGAGCTCATTCATCGGACGTTGACGCTGTCTCGGAGCAAACCGGACCAATAGGCTAAGCGGTTGGGCTCGCCTCAGAACCTCGCGCGCCGTCCACTGGGCAAAGGTGGTGCTGAATATCTGGGTTCCAGAACCCTCGGTCAATATCTTGAGCTGAAATCGATCAAGCACCGCATCTCCAGACGGATTCATTCCTAGATCGGACGGTGTGATTCGCGCTAGGTGCGTTCGCAGTTCCTCTGGTCCCATTCCTGGCTTTTGGATTTCCGCACTTACATTTCTTAATAGGCTCGCACGTAGCGGTTCCAGCGATTTGTAAGAGACACACGTCAAGCTAGGACCGTGGCTGGATTCCAGCCCTCCGTCAACGTACCAATGGCCGTAGGGAACCGGATGAGCCTGTGAGCGAGATGCCACACCCTCAAGAAGAAGTTCAAGTCCTCGCCCGGGCTTTAGTTGATTGAAATAGGTTCCGTGTGCGCGCAGGTTTTTGAACAATTGACCGTCATATGAGATTACGCCCTGCCCAATAACGGCAATGCCGAGTCTGCGCACTGCTAAAGGTTGCGGAGGCATCTCTGACTGCAAGCGGGAGCCGTACTCTGTTGCTGCGGCTCGAAAGGCATCCAGTTGGTGAGTAATCCAAAGATGTGCAGAAAGTTGTTCCGTAAACTGCGCCGGCTGATTGATCCAGTCGAATTGCTCGAGCTTTGACGAAATCGTAAGCTGCTCAAAGGCTCGGAAACCCACTTCTCTCTGTGGCGGGGTGAGGGCGCTGAGCAGAGCTAACTCGCTTTCGATTGCAGTGCGCTCAGCGGGAAACTTAAAGTCATAGTCGATGATCTCGCGCAACAGACCAGGGATGAAGACTAAGGGTAGTTCGCGGAATGTCTCAAGATGAGATACGACTAACCTCCTGGCTTCAGGAGGATAGCTGGAGAACTGCTCGGCTTGGAGGTCGTGCGGCTTCATGAGACCTACAAGAACTCTTTGATCGGTTTTCCTTGAGCTTCTCCCGGACTAAATCCCAACATCGCACCAAGAGTCGGTACAAGGTCAACCGACTGCATCGGTTCGTCGAAGACCATGCCCCGTCGGACACCCGCACCCAGTGCCATCATCCATGTCGTACGGCTAGCGGCGTCGCCTGTACGATGATGTTGGAATCCGTTGCCTCCCGGTTCATAGTCGGAGTCCCGTCCAAAGTCAGGAAGGATGAACATTGTCGTATTTCCTGCGTATTCCGGTTCAGTTTGCACAGCCTTCCACAACTCTGCACAAAGGCGATCAGTGCGCCGAATACCCTCTATATAGAGTGAATAGGCCCCCGAATGCGCGACATCGATGTCATGCATCGTGATCCAAAGAAGACTCGGTGCCTCCTGCTGCATAAGGCGTTTTGCTATGTAGACCGACAATTCATCGGGACTGGAAAGTGTTCGTGCATGAGCCATGAAGTCCTCGACAGATAATCTGAGGATCGATTCGAGTTGCTGAACTTCGAATTCGCTCCCTCCGAGTTCCGGTGTGTATAGAGGCGTCTCGTAGTTGTCTCGCAGCAGATGTTCCAAATCTGTCGTAGGGCCATGCGCAGTTGCACTGAGCAAATGTTTAGGTAGAATTACCGCCGCTCCCATTCCGGGTCCAAAGGAACGGGAGTCACTCTCACCGATTCGATTGAATCCGTTGCTCGGCGCTACAACCCAAGTATCCGAGGCCGGGCGCCTGAGGTCCTTGCGGAAATATTCGAAGACAGTGGGATGTTCCGGCGGGACAGCGGAGAAGTTATTGAGCGTTTCATATACTCCGGTCGTCAAGCTCGCCGTGGCCACGTAGTGCCCCAGAATCCCGTGGTTAGTAACATGTGTAAAGAAGCTTGATTGCGGAGCCAATTCGCTGATCAGGTGAGGTATATTCTCTTGCCCCTCTGGCGCAAAAGTCTCTTGGTCCCGTGCGCCGCCGCCAAATGTCACTACAATCGTTTTGCGTTTCTTTCGAGCAGCCTCACCTCGAACAAATGGGCTGGAACTTCCAAGCGCGGCTCCGAGCGCGAGGCCTGCAGCTGTCCTCAGAAACTCCCTTCTGCTTCGGCTAAGGCCGGCAGCGATTTCTCGTGGAGTCAAATCCTCTCTCCCTGGTAAGCCAGAGGTGAATCCGTCCGTAAACGATTGTCGATTCATTCGCTCAAACCATCCGTCAACTTAGTAACTTTCTCGATTGGTTGCAGACCGCTTGCTTTCAATTTGCCGTCATCGTTTGCGCGCCTGCCATCCATAAGCAATCAAAACTTCGAAGACGTTCTTTCCTTTTCTGAGTAGACGAATTGCTGGACCTCGGCTCGCTCCTTGTCGACCTCAGCGAGATGCGCAGCGCGTAGCTTCTGATACACTGCGAACTCCTTTTGGGCTTCATCCTTTTCTCCCACATGGACGTAATCGGTTCCGAGACGGTAATGCGCATCGGATAGATCAGGATTCAATTCGAGAGCTCGCACATACTCGGGAATTGACTTGTCATACAGGTGCTGACCGGCATACAAATCTCCAAGTTGCATGTGCGCTTCGGGTATGTTGCCGTCAAGTGCGATCGACTTTCGCAGAAGTGACTCCACCATTGCAACGTCTGCACTGGAATCTTCCGATCGCTTCCCTTTCCACAAGCTGATCGCGTAATAGTATTGGGCTCGGGCGTCTTGGGGACGGAGTTCAGCATAGCGACGGAATCTTCCAATTACATCTTCAGCCTGCTTCGGAGAGCTATCGAACGCCTTGGACAAAAATAGATAACATCGCGGGTCAGAAGGATCGAGATCGGCGGCGGTTAGAAGAGCTTGCACGGCATCATCGTACTTTCCACGCGAATAGAGCGCCAAACCTAAGCCTATAAAAAGCCGAGGCGAATGCGGATATCGAATTGTGGCTTGTTGGAAGATAACAATGGCCGGCTCATAGGTCCTGTGAAGAAGCATCTCACTTCCCCAATCAAACAGGTTATCCTCGCTCGGATCGAGATGAGCAGCGGTTTCAAACTCATTTTCCGCCGCGACGAACTTGCCATCTTTCTCGTCGATCTGGCCAAGCAGGTTTTGCAACTCTCCGGTATTTTGCTTCTTCGCAATCGACTCGGCTACTTCCATCGCTTCCGTTAGCTTGCCGAGTTGAAAGTCCGCCATAGCCAAATCGTAGCTATTGTCATACGAATCAGGCTGGATCCGATGGGCCATCTCAAGCAGCGGGCGGGCCTCAGCAATCCTTCCATTCTGGATATAGAGCTCGGCCAGATTGTGATTCGCATCGTAGCTTTGCGGGTCCAGTTGAAGAGCCTTTTGGAACTGTTCTCCAGCTAAAGCTGCTTTGCGTGAATGCAACAGCGTGGCTCCAAGATTGGTACGGGCAGCCGCGGAATCCGGTTTCAATTGGACTGCGATTTTGAGGTGATCCTCTGCCTTCGCATCTTCCGACAGTGACGCGTAGACCAGCCCAAGAAGTTCATGGAGCTCATAACTTTTTGGTGCATACGGCAGGAGACTTTCAATCTGTTGAGCCGCCTCGGGGTAGCGGCCCGCGTCGTAATCCGCGACGGCAGACTGATATCTGCGATCGAGATTCTGCTTTTCGGTGTCCTCGGCCGACGCGATCCTTGCGCACACAAAAGCAGCGCCTACCGCCACCAACAGAAACCGAGGCAACTTGCTCACTGTCCGCCTCCGAGATTGCCGCGTGAGCAATTTGCTGCTACGCAGAACAACACCCCGGGGCGCCTGAATGGCGCACGTCCCCGGGGTGTGTTCATTCTAGCCTAGTAGTACAGTTTCAACGCAAACTGAATCTGCCGCGGATCGAACGGAGCATCGCGCGTCGAACCAATTGCGCCGAAGGTGCTGTCTGTGTAATTGCCGGAGCCCCCAACCGATACAACACCGTTGCCGCCGAAGTTGGGTGCATTGAAATTCGGGTGGTTGAGGATGTTGAAGAACTCCGAGCGGAACTGCAACGAGAAACGCTCGTTTATCTGGAAGTTCTTAAACATCGAGAAATCGAGCCGGTGGAATCCCGGACCTGAGATCTGCCCAGCCTTGCTGCCCAAAGCGCCCGCACCGCTATAAGGCACGCAGCCAGTTGGAGTATCCGGAATCGGAGCGATGATTCCTGACACTACACCCAATTGACACGGTTGGCTGAAAGCTCCTGGGTTTCCTATCCAGAAGGGTCCGTGATATCCACCCAGTGTCGTAATCTTGACCCCAAGTTTTGGACTCTTGCCGGCAAGAAGAATATCGTTGCAGCTCGTTCCAGAAGTTGTTCCGGTTGGGCAACCGAAGTTGAGCGGTTGGCCGCCTTGCAGGGTTACGATCCAGTTCGTGGCCCAGCCGCCGAGAATCGCGTTGGTGACGCCGCCCTGGTTCATGAACTGCTTGCCTTTCCCCACCGGCAGCTCATACCCGCCGCTGAAGTGGAGCACTTGGCGGAGGTCGAAATCAGCCAGAGCGTAGTCGAATTTTGGTCCCAGCCCGGGCACATTATAGGCGCGAAGCGAACCCGTGCTTCCGCCATTCAACAAGTCGCCTGCATCCGACAACGTCTTCGAGTACGTGTAAGTAAGCAGGAATGTCAGGCCGTTCGCGTACTGCTCCTCGAGCTTGGATTGCAGACCGTGATACGAGCTGACGCCGTAGGTCACCTGGTTGCTGCCGCCGCCAAAGTCGACGAACGGGACGCAGCTGTCTTCTGCGAAGGTCGCATACGGGCAACCCTTCCCGGTGCTGATTCCGGAGGGCAGAATCTGCGTCACATTCTGATAGCCGACGCCTCCCTGCAGATCCGAGCCATGAGTGTAGACATATGACGCAGTCGCAGAAAGGCTGCGCGTGATCGAATATTGGATGGTCCCGTTTGCGCTGTACGTACGCGGAGTCTGGTAGTCGAACTGAAGTCCCTGCAGGCCGAGGCCTAAAGCATTGACGGCTGTGGGCGTAAGCGGTATGCAGGAGAAGCCGGATTCGAGCGACGCTGTACCCCCCGGACCAGCCGTGGGACAACCGGCAAATGGAGTGTTGTAGCTGGTGGGAGCAACTTGCGATGCAATGCTCGGGGCAGCTGGATTCGCTTTCGTGAAGTAGGAGAGGTTGTACACAAAGGGATAGTTCTCGCCGATGTTCGGTCCATATCCCTGGTTCTCAAACGAGTTGAAGAACAGGCCAAAACCACCGCGCGCAACCCATTTCCGCGAAATCTGCGCGGCTAATCCGATACGGGGGGCGAAGTTCTGCTTCTGCGTTTGGAGAAGCCCCTGGCCGTAACGATTCGTTTCGTCGAGGGTGATCCCATCCTGCGCCAGGAGATCGACAAAACCCACGCAACCGACGCCTGAACAGGTTGAGGTTGTGGACAGTGCGCGGTTGTCCTTACCGGAGGCCGGGACAATGAACGTCGGCGCCCCAATTCCCCTATCAGGTTCTGGGATGGGAACGAAATTGGCCTGGCCGCCGTTCGTCTCATTAATCGGGCCAAAATAGTCCCAACGGACACCGAGGTTCAGAGTCAGCTTGGGAGTCATCTTCCAGTCGTCCTGGAAGTAGGTGGCAAAGTACGACTTTTCGTCGTAGGTCTTATTGATGTTGGAGGCGTACACGCCGTCGGAGCCGCCCGAATAGCTAAAGCCATTTGGATTCGGTGCTCCGTCGATCGTGGCCGGCGCTGCGATCGGAGGCAGCATCATCTGCGCAATTCCGCCGTTCGTTTCACCCTGGTTCGGAATGTCGGTGAAATTACTCGTGAAATTGAAAGCGCCTCGCGACCAGGCAGGCTGTAACGTGGAGAACTTCGCGCGCTGGTATTCCACGCCCATCTTGAAACTATGCTTGCCGTAGATCTTGGTGAAGTCGTCGGTAACCTGGATGGTCGCGGTGGTTTCGTCCGAAGGGAGGAAGTTATTGCTGCCCAGGTTGGTCAGGCTGTTGATGTAGAAGTCGGGAAGGCCGCCGTTTTCGGCCACCTGTGGAATATCGGAGATTCCGTACTGCGCCGGAATTCCCAGCTGGCTGCCCACCGGGCCGAAGCGGGTGGTGTGCAGGTGAGCGAACCCGGCGCGCACCTGGTTGATCGTATTTGGATTGAAGACGTACGTGTAGGCCGCGACCATCTGGGCCGATTTTGCAGTCTGGACACCCTGCTGGAAGGCGCCGCCGTCCGCTACGCCGGCAAACGGGCCGGGAATGAATTGCGGGTCGTCCGAATAGCTGAAACGCGCGAAGATTTGGTTCTTCTCGTTGGGATTGAAGTCTTCGCGGGTATCGAAGCCGTCCGAATGCTCGTAGAGTCCGGGGCTGTCCTGGTAGGTGGCCAGACCGGCATTCGGCGCCGGGTAAAGATTCAATAGCTTGGCTGCATTGGGATCGGTGCGGCTCCCCGGAAGCATGTTGAGGTCGGGGCAACTGGATACGGTAAAGCTTTTTGTGCCCGGTCCGCAAGCGCTGCTGAATGGATCGCGAACATAGCCGTCGGCTCCGGAAGTATTCGTCAAGCCCGAAACCGGATCGACTGTACCGTTGGCCACTAGCCGCGTGGTCCCTGGATCGAGGATTGTCCCTCTCTGAATGCTGCGGCCGAGAATATCGGTTCTGGCGGTTCCCGCGTTCTGCGTGAGGATGTCGGTGAGGTTCAGGAAGCCGCTGCTGCGCTCCAGGGCAGTCGGGACTGAATTGGTAAATGAAGTTCCCTGCACGCGGCGCTTTCCTTCGTAGTCGCCAAAGAAGAAGAACTTGTTCTTGATGACCGGCCCGCCGACCATCGCGCCGAACTGATTGAGGCGAAGCTCGCCTTTTACCGGGGTCGTGGAGTTGTCTTCAAACCAGTCCGCTGCGTCCAGCTTGTCGTTGCGGAAAAACTCCCATGCCGCGCCGTGAATGCTGTTGGTGCCGGACTTGATCGTGGCGTTCATCACAGCGCCTGCAGCGCGGCCCAGCTCCGCGCTAAAGTCTGCGGTCTGGACTTTGAACTCCTGAATCGCGTCGACGGGCGGGAGGATGACATAGTTTGTTCCATTCAGAAAGTCGACGTTGTTGGAATTGTTGTCGATGCCATCCAGCAGGTAGTTGTTCTGCGCGGGGCGCAGACCGTTCGCGGAAAAAGCGCCGGAAGCCGCATTGCCGCGGGTATCTGCCTGCGGCGTCTGCATGCCGGCACCGAGTTGAGCGAGGAACGTGAAGTTGCGGCCGTTGAGTGGCAGCGAGTTCACTTCCTGTTGGCCAATCACCTGGCCAACAGAGGCTTCTTCGGTTTGCAGCAACGGAGGCGCGGTGTTCACTTCGACGGTTTCTGTCGCAGTACCGAGCTTCAACTGAATATTCACCAGAAGAGACTGCGCAACGTCTACAGTGACATTCGTTTGCGTGGTTTTTGAGAACCCTTGCGCCGTCGCGGTCACGGTATAGTGGCCAATCCTGACCGGATTAAACGTGTAAAAACCACTGCTGTTTGTTTTCGTTTCAAGGGTGATTCCCTGGTCGGTATTCAGAAGAGTGACTTGGGCGTTAGGTACGACCGCGCCGCTCGTATCCTGAACCGTTCCGGAGATTGCTCCTTCGTCCACCTGGCCAAAAGCGCTTCGGCTTTGGAACATCAGGAAACAAATACACGTGAAGGCTATGCAGGCACACACACCAAACCAAGTTGAGGTTTTACGTTCACGGCCCATCCCAATTTCCTCCGCTTTCTCTCTCTTCCTTCCGTCCTGTTTTGCCGATTTAGGGGAACGAAGGTGTCCACTTTTAACCGCTCTTTGTAAACGGTTTCATCAGTGTGCGAGGAAGCGTAGTGCATTCGTTGTATTTTTGTCAATCGAAAGTTGGAGACGATAATTGATAGGTCAGATTACCGCCACGGATTTAACCTTTACGCGCGGCGTCTCCAACGCACGATATCGCCGTTAACTCATTTAATTCAAATAATTTATCCACTTCGAACCAAACTCACTGAACCGACACCGGCTAGGCGACCTTATCTTCAGATTTGTCAAGAATCAGGACCGGAACGGAGGAGCTTTGACGAGAAATCCTCAGCTCACCTTCGTCCACTCACTCCCTCTGCTTATTTAGTTTCTGTTCCAAACCAAATTCCTCCTGACACCGATTAGCCGGAGCGAACTCGGGTGCTATGATTCGGTCATCTTCCCGGTCTTCGGGACCCCTGATGACGCCACCCGAATTGAAAGAGCGCCTACGTTTTTCCCGCCGCGCGTTCCTAAAAACTATGGGTTGTGCGCCGATGGTGTTTAGGGCCGCGCCCTTCTTTGGATCATCCCCTCCCTTCGGCTCACCCGAACATTCGAACGTCGATCAGCCAGCCTTCCCCTTCTCCGACGTTCGCTTGTCGCCCCATTACCCGACCCCGTCTCCGTTGGCTGAAGTCCTGCGCCTCGTTACTCCGGGTTCTGATGAATACATCACTGAAAAATACGCATTCGAGATTGAGTCAATCCTCAAGCAATGGTCTCGCGAGCTAATCAACTCGACGCATGACCATCGGAGACTAGCCGAGTTAATCGACGCTTCGATCCAAGCCACGTCTTTTTCTGTTCTCAAAGAGACCAAGCTCCGCTCCTCGTATGGCATCGATACCCGCAAAAAGGCGTTCGACAGAAGTCTGAGCCAAAGGCGCGATCAATTCCTCCGGAACATCGATGCTTGGCTGGGTCCGATGTCGCATGTCACAACTGCGGAATTTGAAATCTATGGGATCGAACAAGTCAGCGAGTCTCCACTTACCGTCCGCGTTGACATCCGTTATGACCTGGTTGGGGAACGCAGCGATCGAGTGAGTGAAGAGCGCGTGGGCTCATGGCGCGTTCATTGGTCCCAAGATGCTTCGCAAAACTGGAAAGCACACAAATGGGAGATTGGCGACGAGACCCTCAGCGCCATCCGCGGGCCAGCGTTTATCGATGTGACGCAGCAAGCCCTCGGAGAAACAGACTCCTATGCAAATCAAATGCTGCGTGGGGCAGACTACTGGCGCACCGTTCTCGATGGTGCGATTGGCGTCGATGTGTACGCCAATAATGGCGTTGCAGTCGGGGATTTCGATAACGATGGCTTCGATGATATCTATGTTTGCCAACCGGCAGGATTGCCCAATCGGCTCTACCGCAATCGGGGGGATGGCACGTTCGAAGATGCAACCGAGAAGGCCGGAGTGGGTGTCCTCGACAGCACGGCCTCTGCTCTTTTCGCGGACTTTGGGAACCGTGGCCTGGAAGACCTGCTCGTTGTTGGTGGAACTGGCCCCTTGCTCTTCCGAAACCAGGGCAATGGAACCTTCTCCTTGAAGCGAGATGCCTTCAAGTTTGCGCGCCAACCTCAAGGGACTTTCACCCACGCCGCGTTGGCGGATTATGATCGCGACGGTCGTCTCGATATCTACTTCTGCATGTACATGTATTACTTGGGTCTCGACCAATACCACTACCCAATCCCCTATTACGATGCGCGCAACGGTCCGCCGAATTGTCTCTTCCACAACAACGGAGATGGGAGCTTTACGGAAACGACAGAAGCGGCGGGGCTGAACGTCGATAACGATCGTTACAGCTTCTCGTGCGCATGGGGCGATTCAAACGGCAACGGATTGCCTGACCTTTTTGTAGCCAATGATTTTGGAAGCTCGCAGCTTTACCGCAACAACGGCGACGGGACGTTTACTGTTGCGTCGAAAGAGTCGCATGTCGAAGGCGTCGGCGCAGGAATGGGCTGCGCATGGGCGGATTTCGATAACGACGGCCACCAGGATGTCTACGTCCCAAGCATGTGGGAAGCAGCCGGCCAAAGGGTCTCTGGGCAAAAGAAGTTCCACCAGAATGCTCCCGATCGAATACGAGAGCTGTATCAACGGCACGCGCGCGGCAATGCTCTTTATCGCAATCAAGGCGATGGAACCTTTCAAAATGTTGGGCGGGAAGCCGGCGTCGAGATGGGTCGCTGGTCCTGGTCCTCCGACTTTTTGGATTTCGATCACGACGGTTTCGCCGACTTGTATGTTGCGAATGGATACCTATCCGGCGTCGAGCGAGAGGATCTCGCAAGCTTCTTCTGGCGGCAGATAGTCGCCAAATCGTCAGAGGATGCCACTCCGGCTTCGGCGTACGAACGCGGTTGGAATGCGATCAACGAATTGGTCAGATCGGATCACACCTGGCATGGATACGCACGAAACGTAATGTTCGTGAACAATCAGGATGGCACCTTCTCTGAAGTTTCCGGACCCACAGGATTGGACTTCCCTGAAGATAGCCGCTCGTTCGCGCTCGCAGATATTGATCACGATGGCAGACTCGAAGTCATTCTTAAGAACCGCAACGCGCCACAATTGCGCATTCTTCACAATTCGATTCCGGAGATAGGTCATTCAATTTCGTTCCGACTGAAAGGGGTCAAGAGCAATCGTGATGCAATCGGCGCAGCCATAACCGTCGAGGTCGGATCGATTCGACAAACCAAGTATCTTCAGGCCGGGTCCGGATTTCTCTCCCAACATTCCAAAGAACTCTTCTTCGGAATTGGAAAGCCGGAGCAACCGATTCGCGCAAAGATTCGATGGCCCAATGGGCTCTCTCAGGCATTCGAAAACTTACCCGCAAACCACTTCATCGAAGTCGAAGAGGGCTTAGCGTCCTTCAATGCCAGGCCGTTCGCATCCGGCACAATGTTCGTAAAGGCAGGCCCAGCACCAAGAATCGAACCACTGCCTCACTACGTCGAAACCTGGCTCCTCCAGCCTTTAAAGGTGCCGGAGTTTTCTTTGCCAGATCTCTCCGGCGCAACGCGCGATCTCAATTCATTCAAAGGAATTCCAACACTCCTGAGCTTTTGGGCAATGTCCTCCGCTTCGAGCAAGGATTTGCTCAAGTTCCTGCGGGATCGCAAGCCCGGATGGACTTCCGGCAGTCTCAACATTGCGGCGGTGAATGTTGACACGATCAATGATTCGGCCGCGGCACATTCCTTCGCGGCCCAGGAGCGCCTGCCTTTTCCTGTCCTATTTGCTAACGACGAAGTTGCGGGGGTTTACAACATTCTCTATCGCTATCTATTCGATCGCCGTCGCGATCTCCCTATTCCGGTCTCTTTCTTGCTCGACAGCGACGGAATGATCGTGAAGATCTACCAGGGCACTGTCGCGCCAGCGAGTCTTCTTCAAGACCTCCGGTCGATCCCGAAAAATGCGAGCGATCGAATGCAGAAAGCGCTCCCCTTTAAAGGCCAACTCGTACAAGACAGCTTCCAACGCAACGATTTTACTTATGGCGTCGCGATGTATCAGCATGGCTACCTTGACGAGGCAGCCGAATCCTTTCTACAGGTCATTGAAGTGAAGCCCAATGAAGCCGACGCCTACTACAATCTCGGCACTCTAAGCCTCAAGAGGAACGACTTTCAGCAGGCGCGTACCTATCTAGAAAAGACGGTACAGTTGCGGCCCAACTATCCAGAGGCTTGGAACAACCTTGGCATGATGGCCGCCCAGCACGAACAGCTTGACGAAGCTATTCGGGATTTTCAAAAATCCCTCGAATTGAGGCCGGGGTTTGGCATCGCGCTACTGAACTTGGGGAATGTCTACCGGCGCCAGCATTCGTTTGAAAAAGCGGAGGACTGCCTCAATCGAGCAGTCCAAATTCAACCAGACGACCCTGAGACGAACTACAGCCTTGGCATGCTCTACGCGCAACAAGGCCAGTTGGATCGTGCAGCAGATTTTTTGCAGCGAGCACTTGCCCTGCGCCCGGTTTACCCGGAAGCATTGAATAACCTCGGCGTACTGTATGTCCGGGATCGGCAATATGCGCAGGCAGAAGATCGATTCAGAACTGGGATTCGCGTTGCGCCCAGCTTCGACCAGTCTTATCTCAACCTTGCCCGCCTCTACGCCCTTCAAAACGAGAGGGAAAAAGCGAGAGAAATTTTGCTTGACTTGCTGCGAGTGCAGCCCGACAACAACAGAGCTAAGCAGGCACTAGAAATGCTACAATGAGCGCCTTGTCGAGCCCATCAAGCCGTGGTGAACGAATGAGTGGTCGCGCAGTGTCTCAGACCCAAAACAGCTTCTCCATCGCACATCTGATCGCAGGCGCTATCCTCGTCTTTTGCGCATTTCTTCTATATGTTCCGGCATGTCTGGCGCAACAAAAAGCATCGAATTCCTCCAAGGAGTTTCAGGAAGCTGAAACTCTTGTTCAACAAGGCCGCCTCCACGAGGCAAAAACCGCAACAGAACAAGAACTGCAGCTACGCCCTTCAAGTATCGAAGGCTACAACCTTCTTGGCATCATTCAAACGGATCTACAGGACTACTCAAGCGCAATCGAAGCGTTTCAGAGAGCCCTCAAGTTATCTCCCAATTCGATAAAAACACATAACAACCTCGGCAACGTATATGTCGCTCTCAAGCGCATTGATCTGGCAGAGAAAGAATTCCGCGCCGTGTTGCGCATCAATCCGGCGAACTCCGACGCCAATTACAACCTTGGCGTACTGCTCATGTCCAAAGGCGAATCAGCGGCAGCCATTCCGCATTTTGAACGTGTTAATCCACCCAATCTTCCGACGCGCTTCAATCTTATTCGCGCCTATTTTCAGAACAAGCGCATTGCAGAAGGAGTCCATTTGGCATCGTTGCTTGCAGCCTCGAGCAGCAATGATGTGAGGGTGCAATTCTCTCTCGGAGTACTTTTGGCATCCGAAAAGCAATACAAAGAAGCGCAACTCGATCTGGAACGAGCGGACTCGCTGCGACCTGATACTTTCGAAATTGTTTGTAATCTGGGCCAGGTTCTGCTGCGCGATGGCCAGTTTGCGCAGGCCGAATCAACTCTCCATCGTGCATTGAGCCTGAATCCGGACTCAGTCGATGCAATGCATCTTTTGGCCCAGACCTATGTGGATGAGTCGCGGCCGCTCAATGCGTTGGATCTTTTGATTCGCGCGCACCGCCTTGCGCCCAATAACCCCGAGGTAATCCTCCTGATGGCAAAGATCAGTATGTCGGAGGACTACTTCGAAGATGCCATACCTCTCCTCGAGGATGGCGTGAAAATCGCGCCCCAGCGTACCGACCTGATTGCGGCACTCGGCGAGAGCTACTTTATGGCAGGCAGAGTGGACAAAGCCATCGAGCAGTTCAAAAAACTTCTCGCTGTTGAGAACTCGGCGCGGTCCTATTCTTTCCTTGGACTCGCATATCGAAACCTAGGGCGATTCGACGAAGCCAAACGGTATTTTCAGCAAGGGCTCAAATTGGACCCCCACAACGTTTCCTGCCTCTATAACTTGGGAATGATTGCACAATCGCAGGGCAACGCCCCGGACGCGGAAGCATTTTTCCATGCGGCTCTTCGCTCCGATCCGAAATTTCCCGACGCGCTTTTGGGATTAGCCAACATGCAGATCGCAGCCAGAAAGTTTCCCGAAGCTGAGGAACTCCTGAGGGAATATATCCGCGTTGGTCACGATCCCGCGACTGGTTATTACAAACTTGCGATCGTCGAACGAAGCCTTCACGAAATCGCCGCGGCTGATCGAGATCTGGACACTTTCAAGACCCTTTCCAAGAATGCGCCAGCTGGCCCTCTTCCCTATCAGAATCTCTTCGACTATCTCGATAACCGCTCCAAGCTCGCACCCGTTGCACGCGATGAGTTGGATTTGACGGAGGTTGCGAATGAAGTAAAAAGACATCCTGATCAACCCCAGAGTCTCTATCTACTTGCTGAAGCCTATTTGAAAACTGGCAATGTTGAGCAAGCCAAGAGCACAATCGGGCGCCTTGATCAGCTGAACCCGGGAGATTTTAAGTCTTTGGCCGGAACTGGCGTCTTACTTGCGCGGTACCGTTTGTACGACGATGCGATCCAACATTTTGAGCAGGCGCTGCAGGAAAACCCAGCCTCCGACGATGTCCGGTTCGATCTCGCAAATGCGTATTTCCAGATGCGCCGATATCCAGAGGCCCTTGACTCCCTTCAGAAGATTTCGTCGCAAGGGCAGTCAGACAATGCCTACCTGGCTCTGCTCGGAGATATCTATGCGCACCTTGGAAATAGCGCAGCTGCTGCTCAAGCATTTCAGTCATCGATAGACCGAAACCCGGACAACGACCAAGGCTACTTGTCTCTCGCGCTCCTCGACTTGCGTCAAGGCGACCTTCCTGGTGCTCAGCAAACACTTCTCATTGGTCAGAAGCGCATTCCGGGGTCAGGCAAACTATATTGGGGGTTGGGTGTGACTGCCGCAATGCAAGGTAACACGGCGGAGGCAGCACGCCAGCTTGAACAAGCGGTCGACTTGCTTCCCCAATGGTCCGGTGGTTACTCGACGCTTGGCGTTCTCTACTTTCAGACAGGGCAGGTCGCGAAAGCCCGTGACGTTTTGGACCGTTTCAAAAACAGCAGCGTCAGCGCCAGTCTCGATATCGAAAGAATTGAGCAAGCGTTGGACCGCGCGTCGGCAACTCCGTCAGTCAGCCAGGAATCCATGACTGTGGCAGATAAATCACAGTTCCTTCAATTCGCGCTCTCCCTCGCCGACAAAACGCTATGATCTTTCGGAGCTCTCTGTGGCCCTTCAGCTTATTCCGAATGCGGGCTGTTTTCGTTGGGAATCGATGGAAGGTGCTCCGCCAACTCTGCTGGTGCAGTTCAATCTTACTAATGGGCCTTTCTTGCGTTTGTAGCCAGCACTTTGTTAACGCTGCGCAGCTGCCGTCCAAGACCAAAGACGCTCCAATCTCGGTGAAATTCACCGACATTCGCAAATCGGCAGGGATCACATTCGTTCAGGATTCAACTGAATCGGACGAAAAATATTACCTTGAAACGATGGGTACCGGCGTCGGCTGGATCGACTACGATCAGGACGGTTTAATGGATCTTTATTTCGTCCAGTCAGGCGCCACCGCCGATTATAAACCTTCGAAGCCTCTCCATTCCGCGCTTTACCGCAATAATGGCGATGGCACATTCACTGACGTTACCGAGAAGGCACGTGTAGGAGGCGAAGGACACTACGGACAGGGGGTTGCGGTCGCCGATTATGACAATGACGGCTTTCCCGATATGTATGTCACCGGCTATGGCCGAGCAATCCTCTATCACAATAACGGTGATGGGACGTTCACTGATGTGACCGCTAAGGCAGGTGTCGCCGATGAAGGTGAATGGTCGACCAGTGCGGGCTGGTTTGATTTCGATAAAGATGGTTGGCTCGATCTTGTGGTTACCAACTATCTTGATTGGTCGCCGGAGAACAATCTCTGGTGCGGCGAACGCGCTCCGGGCTATCGGTCCTATTGCAATCCAAACAATTATCGAGGGCAAAAGACCAAGCTCTATCGCAATAACCACGACGGTACCTTCACGGATGTGAGCGAGAAGTCAGGCGTGGGTATTCCCGAATCGAAAGGAATGGGAGTAGTCCTTGCCGACTTCAACAATGATGGATGGCCTGACATTGCCATCGCCAACGACACTTGGCCCAATTTTCTATTTCAAAACAACCGTGACGGCACTTTCACAGATATCTCTCTGATCTCCGGTTTGGCCGCGAGCGAAGACGGCCGATACGAAGCGGGCATGGGAATTGACGCCGCCGACGTGGACGGAGACGGCCTCCTTGACGTGTACATTACCCACCTCGACTTTGAGCTAAACCGCCTCTATCACAACAATGGCGACGGCACATTCACAGATGTTACCTATAATTCCGGAATCGGAAACAAGGCGATGATGCTCAGCGGAGTCGCGGTGAAATTCATCGATTACGACAATGATGGGTGGCCTGACATTGTGCAAGCAAATGGCGCGATGGTCGACAATGTCAAGCTTTACCACAGCGAAGTGTCCTACAAGGAACCGCTGCTGATGTTTCATAACCTAGGAAATGGTCACTTTGAGAAGTCATCTGACTCGCTCGGTCCGGACTTCGTTCGGCCAGTCGCGGGACGTGGCTTGGCAACCGCGGATTTTTTCAATGACGGGGCAGTCGGGCTAGCCGTCAATTGCCGTGGAGATTCGCCGGAACTCTTGCGCAACGACGGAGGCAGCGCGAATCATTGGCTCGAAGTGCTCCTTATCGGCACAAAGTCCAACCGCGATGGCATTGGCTCGAGACTGAAATTAACTGCCGAGGGTCTCGTGCGCGTCGAGCAGTCAAAAGGTGGAACGAGCTACATGTCTGCCAGTGATCCACGAATTCACTTCGGGCTTGGAAAGCGAACGAAGGTCGATTCACTTGTGATTAATTGGCCGAGCGGGCAGGTCGACAAACTCAGCAACATCCCCGCGGATCGGATTATTGCGGTCAAAGAAGGAACCGGCATTGTGCCACATTCTTTTCCCAAGGTTCCTCGACACTGATGATTCAGACATGAGTCTCATTCGGCTCAGTCCGAACCCCTATCCAATCCCCTGCCTCACTACTTATAATCTCTCCATTCTATGATGCTTCGACGGCGACGCTTTCTTGGATCATCGCTCTGTGTTCTGGGCGGTACACTGCTTGACGCTCTAGCGACTCCTCTTTGGAATTGGAAAGAGCAGCTAACTGTTGAGGCCGCACCATTGACCTCATCGTCTTCGCCTGTGCAGTTCATCGATGTGGCGCAGGTAGCGGGGCTAACGGTCCCCAACGTTTGGGGAGGCATAGACCATAAACGTGTGATCATCGAGACTAAGGGCAGCGGGATCGCCTTCTTTGACTACGACAACGACGGATGGCTCGATATATATCTAACCAATGGAAGCAGGTTTGATGCCCATTGGCCATCAGGAAAAGAACCGACCACCCATCTATTCAAGAATAATCGCGACGGCACGTTTACGGACGTGACTGAGAAGTCAGGCCTGGGACGCTCGGGCTGGCAGACCGGAGTCTGTGTTGGCGATTACGATAACGATGGTTGGGACGATTTTTTCTGTACTTTCTGGGGACGAAATATCCTCTTCCACAACAATGGAGACGGGACCTTCACAGATGTCACACGAAAGGCCGGCTTATATCAGGAAAAAGGTCGTTGGGGTACAGGATGCACATTTCTTGACTATGATCGAGATGGCCATCTCGACCTTTTCGTGTGTAACTTCGTCAAGCTCGACCCGGATATACCGATTTCCATCGATAACATGTCCTTCTGCCAATGGAAGGGCGTACCTACAATGTGCGGACCGCGTGGTCTGCCGGGCGATACAAACATTCTCTACCACAACAACGGCGATGGGACATTTAACGACGTTTCTGAGAAGGCGGGTATCCTAAAGCCGGGCCCTCGCTATTCGATTACGTCGGTATCTTACGACTTCGACAATGATGGATGGCCCGATATCTATGTCGCCGTCGACTCGGAGCCGAGCATCCTATTCCAGAATAATCATGATGGCACTTTTACTGATATTGCAGTCATAGCCGGGTGCGCATACAACAACGACGGGCACGAGCAAGCGGGCATGGGCATCGGCGTTGCGGATTACGATTGCGACGGCTATCTGGATATTTTTAAGACTAACTTCGCCGACGACACATGCGATCTCTATCACAATAATGGCGATGGTACATTCAGTGACCTTTCGTTCAATTCCGGAGTCGGAATCAACAACAACTATGTTGCGTGGGGTTGTGGCTTTATCGATTACGACAACGATGGCTGGGCTGACATCGTTCAAATCAACGGACATGTTTATCCGGAGATCGATAATTATAACTTCGGCGAGACATTTAAAAATCCGAGGCTCGTCTATAAGAACTTAGGCAATGGTCATTTCAAAGATGTCTCCTCAGAAATGGGTCCAGGAATCAATGCCCGATTCTCAAGCCGCGGAGCGGCATTTGGAGACTACGATAACGACGGGGGGATGGACGTCTTAATCCTGAATATGAATGACCTGCCTTCGCTGCTTCACAATGTGGGGGGAAACAAGCAAAACTGGATCAAAATCAAGCTCGTGGGTACCAAGTGCAATCGAACTGCCATTGGAGCGCGTGTGCGCGTGGTTACTGGGAAGCATTCACAGATAGACGAGGTGCACAGCGGGACAAGCGTGATGTCCCAAAGCGACCTTCGCCTTCATTTTGGGCTCGCCAACGCTAATTTTGCCGATCTCATTGAAGTGAAATGGCCAACGACGCAAAAGATTGAGCGTTTCACTCAAGTGAAAGCGAATCAGATCATCACCATTCGCGAAGATGCGGGCATCGTGGCCACTTTCAAGAAGACTCTATAGACTGCAACTCATTGCAATTTGAGAATGAGACCTTGTTATCGATTCCTGTGGCGATGCTTAGACTCAAAGGCTTAACGCAACATCATTTCTCGGGCGAACTAGTTGCCTTGGCCGGCAACTCCACGACGAATTGCTTAACCGCCCGTCTCTCACGATCAACTTCGACAGCGCGCTGTTTCTCAATTTCTTCGTGAAGTTGGAATTCCTGTTTCGCCTGACTTTGCTCGCCCAAGCGGTCATACGCTACACCGAGTCGATAGTGAGCCTCACTTGATTGAGGATCCAATGCTATCGCTTTGGTGTAGAAGGCAGCCGCCTTCGCGAACTCAGCGCGTGAGGACCAGAGAATTCCGAGTTGCACATATGGATCGCTGAACTTGGGATCGAGCGTCATGGCTTTGGTAAGCATTGACTCGACCTTATTCGCCGTCAGCTCGTTGACGGTTTGCCCGCTTTGTTTCCAAATGGCCATGGCAAGATAGTAATTAGCGCGCGAATTGTCGGGTTGCCTCTGTACAAATCGCTCCAGCTTCTGTTCGGCGCAAGTAAGTGGAGTGGGCGCCGCAATTTCAACCTTGCCTATCAAAAGGTACGGCTCTGGATTGTCAGGTTCCAGGTCGGAAGCCTCGCATAGCCGATGGGCGGCCTCATCATAGAGTGCGCCGCCAAAGAGGGCAGCACCAAGCGCCGTGAGCAGGCGAACTGACTTCGGGTAAGCATGTACTCCCTGTTCAAACACGTCTCTGGCCTGCCACACCGCCCGATGAATCAACAGCTCGGAGCCCCACTCAAAATAATTCTGTTCGCTCGAGTCCATACGAGCGGCACGCTCAAATTCATGCACAGCACCCAAGGGATCTCCAGATTTTTCGTCGAGCTCCCCAGCCAAAAGATGTGCCGCTCCGCTCCCTCCGGTCTCCAGAAGATGCTGAACATGCACGCGAGCCTGGGATAAGTCACCCACTTCTTCACATGCCTGCGCGAGCTCCAATTCGTTCTCAGCATTTCCAGGATCGATCTGAAAAGCTCTTTGGAGAAACGAGGCAGAATCATTGAAATTGCCGTCGTTTAGGTAGAATTCTCCCAATCGGTGGTTCGCATCAAAACTTGCGGGTTCACGGGTTAGTGCAGCGCGCAATGTTGCTTCTTGTTCCTTGAACTCTGCCGAATTCCCTTCTTTGTGGCTCACATCCCTGTCTTTTATTGTCAGTGCCTCACGATTCAAAGCTTCGCTAGCCCGCAAGCTCGCGTCGGATCCATGCCCTCCGGCCGCAGTCCAGTCTGTGACCCCTGCAACTGTAAAGCTCGGACTATCCGCAAATTCCATCGCCGCAGAACTTGGGCTTGATGAAGAATTTGAATTCACAGCCGCAGCGCCGGCGTTCTCCAAAACAAGATCTACCTGCAGGCTCTTGTTAGGCTCACTCGCAACCATAACTGCGACGCGGCTATGGTGGTTTGCCTTCTCAGCAACCAGCGAAAACGTCCCATTTCTCATTTTTGAAAATGCAAAATCACCATTCGCATCTGAAACTGCGTTGAGGGCTTTCATGTATTGAGAGCCCTCGAGGCGAACTGAAGCACCTGGCACCGGCTTTCCAGCCGAATCCAACACGCGTCCGCGAATTATTACGCCATCATTCGGAGACTGGGTCGGCGCGGGTTGCGCTCCACCCGACAGAACCAAAATCACAACAAGTGCAATGAGAGTTGCACTGCGCTCGCTTCGTACCCATGTTTTATCGAGCAGCCGGCCGATACACGACTCATTCTTCGCCATGATCGCTTCCAGAGAGCTGACAGATTTTCTTGCTTGCCATGTCGTCATACCGATTAGCTAGCTCGTCCGCAACCAAAACTCTCGTAGGTGTTTAGGACAGCCTCCATTGTACGACTCGCTGCGCTCCTTGATTGCATTAGAGACGCAGCCGAGAAGCTGACGCCGTAACACGCCGCTCGGCAAGCACCCAGCAGGGACGAGTTCTGGCCACGGTCCGGGGATTCTGTTCAGCTCAAACCTTCTCTTCCCGCTTCCTCTCGAGCAGCCGCTTCATGGAGAAGTCCGCTTGACAGCTCCATATACCGAATGCTACATAGGGTATGTTTGATTCAGAGAGTTGGCGCCCATGCTGGAATTACAAAGCCTATTTCGAAGTTATCGGGGCATTACCGCGGTTCAAGATGTCAGTTTCAAAGTGTCATCCGGGGAGATCGTCGGTTTCCTTGGCCCGAACGGCGCCGGGAAGTCAACCACCGTCAAAATGATTATTGGAATGCTGCGACCCAACGACGGCCATGTCCTCTTCGAGGGCCGAGACAGCCGGAAAGATATGGTCGCTTTCCGCAGCGCTATTGGATACGTGCCTGAAGAGGCCCATCTCTACAACTATCTTTCGGCATTGGAATACCTGCAGCTGGTGGGCCGGCTCCGAGGACTCGACGAAGCGCTTATCGAATCAAAAGCAGACGGCTTACTGAGGCTCCTCGATCTCGAATCCTGGCAGTACTCGCCCATCTCGTCTTACTCAAAAGGAATGCGTCAGCGCGTTCTGATCGCCGCTGCACTCTTGCACGATCCCAGGCTCCTTATCTTCGACGAGCCACTGTCCGGGCTCGACGTGGCTTCTGCAAGACTCTTCAAAGACCTACTTGAATTGCTTGCTGCGCAAGGCAAGGCCATTCTCTACATCTCGCATGTGCTCGAGGTTGTTGAACAGATCTGCAGCCGCGTCATCGTGATTGCCAATGGCAGAATTCTCGCCGACGCTCATCCTGCCGAGTTGGCGAAGCTCATGCGTCTTCCCAATCTTGAGAGCGCATTCACCCAACTCGTCGGGCAGCAAAACACCCGCGTCGTTGCCCAGCAGATCGTAGAGGTCATGCAGACCGCCCATGGCTGATTCTTTCCAACGCCTCTTCGCCCACGCTGAGCCCCAGGTACTTTCCATGAACGTCCAGGCGGCACTTGGGCCAAAGCGTTTACCAAAGCGCAGCCAGTTTTCGCTCCTGGTTCGCCATTTTCTTGAGCGTTTCTTCAATCACGAGACGGCCTCACCCGATGGCGACGCCAAGACGCGTCTGGTCCAAATCGCCTTCGCGATAGGGCTCCCGCCATTCCTTGTCGCCATTTATCTCTGGCCCGTTTATCACCCAATTGCAGGGTGGCCGCCGGGTCAGCCATCAACGGGAGCCCCGCCTACCTATTGGCTCCAAGTCAATCATCACTTTTTCTTCATCGTCTACTCGTTCATCGTCATGGGAATCGCAATGGTTTTCGAGTGGGATCTGTTCTTCCCCGATCTGCTCGATCTTTCTATCCTTGGGCCGCTCCCCATTCATTCACGAAGCGCCTTTGCTGCACGCGCAGCGGCAATTGTCATTCTGATCGCCGGCTTTCTTCTGGACACAAATCTCTTCTCGTCCATCGTGCTTCCGATGACCTTGGATCCGCCTGATCTGCTGCGTTTTCTGGCTGGTCATATTTTGGCGGTGGCCGCCAGCGGGCTCTTCGCCGCTGCGTCTATTCTTGCTTTGCAGTGTCTGTTTCTCTGCATCTTTGGTGAGCGGCTCTTTCGCAAAGTCGCCTCGCTTCTGCAGGCCTCGGCGATCACTCTACTCGTAATGCTCATGCTTCTCTTCCCTGTCCTGTCAGGCGTCGTCCCGTCGATGCTTCAGTCTCCAAGTTTCGTTATGCGATGTTTTCCCCCGTTTTGGTTTCTAGGTATCTACCAGTGCATGATTGAGGGCCCTCGCGCTCTGCGGATCTATCTCACATTAGCTCGAACTGGATACCTCGCCATCCTTTTCGTTTCTCTCTTCGCAATCCTCACATATCCGCTCGCCTATCTTCGCAAGATGCGCCAGCTCGTTGAAGGGCCGGGCTCGCGCCGCGCCATGAATCCGCTCCTTCGCCCGCTGGCACAAGTCCTCCACGCGACGATAATCCGCGACCCGCAGCGGCGGTCCATCTTTCACTTCATCAGCCAAACGATGCTGCGCGTGCCACGCTATCGCATCTATCTCGTTCTCTATGGTGGCGTGGGATTATCCGTCGTCGCCGCGAGTATCCTTCGCTTCACTGCCAACCATCAACAGATCAGTACCGAAGTCTCGGCCGACGGAATCCGAGTAGCAGTCAGTATCGTCGTCTTCTGGATCATCGCGGGGCTTCGCATGGCGTTTATCTCATCCGGTAATCAGCGCGGCCGATGGATCTTCCGCATTGTCCATGGCAATCCGCCTGATGTTCAAACTCTGACTGAGCAGTTAGCTGCTGCAAAGGTCTGGGTTCTTCTTTGGACAGTCATTGCCACTCTGGGCGTGTGCTTGATCTTTCGAGCCATCGCTCCCGTGGAACTTCTCAGCGCTAGAGCCATCGAGGCTCAGATATTCGTCGCCGCAAGCATGGTTCTGCTTCTCGCGGATGCATTTTTTCTGAATGTGACCTCACTGCCGTTCACAAGCGAGCAAGCGCGCGAACAGCCGAACCTGGCATTGACCGTATTGAAATACTTCACATTTTTCCCTGTGGTCGCCGCTCTTCCGCTTCAACTCGAACCCTGGATAGAAAAAAGCGCATCGCACTTCGTCATCCTCGTAGTCGCGGTCGCAGTTCTGCACCTGCTCCTCCAGCGCCGCCATCAAAGCGCGCTTCGCGAGCATTGCAACCAGTTGCCACTCGAGGAAGATGAAGAGGAATTTCCTATGAAATTGGGCCTCCGCTATTGATCCCCTCGAAATGAAGTGGACGCCGACGATTGGGCTACTTCGTCGATTCAAGTCTTCGATGCGGCGCTTATATCGTTTCCACACCTGGAAATGGATTCCGCTCCCAGGCTCCCGCCGGCCATATTGAAGAGCTTTCAAGCGATCTCGGCAAGAACGCGCCCGAAGCGGCACGCCGCTCGATGCATCCTAGAGCGTTTTCGCTTCACTTGTTGACATCGCCCGCATCGAGCGAGGTGGCTTTTTCTTGAGGGAAAAGCCACTATGCTTCCCGATTTCTGTAGAGAGCAGAATCGAAACCGCTGTAGAACCGATCCCGTACGCGCTCGCCTGGGAATCGCGCGATCCTTCAACGGGCGTAGGTGAGAATCGCAGTCGGAATCGACGGCAACGGCAGAACCCGATCGACTCCTCCGAACTTGATCGCTTCTTTGGGCATGCCAAATACCGCGCACGTGGCCTCGTCCTGGGCGAAAGTCGCTGCGCCGGCCTGCTTCATCTCCGCCATCCCGCGCGCCCCATCGTCTCCCATCCCAGTAAGGATCACGCCCACTGCGTTCGGTCCCGCATACCGAGCCGCGGAGCGGAACAGCACGTCTACCGATGGGCGGTGGCCATCTTGTAGCGGCCCAGATGTGCATCCAGGAGAGTCTTGAATGTTTGGTCAAGCTTCCCGTCCCAGTGCTGGTCATCCGGCTTCTTGGCCAATGATTCGAGATGGCCGCACATTTCCACCAGTGCTTCCTGCACGTGCCCCATCCTCTGCCGCATCACATCCTGAAACTGGATATGGCCCAACGCTGTCGAGAGCCGTCTCACGCATTCCTGGTAGCTCGAATCCACAGCAGCGATCACGTCGAGCAACAGCTCGCCATTCTTCGAGAACTCGCGGTGCATCTCGCCGAGTCCCTCCACAAGGACTTGCATCCCTCGACCCTTTTCATGCCGCTCGAGTGAAGCCTTGGCATCGGCCATCTCCAGGTTCACTTTTTCCAGGTCGAATTGATCTTTTCCGAGATATCCGACGCCGCCTGGGTCGAGCTCACTGAGAGCTTCCGCACTTCATTGGCCACGACGCCAAATCCGCGGCCTGCACTTCCGGCACGCGCTGCCTCGATCTCCGCGTTCAGCGCCAGCAGGCTGGTTTGCTGGGCAATTGAAGTGATCACTTTGATCAAGGGCGTGAGCGCGTGCACTTCGCACGCCAGGCCTTCAATCCTCGCGAAATTGGAGCGCATCTCCGCCATCTGCTCTCCCAGCTGGACCTCCAGTGCGCCGATGGTTTCCTTGTTCCTCTCTACGCGCGCATGAGTGCTCTCCGTCAATGCCTTGCCACTCTCAATCGAGCGTCCGATGTATTCCCGTTGTTCGTTGGCATGCCCACTCAGGGTCCCGATCTCTTCGATCACGTTCATGACTTCGCGTTCGGATTCAGCCAGTGAATCTCCGATCTGGTCATGCATGACGTCGATGTAAAGCCGAGCGTCCAGTACATCGGCTTGAATTGCCTTTCGGCCTGTCAGCAGTTTCGAAACCTGCTTAAAGTTCAACTCGCCGAAAGCCCACATCTCCGAAACGGCCTTGCGCGCTTCGTTCCAATTCCACCATTTGATCGCCAATCCCGGTATCACCAGAAACAACATTGCGTACATCGCGAAAGACATCCTGTAGGGTGCCAATGCAGCCCCCATCGTGAGAGATACAGCGAGCAGGAACAGCCCCATCAGAACCAGACGGAGTACGGCTTCCGTGACGAGACGTTTCCGAATCCGCCGGAGTCGGATCTCCCGATTCGGGCCTGCCCCGACCGGTTTGCAGTTTGTCCAGTGCTGCGCGGCCATTGCCCGCAGTTTCAACCTGAAACCCGCTCATCACGAGAGTGGTCTTCAGGCTCATCACCATGGTCGGCGAATCGTCAACGACAAGAACGGTGAATGCCATGCGGCCTCATGGCTCCATTTCTGCTGCAATTTCCAGCCTTGTCCGCAGCCTTGTCCGATACCGAAGCCTCCTAACGTCTGAGGCAAACGAATGCTGGCTGCAATGACCTCATCGGCGGGAATTTGGTGCGGCTTGAGGCGCCGTCCTTCGCGTTCACTTCGCGTCAAATGCCCTTCACCCAGGTCTTCAATGGCTGGTTGACTATCAATCAAAAATGGGGGCTACGACCGACGACCGATTTCCCGCCGTCCCCAACAAAGTGGTAATCTCACCTCGTGCTGTTTCTGTGGCCGGGCTTCCCCAACTTCAAAAGAAGATGAATTCTCGGCTGGCTCAGACGTTTCCGCTTCACCCACGGGTTCCACTTTTGTTAGCGCAGTTCTCGATCTCCGCAGCTACCTGATGCATGCACTCGAATCCGGCCGAAACCCTGCAGTGCGCAGCAACTCCTGATCGGATCCGGGTCCTTGCAATCTCGCCTCCATGCGGATGAGCCATCATGCGAATGAGGATTGAGATGTTTTTTTCTCTGCAACTGATTGCGTCTCGCGGGCTCGCCCCCAATGCCGACTGGCTTCCTGCATCCGAATGCGTGCAGGACGCCGCTCAGAATCTCATTAGCCTACTCGCACTGCACTTCAATCAGTCCGGGACCAGCATCTTCGCTCCGCAATCGACCTCTTCGCGGTCGATCTTCGGGCTCTCCATGTTGGTTCTTTCCATCTGTGCCGTAATCTTCGTTATCGTTTCCAGCCTTCTGCTTTACACGCTTATTCGCTTTCGCCATCGCCGCGGTTTCACCCAAAGAGAGCCCGCGCAAATCTACGGCAGTACCCAGGTCGAGCTCTCCTGGACCGTCATTCCCATCCTCATCGTCATCGTGCTGTTTCTCGCCACGGCCCGCGTCATTTTCGTTACTGAAACAGCGGCGAAACCCTCCAACGCCCTCGACGTCGTCGTCATCGGCCATCAGTATTGGTGGGAATATCGCTACCCAGAGCTGGGCGTCGTCACCGCGAATGAATTGCACATCCCCGTCAGCAACCCAAATCACCCCACCCCTACCTATCTCACCATGTCGTCCGCCGACACCGATCACAGCTTCTGGGTTCCCCGCCTTGCCGGCAAGATGGACGTGATTCCAAACAAGGTCAATACCATGTGGATTGATCCAGACAAGCCCGGACTCTATCTGGGACAATGCGCGCAATACTGCGGCACGCAGCACGCAAAGATGCTGATCCGCGTCTACGCCGATTCCCCAGCGGACTTTGCCACATGGATCGCTCACCAACGGCAAACCGCGGCGCAGATTCCGGCGGCAGCCAACGGCCGCGCCGTCTTTGAAGCCAACGCCTGTGTCAATTGCCACACCATCTCCGGTACCACCGCAAGGGGCACCTTCGGTCCGGACCTTTCGCATGTCGGCAGTCGCGCGACCATTGCGTCCGGCGCCGTACCGAACAACCGTCAAAACCTTCGCACTTTCATCGATGATCCGGCGCACTTCAAGCCGGGCGCTCTAATGCCGGCAATGCGCCTCAACGCTCGCGACCTGGACGCAGTAACGCAGTACCTCACGACGCTTCACTAAGGATCGAAAGATGAGGAGCCCATGGCCACGCAAACTCAGGTAAAGCCCGATCCTCAACTCCAATCGCGCCGCGGCACGTTCGATGTGCTACAAGACTGGGTCACCACGGTCGATCACAAAAAGATTGGCCTGATGTACATCGCCTACGCGCTCATCTTCCTGGTCATCGCGGGCATTGAAGCTCTTCTCATTCGAATTCAACTCGCCATCCCCAACAACACCTTCGTCTCGCCGCAGACCTTCAACCGCCTGTTCACCATGCATGGCACGACCATGGTGTTCTTCGTCGGCATGCCTATCCTCTTCGGTTTTGGCAACTACCTCGTTCCTCTCATGATCGGCGCGCGCGATATGGCCTTCCCGCGCTTGAATGCCTTCAGTTTCTGGGTCTCCGCATTCGGCGGCATTCTGCTCTACTGCAGCTATATTTCTGGATTCGGACTCTACGGAGCAGGCTCCGCCCCCGACGTTGGCTGGTTCGCCTATGCGCCCCTCACGGCCAGGGTCTTCTCACCAGGCCACAGTACGGATTACTGGACCCTCAGCATCCTCATCAGCGGCATCGGCAGCATCGGCACTGCGCTCAACATCGTCGCCACCGCGCTCTGCATGCGCTGCCCCGGCATGAAGCTCAGCCGCATGCCCCTGCTGGTCTGGCTCTATCTCGTCACCAGCGGCCTCGTCTTTGTCACAATCAGCCCGCTCACTGCCGCGCAGATCATGCTTTGCATCGATCGTTATCTCGGCGGCCACTTCTTCGACACCCAGGCTGGCGGCTCGGCCGTTCTCTGGATGCACTTCTTCTGGATCTTCGGCCATCCCGAGGTCTACATCCTTGTCCTTCCCGCCTTCGCCTTCGCCAACGAAATCATTCCCGTCTTCTCCCGCAAAGCCATCTTCGGCTACCCCGCCATGGTTTCCGCGTCTGTCGGCATCGGCTTCATCAGCCTCAGCGTGTGGGCCCACCACATGTTCACCGTAGGCATGGGCCCCGGCCCCAACGCTTTCTTCACTTTCTCCACCATGGTGATTTCGGTTCCCACCGGGATCAAAATATTCAACTGGCTCGCAACCTTGTGGGGCGGCAACATTCACTTCACTACGCCGATGAAATTCGCCATTGGCTTTCTCTTTCAGTTCCTCATCGCCGGACTCACCGGCATCATGCTCTCCGTGTCACCCTTCGACTGGCAGCTCGGCAGCTCCTACTTCGTTGTCGCGCACTTTCATTACGTGCTGGTGGGCGCGATTCTCTTCATGATCTTTTCCGCGTTCTACTACTGGTATCCGAAGATGACCGGCCGGATGCTCTCGGAAAAGCTCGGCAGCTGGCACTTCTGGCTCTTCGTTATCGGCTTTCATCTCACGTTCGACTTTATGCATGTGCCCGGTCTGCTGGGCATGCCGCGCCGCATCTACACGTACGAAGCTGACCGCGGATGGGAAATCTGGAACCTCATCGTCTCCAGCGGTGCCGTTTTTCAGGCGGTTGCGACGCTCATCTTCGTCTGGAACCTGGTCGCTTCTTACTTCAAAGGCGAGAAGGCCGGACCCGACCCCTGGGATGCATGGACTCTCGAATGGTCAACCAGCTCGCCTCCGCGCAGTTATAACTTCGCCATAATTCCCACCGTTGAAAGCCGGCGACCGCTTTGGGATCGAAAACATCCGGAAGAACCCGATGAGCAATTTGAATGAGAAACCGTCGCGAGAGAACGAGAGAGGAGAACTGAGATGAGCACCGCAGTGGCAATCCCCCATCAGCCAGTCGGAGAGTGGAAGCTGCCGTCGCGTGGTATCGTCGGCATGGCTTGTCTCATCCTTGCCGAGTCGGCCATCTTCATCATTTTCGTCGTCGCATACCTTTATTACATCGGCAAAAGTTTGACCGGCCCAACGCCCCGTGAAGTTCTCGAGCTTCCCATCTTCTCCACCATCTGCCTGCTCTCAAGCAGCATCACCGTCCACTTTGCCGTTCACTCTCTGCGAGCCGGCAACGTAAACCGCTGCGCAGCGTGGCTGGCAGCGACCATCCTTCTCGGCGGCATCTTTATCGCCGCGACGGCAAAGGAGTGGTACGAACTCATCTATCACTACGGCCTCACCATTCGCACCAATCTTTTCGGAACCACCTTTTACTCCCTGGTCGGCCTTCACGCCTCGCACGTCATCGTCGGCCTTATCATGCTGTCTCTTGCGTTCATCTTTGCGATTGCGGGCAAAGCCACACAGGCTCATTCGGAACGCCTTGAAGTGCTCTCGCTCTATTGGCATTTCGTCGACGCCGTATGGGTCGTCGTCTTCACCGTCGTCTATATCGTTGGCCGCTAAATCCACAACTGAGGAATGCGATGGAACACGGAAGCGAATCCCAACATAATCGAATCCACATGCCCGCTCCGACTGCGTGGCCCATGGTGCTTGCGCTCGGCGTCTCCCTCCTCATCGCGGGCATGGTCACAAGTGTTGCCGTCAGCCTTCTCGGTCTGGTGCTCATGCTTTTCTCCGCCATTGGATGGTTTCGCTCTGTCCTGCCCGTCGAAGCGCACGAATTCGTCGAAGCAGAAGCTGAGCCGACGGCGATTCCCAGCATTCGTACTTCCATCGATCGCCTGCCGATCGGGCCCATGCACCGCAAAGTGATCCCCGTCGAGACCTTCCAATTCACTACCGGACTCAGAGGCGGCATCGCTGGCGGCATCGCCATGATCGTGCCCGCAACTGCGTTCAGCCTCATCAAGTACCACAGCCTCTGGTACGCCACGAATCTGATGGCAGCCGGCGGCTTCGTCAGCTGGGCCAATCAGAGCGACGCATTCCTGGCCCAGTTCCATTGGCAGGGTCTGCTGGCAGCACTCGCCATTCACACCACCTCGTCTTTGCTCGTCGGCTTGCTCTACGGCGCCATGCTGCCCATGTTTCCGCGCTGGCCCATTCTTACTGCGGGCTTCCTCGCGCCGCTTTTGTGGACCGGCTTGCTCTACTCCGTGCTTGGCATCGTCAGCCCCATCCTGAACGCGCGCATCGATTGGTATTGGTTTGTGCCCTCGCAAATCGCCTACGGACTTGTCGCAGGTTATGTCGTTAATCTGCACACCAAGGTGCGCACGCCTCAGTTTCAGGCTCTGCCCTTCGCGGTGCGCGCAGGCATCCACGGCGCAATAGAGGAACTCGGGGACGAAACCAACGATTTGGGAAACGCGAAATGATGACCAACCACCGGCGAAATCGGGCAAGTATCGCCGCGATGGCTCTTTTTGCCTTCGCAGGTTGCGCCCGCGTGCCTGGTATCCCCGCAGCGGAAACCGATGTCTCTCGTCCTGATAAGCAACTCGATTTTCATGCACTCTACAAACAAGGTTGTTCCGGCTGCCACGGCGACAACGGGCGCGGCGGTGCGGCGATCCCCCTCAATAACCCTGCCTACCTCGCCATCGCCGGCGCGGACAATATTCGCACCGCAACCGCCAAAGGCATGAGCGCGACAATGATGCCCGCCTTCGCAGCAAGCTCCGGCGGCATGCTCACCGAGGCGCAGGTGGACGCGCTGGAGCAAGGCATACTGCGTGAGTGGAGCCGCCCCTCCGATTTCTCCCGCATCGCCCTTCCACCCTATGCGGCCACCACGCCCGGCAATCCTGCGGATGGACAAGAAGCCTACACCGCAGCCTGCGCCCGCTGTCATGGCGCCGACGGCACAGGAATCCATCCCTCAGCCAACAGCTCAACGCCAACCCATGACACAACACCCCACTCCATCGTCGATCCGACCTACTTGGAGCTAATCAGCAATCAGAGTCTGCGCAGCCTCGTCGTCGCCGGCCACCCCGACGCCAATACGCCCGATTGGCGCACCTACATCGTAGGTCGCGCGCTTACTCCACAGGAAATTACCGATATCGTCGCGTGGCTCAGTGCGCATCGCGCATCCCCAGCGCAGCAATCCGCCAGCACCCCGGCCAAGGAGAACCGATGACCGAAATCAATGAACCTTCCGGCCAGCCGCAGCCGCAACCACCGCGGTCATCTACCGCGGTTCCGGAATTGAAGGCCCTGGCGCACTCCCGCCGTGCGTTCCTCTTCAAGCTCTCTCTCTATCTCAACGGCGCCATCGGCGCCGTGCTCGCGGTTCCTATCCTCGGCTATGTTCTCGGGCCGGCGTTCAAAAAAGACTCAAGCTATAAGTCCTGGATCTCGCTCGGGCCCGTCAGCAAATTCCCCGACGGAGAAACGCGGCTGGTTGATTATCGCAACCCCTACAGAACCGACTCCGACGGCGAAACCGCCAATGTTGCCTGTTGGGTTCGCCACATACAGGCCGATCAGTTCCAGGTCTTCGCCATCAATTGCGCGCATCTCGGCTGCCCAGTGCGCTGGTTCGAGCAGTCCAAGCTCTTCATGTGTCCCTGCCACGGCGGCGCCTACTATGTCGACGGATCCCGCGCCTCGGGCCCACCGGAGCGCGGCCTCTTCGAGTACCAATACTCCATCATCGGCAACAACCTCATGATCAACGCGGGCCAAATGCCCACGCTCTCGAACTCGGCTTGCTTGAAAAGACCGCTTGTCCAAATCTCGCCAGACCCATCCATCCAAAACCAGGAAAAAACATCATGGCCGGCCTGAGAGATCGCACCGTCTCCGTTGCCCTCGACACGTATGCGTGGTTCGAACGCCGTCTCGGCCTCACCAAGCCGCTCACGGAAGCTGCCGAACACCCCACGCCTCCTTCCAGTGCCAGCTGGTGGTACGTCTTCGGCTCAGCCGCAACTGTGCTGCTCGTGCTGCAGGTCTTCACCGGAATCCTCCTCGCGCTCGTCTACACGCCATCGGCGGGCGAAGCGTGGTCCAGCCTGCAATTCCTCAATCATCAGATCACCCTCGGCTGGT
>OBLW0100000404.1_pt1 | contig 37163 bp, 30 predicted proteins | sample 1520161 | NCBI WGS metagenome assembly OBLW01 (sample SAMEA3539309, study PRJEB22396) | soil metagenome | biome: tundra; feature: field; material: soil | place: USA | collected 2010-05 | depth 0.15 m
GACAGATCATATTTAGGAACGTCCCACGTCATATTTTCCGGCCAGTCCCGTTCCCTCAGATTCGGCGGGATCTGTTCCAGATTCCCGCCCTTTGAGCGATGATCCCCGATCCCGTAGACTCCCAGGTTGATCGCTAGTTTTGCACCCAACTGCTTGAAGTGCAGACTGCACCCCGCATGCTTGCTCGATGAGAACAGATATTGAGCGTCCTCGAGCGTCATGAGCCGTGATTCCTTTTTCGATCCTGACTCGCCGCCGATCACATTCCACGCGATCCCGCTTTCACCAAGCAGGCCAGCAAGATCAGGACACGCTTCCTCGAGTGCCATCTCCGGATCGGATAACCAGGGTTCAAAGGACACCCATTTGATCCGGGCCTGCGTCTTCCCCAGGGCTGCAATCTTGTTCAGTTCACCCTTCGCTCGCGTGCAGACCGATACACCCATCCACACATTCTGCGGCCACTCGCCGAACTCCTCTATTACTGCGGCATTCAGTTCCTTGAGCCTGTTGGCGCGCTTCGTCAGGACCTGGAATTGCAGCCAGGGAACCGCACGAAAGACGCGGAAGTGTTCGAGTATGACATCCATGGGAACTGCCTTATGCAGTAGGTCTGAGAACTCGTCCACGAAAACGAGGTTGCCGGGGGCGTTGTTCCTGAGGAACTGGTACATCTTGGCTGGATTGAAAAGAATTCGGCCGGTGAAGCGCAGCTGTTCTTTTTCCACCTCGACGCCGTCCCGCAAAGCCGGCTTTCGAACCATCTCGACCAGGTCGCTATAGCGGTTATCGCGATTCGTTATTCCACATTTTGCAAAGCGATAAACCCGCAACCTTGCGTAACAACCGTCGCAACCCCGAGAACACTCCTGGCAACCCACGAGACTGTTCATCGCTTCGTTGGTCCAGGAAATTCCTATCTTGCCTTCCGCCACGTATTCCTCCTGCTCTTCGTTGTACACATCCGAGGTGTTTGAAACATTTCCGTTGTTGGCCGGCCCGTGCTCTCGGTCAGCAACAAGGCAGTGTTTTCCGGCCCCGCGCCGCGTGTCCGCGTTGATTTTCAGCCGCAACACCGCTTCCGATCAGGACAAGGCAATCGAAAAACAGAAAGCCTCACTTTTATATCGGCAAAACAATCAAATTTGCTTAGGGAGGGAGGGGCGATAGGCAAACATAACAATGCTTATCGTTGGCTATCCGGTTCAGCCGCCACCATACCATCGGTACCACCAGGTCCAGCAGATCCGCATGCCCGTGGGAACCCTCGCACCGGCCTCATTTTGCCATGCGACGAATTCTCAGATTGGTGAAGGCACGTGATGGGACGAGCTGGTCGATTCGGGGCGCGGAATTCAACGTTCCTAGTATCTTGCTGAATACCAGAGGATTACCGCCTCGATGCCTGTCTTGTCTGCGATGCCATTGTGTAGGTCAAAATCGGAGCAAGACTTCGTGCGAGGGGTTCAGAAATGTCTATCATGAGAAACGCTCCCCAACTTGATTCGCGCAGACGCGCCATTCTGCAGCCGAGCGATCCGTTCGGTCGATTTCAAGCGTTGCGTCCTCTGTCACGTCGCGCAGCGCTTGGAAAATGCTGCGAAAATCTCCCATCGACTCAGCGATCCGGGGTCGAAGCAGATAACCTTCGTCGGCTCCATCCCCCATCCTATTAGCGTCTTGTCCAGCCGCATCCGCGAGATTCGCTTCGTCGTCTGCCATGCGATTGGTGTCGACCGTAATCAAAGCAAACGGAGCTTTCGAGCGTAGCCTGGGATCATCTTCGGTGCAGATGCGGTCTGCCTTCACGCGTCCGTCCTTTAGCTTTGTCAGAAGGAAAACTCTGCGCTCAATCCTATCCTGATCTTTCGGAAATTCCGCCATCGGGTTTCGGTCCTTTTCGGCCGCACCACAATCGGCCGAGAAAATAATTTAGCGGCTCTCGCTACCCGCGAGGGCCCGAGAGAATTGAATGGGACTGTCGGCGGGTTCCAATGCGGTTGAGCAACTTAGTCGTCCGGTTGTGCCAACTACAGACTTTATCGACAGAAATTCTGGAAACCTCACGCTTGACCCAGGATAATGCAGCACACAATTCTGTTCAGCTTTCGTTGTAAAGGTGCCAATTTCCCCGTCGAGAATTCACAGCAAAAGGGGTTCGAGATTCGATCCCAAAACTCCCGACATCTCGATCGCAAAATTCCGTGATCTCTGACCGAGCACGGGATACCCGGCGAATCGCGTCCATGAGCGAGAGAAAGCCAAGAGCAACTTTAAGAAATTGATATTTTGATTCCTCGGCGTCGGCCCATTCTTGCTTCAGATCAATCATCGGTGGTCTGCTTTCTGCGCTAGTGGTGCAAACAGCCCACATGAATGTACGATTCGGTGCCCCTAATAGGTCGGTTTCGTGATCCTAAATTCCCCAGTGCGAAGCGTTGTTTCGAGGAGATCCGCCCAATCCTGCATCATATTTGCACGTGCGTCGAGATACTTGGCCCAGTCGTAAGCCCCGCTGACTTTGTCTCTTTTCGTATGCGCGAGTTGAAGCTCGATATGAATGTGCGAATGGCCGCACTCGTGAAGAATCGTGGAAGCGACCCCACGGAAACCGTGTCCTGTCATCTTCCCGTCGTAACCCATGGTTTTGAGCGCATTGCAAATCGTTCCATTGCTCATCGTCTGGTTTTTCGGGCCTTGCCCTGGAAACAGATACTTGCTTTCGCCGCTCAATGTCTTCAACAAATTTAGAACTTCAATGGTCTGTCGAGCCAAAGGAATAATATGCGGGCACTTTTGCCCCTTCATGTGCTCCTTGGACACGTTCCAACGCTTGGAGTTGAAATCGAACTCTTTCCACTCCGCGATGATCAGCGCATTTGTACGCAGGAATGTCAGAGCCATGAGCTTCATCGCTAGGCGGGTCAGCTGATTTCCACGATAAAGCTCAATGTCTTTCAAGAGTTCAGGCAGATGCTCTTTCTCAATTCGCGCAAAATTCTTCACTTCGTGCGATGCGAGAATGTCCCTCGGCACAATTCCGGCAGCCGGGTCTAGCTTGATTTCTCCCGTTGAGATTGCGTATCGATAAATCTGCTTTATCTTTTGTAGATCTCGCCTTGCGAGGTCTTCGGCTCCCCGCTTCTCGATCGATTTAACGGCTTTGACAATGTCAGGTGTCTCGATACTGTCGATCGCTTTGCTCCCAAGCGCTGGAAATATGTCGCCCTCGAGCCGGTACCTCACCGTGTCCGCATACCGCTCGCTCTGGCCCTTCGCCCAAGTCTTGAACCAATCACGAGCCACCTCTTCAAAAGTTTTCTTCTGACGCGCCTCGGCTTCTTTCTTTTCCTTGATCTTCTGAGCCTGTTTCTTAGCTTCGGTTGGATCCACCCCCGACGCCTTCTGCTGTCGGGCTTCCTGATGTGCCTCGCGGGCCTTTGCGAGCGTAATGATCGGGTACTGACCGTAAGATAGGAGCTTTTCTTTGCCCTGGAATTCGAATGACCACCGCCAGAGCTTACTTCCGTTCGTCTTCACCACAAGATAAAGACCTGCTCCATTGCTGAGCCGATAATCCTTTTCGCCGGGCTTGGCGTTTCTCACTGCGGTGTCGGTAAGCTTATTGATTTCCATTATGTACGTCCGCAACCGATACCCCCGGTCGCATCATCAACGATACCCCCGCTAGTACCCCCGGTCAAGCATGGATGGGCATGGAAAAGCGTGGAGGACGTTGGACGCCCACTCTATATTTTCCAGATATTTAGGGATTTCGGTGGAAGGAATGGACAGCCGTGGACTGCTATGGAAGGTGTCTGGCGGAGAGAGGGGGATTCGAACCCCCGATAGAGCTTTTGACCCTATAACGGTTTAGCAAACCGCCGCCTTCAGCCGCTCGGCCATCTCTCCGGGTCTGTCACGAATTATAGCGGATGTTGTGCTCTTCCTGCGCAAGGCGACAAAGCAAGCTCATCATCTGTTCCTTTCTGGCAGCTGATGGTCACTTCTATCTTGCGCTTCGCAGCCGAATTTTCTGCTTTCTGCATGGGGCTGGTGTTGTTAGATTCACTTGTAATGTTACCCGCCTTCAAACCGGCGCAGAGCAAGATGCGCCTTCTCCCCCTGATTGCGGCCACCTACTTTATGGTGTCGGGCGGTCCGTATGGAATCGAGGATATCCTGGGCGGGGCCGGTTACGGTTGGGCCATCGCAATTCTCCTGGTCCTACCTATCCTCTGGAGCCTGCCCACCGCGCTTATGATCGGCGAACTGGCCAGCGCCATTCCAGCCGAGGGCGGCTTTTACATCTGGGTGCGGCGTGCGTTGGGACCGTTCTGGGGCTATCAGGAGAGTTGGCTGTCGCTCTCAGCCAGCATCTTCGACATGGCTCTTTATCCCGCCATCTTCGTTCTCTATCTTGGCAAGTTCTCCCCTGCACTCACTGCCGACTGGAGGGCCTACGCATGGTCGTTGGCCGTTGTTGGGCTTTGCAGCTTATGGAACCTGCGCGGTGCGCCGGCCGTGGGCGAGGGCTCTGTTTGGCTGTTTGTGCTGTTGCTGGCGCCATTTGCGATTTTCGTGTTTCTTGGTTTTTGGCACGGTATTACGCTGCACCCTGGTGTGCAATGGGGCAACGCATCCGCGCTTCACGCCAGCGGATTTGGAGCAGGCTCCGCCTTCTCGACAGCAGTACTCGTGGCCATGTGGAACTACATGGGCTGGGACAACGCTTCCACCGTGGCGCAGGAGGTTGAGAATCCGCAGCGCAATTATCCACGCGCAATTTTCGCGGCTGCCGTACTCACGGCTGTTACTTACATCTTGCCGTTGACAGCAATGGCATTCGCCGGCATCTCCGCTAGAAGTTTTTCCACCGGTGACTGGACGGACGCTGCACGCACTCTCGGCGGCGCAAGCTTTGTCGGAACGGCTCTCGGAATCGCCGTTATCGCCGGTGGCTGCATTACCGGTGTGGGCATGTTCAACGCACTGTCGATGAGTTACACACGACTGCCCTTGGCTATGGCCGATGACGGCATGTTGCCGCGCGTACTCGCCCTGCGCAACCGCCGCGGTGTGCCGTGGGTGAGTGTGCTTTTTTGTGGATGCGCCTGGGCACTGGCGCTCAAGCTGCCATTCGAGCGCCTCATCTCCATCGACCTCATACTCTATGGTTCGAGCTTGTTGCTGGAGTTTGTTGCGCTGGCCGTTCTTCGGTTCCGCGAGCCGCAGCTGCACCGCCCGTTCAAAGCGGGTAACGTGGTATTTGCCTGCATGCTGGGCGTTGGGCCGGCGGCGCTTATTGCATATGCACTTTATGTTTCGCGCGCGGAAACAATAATTGGAACGACATCAGCGTTGCTCTTTGCAACTGCGGTGGGCCTGTTGGGTCCGGTGCTCTACTGGCTTACAGCCGCACCCTTTGCGCGGCGTCGCCTGGCCTCGGACCCGGCCTCAGAGTAGTCTGTTCCGCTTACACTGCAGCTTTCTTTTTATTCACGTGGTGTTTTGTCTTGGCGTCTCGAAACTGCTTGGCGGCAATAACAACGCGGTCGCGAGCATACGCGGCATCACGCCAGCCCTTCATCTCCACGCGCTTGCCTTCGAGATCTTTGTAGATGGAAAAAAAGTGTGTGATCTCTTTCAGCATGTGGGGATAAATATCGGTGTAATTCCAGATATTGGCGAAGCGCGGGTTGTTCTTTCCCACTGCGAGCACCTTCTCGTCGAGAACGCCCTGGTCCAGCATCTCGAGCAGACCGATGGGGCGCACTTCCTGCACACAACCGGGGAAGCTCGGCCCGGGCACCAGCACGAGCACATCGAGTGGATCGCCGTCGTCGCTTAATGTGGAGGGGATGAAGCCGTAATCGCCTGGATAGTGCACCGGCGAATGAAGGTTGCGATCGAGCTTGAAGACGTGCAGTTCCTTGTCGTATTCAAACTTTTGGGTCCCGTCCAGGGGAATTTCAATCACCGCACGAAACACTTCAGGCGCGCGATCGCCGATGGGCAGTTCGAGATAGTTGACCATTTCGATTTACTTCTCCTTTGGGTTGGGGAGGGTGTCTCCGGGGGCCGGGAATCAAGCCGGAATTATGGCAATGACGAGCAACATATCGGCGGCAAAACTCGGTGAGTGGGGGACAAGCCGCCGGAACTACTATAATCGCGGATAATGAAGGCACATGTCTATGTCACGTTGAAGACATCGGTCCTGGACCCCCAGGGCCAAACCATCCAGAACGCGCTGCGGAAGATCGGATTCGCAGAGGTAACCGCAGTGCGGCAGGGCAAGTACTTCGAGCTTACCCTCGCCGAGGGGCTCACGGCCGACGCTGCCCGCGCACATGTGGAGCGCATCGCTCGCGAGGTGCTCACCAATCCAGTGATCGAAGAGTACACCTACCGTCTCGAGGAATAGGTCTCGGGGCTGGGGTTCTGAGCGGATTTTAGACGCTGCATTAAGCGCGGCGCAAAAGGCTTGGATCGGCGGCCTATGTGGTTCTATTCAAAAACGTTAAATGTTCGCTTGAAGGGTGTGCCATACCCCCGAAATGTTCGCTTAAAGGGTTATGAAACGGGGCCAAACGTTTGCTTATAGGGTTGTACTTCTTTGAGGGGTTAACCCTTTTTGCAGCCCAAATTGGCGTTTTGGCTGCTCACAAGGTTCCGTTAGTGAGCGAAGGGTTGTCTGGAATTACCCGAAAAGCGACCAAAAGTGACCTAATAAGGCCTAATTGCGTCACTTTTGCCGCCAAATTGGATGATTTTACGAGTTTTGGTGGATGGGGGGCAGGGATCAGGTTTCAGGGGTCAGGGGTCAAAAAAGCCCCTCGGTTGAGGGTTGTGGTATCCCACCCATTCCGCAAAATGCGCGGAATGGATGGGGCACCCCAAGGGAAGAGTGGTCTGGGAAACGGGAAACTTGGGGGAAGATTCCCAGGTTTACTTCTTTCCGAAGACAACTGCAAGGTTAGGACCGGCTTCACCGTCTTCAATCACCGGGACGGTAGTGAGTTCCAGCACATCAGCCCACACTGCAGCTCCGGCATGCAGCGCAGCGGCATCGTTGGTTTCGTAGAGCGAGAATCCGCCGCTACAGTCGACATTGTGCCAGCGGCCCAGAACTTTGACGCCCTCTGGCTCGCCTCCTCCACCTGCAAGGAACTGTTCGGCGGCTGTTTTGACGGATCCGGGTAAAAGGGTCCAGGTTGTCATGAATTTCATTTCTTTCTTCCTCCAGATTGGATTTTGGTTGGATTTTGACGGGACGACTCTCGGGCTAGAGCGGAACCAGAGTAGCTGTGTCCTGTTGGGTCTCATGCTTGGTCGCCGCTCCCTGGTGGTCGCGTCGACTTGAATGCTGCGGTTTCGAGATACATCGACCCTGGTTCCGCTGTAGCCGGGAGCAACGACTCGAAAAGGAAAAGCGAGACGGAGAATTACTTGAAGACTCCGTTCCCTTTTCCCAGTTCATCGCGATGTCCGCTGTCGTCCACAAATGAACCGAAGGCGTCACCGGAGAGCGGGTGGGCTTTCCCTGAAGCCCTGATCGCCGCCTGAACGGTATCCAGGCCCTCTGGTGTGGGCGTGACGTAAACAATCGCAAAAGTACCCGGCGCTGAAGTGTGAATCGCCTGGGTGTCGATTTCGTATTCAGTCACCGTGCCGTCAGCAACCAACTTCTCCAATATCGGCACCACCAGGTGTTGGGCCAGCAGGTCAACCGCATCGTCCGGGGCATCCGCCTTCAGCTTGTATTCCGACACGTGGACGTACGCGCCTTTGTACGCGCCCGGCTTCCAGTTGTAGTAGTGGCTGACAAAAACCTCATCCCAGTGCTTGGTCGGACTTGCCGCGTTGGGAGAAGCGGATGTCTCTCCTGTCATCAACTGGTCCAGGACCTTAATCACCCCAGCCATCGACATTGCCGACCACCAGGTGTCATGCGTCCACCCATCGGCTGTGTGCACCAGGTTGATATCGTCGCCATAGCCGATGATGGTTCCGTCGGCCATGGCCTTTTCCATGAGCGCGTTTCGCGCCGCAGCACCCTTCTCCATGTCTGCCCAATGCGCACGGGGAATCTGCCAGTTGCCGATATACGAGTACATTGCCGGCTTCTGTTTCACTTCCGCCATCTGCGCGCTCGAAGGCATCGCACACAAGGCAACCGTCAACAACGCACACAACCCCGCGAAGACACTCCACAATCTCTTGCTCATCTTCTTTCTCCTGTTGTGATTTGGTCAGAATTGCTCTGGGGGAAGCCTGACTGAGGGCAGTGTACATGAGCAAGGTCTGAAAAGAGTTAGAAGTTTTCTTGGGGCGGGAGTAGGGCAGGGACTAGGGACTAGGGACTAGGGACTAGGGAATAGGTACTAGTGTGGTGAATCCAAAGTTCATCGCATAAATTGATCGAAGTCGTTAGACAAATGCAGCAAGTTAGCCCCCGCTTCGCGGGGATAGCAAGTCAGCAAGTCAGCGGAATACTGCGAAGCGATGAGATTTTGGCTCCCATTCATGTCTGCTTTGGCTGCCATCCATCTCTGTGGCAACACGGCGCTTCAAGTTTTGCAGCTTCGATTTATGAAGCAAACTCTTGACTCACGACACTAGGTACCAGGGAATAGGAAATAGAGAATAGAGAGGCCCCTCGGTTGGAGGTATTGCTATCCCAGGTCTCAAAATCGAGACCTGGGGCACCCGGCGGCGGGAACAGTGAATAGGGAAAGGGCCCCGGTCAGTCGCGGGCTGTGGCGGGGCCTGCGAGGCGGCGCGCTTTGATATCGCGCATCGGCGGTTGGCCGAAGAATCGGCTGTACTCCCGATTGAACTGGCTTGCGCTTTCATAGCCTACTTCGAAGGCGGCGCTTGCGGCGTCCAGACCCTCGCTGAGCATGCGTTCTCTGGCTACATGCAGTCGAACGTGCTTCTGATATTGAAGGGGGCTCATCGCGGTGAGCGAACGGAATTGATGGTGCAATGTCGATACGCCCATCCGCGCGGTGGCTGCGAGTTCCTCAACGCGCAACGGCTTGGTGTAGTTCATTCTGAGCCATTCGACAGCCTTTGCTGTCCGGTGGCTCTGCTCACCCAGCGTGGCGATGGCGCGGAGATGCTTTCCCTGCGGACTGCAGAGCAACCGATAGATGATTTCGCGCTGGATGAGGTTGGCGAGAAATGGAATGTCATGGGGAGTATCGAGCAGGTCAACGAGACGGGAACATGCGTCGAGGAGTTCGAGCGAAGTGACGCCGACGGCCATGGCGCGGGCGTCGGCGGATTCTTCGCGCAGATGAAACTCCTGCTGGGAGAGAATCTCCCGGACGGCCGGCATTTCAAGCTTTAGGATTAAACCAAGAATGGGCACTTTTTGAGTTGCCGAGATTACCTGGCTGACAACCGGAAGTTCGACGGAGGTGAGGAGGAAGTTGGAACCGTCACATATGTAAATTGTCTTGCCGACGTTGATTCGCTTCCGCCCCTGTACGAAGACAACCAGACTGGGTTCGTAAGCAGCCGACATGCAGGCGGTGGTTGAGGAACGGCGGTAGAGGCGCAGACCCGGAATTTCGGTATGCGAGTCTACTTCCTGAACGGCACGATTGGCAATCTTGCGAGCGAGCTCTTTTCGCATCTCGATTACCCGTGGATCTTCGCGCGCGTCCTTGTGTTTAGCCGCTTTCATCCGATTTGCCCCTTCCAATCCAAGTTAACGCCGAATTGGGGGCATTGTGCAGAAAAATGCAGGCATCGACAGGAATAGGCAATAGATTGGCAGGATTGGGATACCGCTCGATGGGCAGGTTTTCGTAGTCTTTGGATTGAGACGGACAGAGCGGCGGCGATTGCACGCCTTCGACCCTTACCGACCGACAGGAGAAGCAAATGCAGAAACGCAAATTGGGGAAAAGCAATTTGGAAGTCTCGGCTCTCGGCCTGGGGTGCATGGGCTTGAATTTCTCGTACAAACCGTTCCCGGAAAAGAAGGACGCGGTCGCTCTCGTTCGTGCGGCTGTCGAGCGTGGGGTCACGTTCTTCGACACTGCGGAGGTCTACGGGCCGTTTAACAACGAAGAACTGGTGGGCGAGGCACTCGAGCCTTTTCGTGGGCAGGTGGCGATTGCCACGAAATTCGGATTCGATCTGAATGCCGACGGAAGTCACGGGCCGAAGGGGACCGACAGCAGCCCGCAGCGAATCCGCCAGGTTGCAGAAGCCTCGCTGAAACGGCTCAGGATCGACGTCATTGATCTTTTCTATCAGCACCGTGTCGACCCCAAGGTTCCGATTGAAGACGTGGCCGGCGCGGTCAAGGAGCTGATCGCGGAGGGAAAGGTGAAGCACTTCGGCATGTCGGAAGCCGGCGTGAAGACGATTCGCCGCGCCCACGCCGTGCAGCCGGTTACAGCCCTGCAAAGCGAGTACTCGCTTTGGTACCGCACCCCCGAGGCTGAAATCATCCCAACCCTGGAGGAGCTTGGTATCGGCTTTGTGCCGTTCAGCCCACTGGGAAAGGGCTTCCTCACGGGAAAGATGGACGAGAACACCACTTTCGACAAGACCGATATCCGCAGCAGCATCCCGCGCTTTACCCCGGAGGCCCGCGTGGTGAACCAGGCACTGGTGGATCTGCTCGGGGAGATCGGAAAGCAAAAGAAGGCGACACCGGCGCAGATTGCGCTGGCGTGGCTGCTGGCGCAGAAGCCGTGGATTGTTCCGATTCCGGGGACGACGAAGCTGCATCGGCTGGAAGAGAACATTGGAGCGGTTGCGATTGAGCTCTCGGCAGACGATCTTGAGCAGATCGAGAGTGCCGCGTCGAAGATAACGGTGCAGGGGGCGCGGTATCCGGAGCACGTTGAGAAGATGACCGGCCTATAGCCTGTACGGACTGGAATGCGGCTGGGTGCGCGATCAGAACGACGGAGGAGCGCAATGCGAATTGGCATTCTGGGTTCGGGGTCTAGGACGAGCGAGTAAAGCGAAATCAAGTGCGGGGGTGCATGGTATGGAGATCAAAAGGAGTGGCTCACAGCCTTCGGGCAAGGGGCCGACGGATTGGTTCACCGGCACGGTAAGGGTCGATCCGCTGTTCGCCGCGCCCGGCCCGGCGCGTGTTGTTGGAGCTAGCGTCACTTTCGAGCCGGGCGCACGGACTGCGTGGCATACGCATCCCCTTGGTCAGACACTCCTGATCACGGCGGGCTGTGGTCGAGTTCAGCGCGAAGGCGGACCGATCGAGGAGGTTCGACCGGGCGATGTGGTCTGGTTCTCACCCGGTGAGAAGCATTGGCACGGGGCCACACCGACGACTGCAATGACGCACATCGCCATCCAGGAACAGCTCGACGGAAAGACCGTCAACTGGCTTGAGAAGGTGAGTGACGAACAATACCAGGGATAATTGCCTGGGGTGCCGTCACTTGACGTGTCTTTTTCAAAAAGCAGGGATGACGCGTGCGCTAACCGGCGTATGCCGCGGCGCATTCACGAAACATTCATCAAGGCGCTTGTAAACACCCTGGCGTGTTTCAATAATTAACTCAGGGCCCCCCGCTCGACGCGAAACAAGCGAATAACTCTCTCGAGTTGCTCCGGTCCACAAAAAAGAACGCGCAATAACATGATGGGGCGAATCATCCGACCTCTGCCAATCATCTATCACAGTGAAGAAAACCAAGGTTCAGGAGTTCCCATGTACAACACAAAAGCATACGCCGCAGCCAGTGCAACTTCGCCGCTCGCCCCCACTACGATCGCGCGGCGCGATCCGACCGCAAACGATGTGCAGATCGAAATACTTTTCTGCGGAATCTGTCACTCTGACCTGCACCAGGTGCGCAACGAGTGGAGCGAGGTGATGCCCACTGTTTATCCCTGCGTTCCGGGCCATGAGATTGTGGGCCGGGTAACGAAGGTGGGCTCCGGGGTAACTAAATTCAAGGCCGGCGACCTGGCCGGGGTTGGCTGCCTGGTGGACTCGGACGGCACGTGCCCGGAGTGCAAGGCGGGCTTTGAACAGTTCTGCAACAACATGGTTCTGACGTACAACTTTCCCGACAAGCACACGGGAGGCGTGACCTACGGCGGCTACTCCGACACGATTGTTGTGGATCAGAACTTTGTTCTTCGGGTCCCTGCGAATCTTGACCTAGCCGGGGCGGCACCGCTGCTGTGCGCGGGAATCACGACCTTCTCACCTTTGCACCATTGGGGAGTTGGCAAGGGCAAGAAGGTCGGAATCGTGGGTCTGGGCGGGCTGGGCCACATGGGAGTGAAGCTTGCTCACGCCATGGGAGCGCATGTGGTGCTGTTTACGACATCGCCGGGCAAGAAGGATGATGCACTGCGGCTGGGCGCCGATGAAGTGGTCGTCTCCCGCAACGCAGACGAAATGAACAAGCACGCCGGCAGCTTCGACTTTATTCTGGATGCTGTCTCGGCCGATCACGACATCAACGCCTACATCAACCTGCTCGGGCGCGACGGGAATATCACGCTGGTGGGCGCGCCGGCAAAACCGCTGCAGGTAGCAGCGTTTCCGCTGCTCTTCAGGCGGCGCAGCTTCTCCGGCTCCCTCATCGGTGGAATTGCGGAGACGCAAGAGATGCTCGACTTCTGCGGGAAGCACAACATCACCTCCGATGTCGAAGTGATTCCGATCCAGAAGGTGAACGAGGCATACGATCGGCTGGCGAAGGCGGACGTGAAGTATCGCTTCTCGATCGATATGGCATCACTTAAAAACGCATAGATGCGATGAGCGAACCTGGTGGGACGCCGGTTGGCGCCCGCGGCAGGTTGTGGGAATTGGGGTCCGTGTCGCTGCAGTCCACCGCGGCGGCGGACCTCGTTCATTTTGTGTGGTGCATTGTTGCCGGATTTAGTCCATCTGCCAGGAGGAGATAATCTGCGTTCCGGGACGGAGCATGGCGAGGACTGGACATAATTGGTCTTCGGCGATGCGGATGGCGCGATCGACAGTTTCCGAGGCGAGGCTTTGGGCGCGGAGGTGGTAGACGAGTTCGATGGCAGTGAGTACTGTCGGGTGCTCCGCTCGGCGCTCGGCGCGGGCCCCAACCTGAAGGGATTCGATTGAGGCGCCCATCTTGCGGCAGAGCACAAGGTGGAGCGTGTTCGCGGCGCAGGCTGCGAGACTGGCCAGCAGCACCTCAAGAGGTGTTGGGCTTGCGCCCTGGGCGGCTGGGTAATCCATTTGCAGGAGCTGTTCGCGGACTTGGACGTCGACGCGCATTTCTCCACGGTGGACAGCGCGAACGGATAGATCGATGCGCACAAGAAGCCTTTCTTTGGGGAAGCGGAATTGTAACACGGGGCTTGTTGGCGGGGCGGTGATGCGAATTTGAAGAGAGGCCAGGCTGCTGGAGAAGGCCAGATTTTGATTGTGTGCTTCTTAGAAGCTTGCCTCAGGAGCCAAAAGCCCTCATCGATTTTGATGCTCTTGCGGCGCGCGACCCAGAGGGTGCGCCGGTCGCGCCCTGATATAAAGCCCCTGAGGATTTCCGGCTTTTGCCTGCGTGCTGAGGATGGATTTCTGAGATAGCCGGCGGGAATGAATGACGGGTCGCATGGAAGCTGAATCTCAATTCCACCTTTGTGTAAGACGGCTTCGCCGGGTTGTCGCATAGAATTGCAGCATGTGCGGCATCGTCGGTTACGTGGGGAAGAAGAAGGTCGTTCCAGTCATCATCGAGGGGCTAAGGCGCCTCGAATACCGTGGCTACGATTCGGCGGGCATTGCTGTGGGCAGTCCATCGAGCCCGACTCTTGATGTGCGCCGCGCTCCAGGGAAGCTCGGCAACCTGGAGGAAGCTCTGCGCAAGCATCCCCTGCACGGCACCTTCGGCATTGGGCATACCCGCTGGGCGACGCATGGGCGTCCCACAGAGGAAAATGCCCACCCGCATCGCGACTGCACGGGCCGCATTGTGGTGGTTCACAACGGGATTGTGGAGAACTATCTCGACCTGAAGCGCGAACTCACCGCCCAGGGCCACAAGTTCGTAACCGAAACCGACACCGAGATCATTGCGCACCTCATCGAACAGGTCCAGAAGGACGCTGAAGCCGCGGGCGAGCCAATTCTGCTTGAGGTGGCCGTGCGCCGCGCCGTGAAGCGGCTTACCGGTGCGTTTGCGCTGGGCGTTCTGTCGGCAGCCGAGCCGGACAAGATTGTAGCCGCGCGGTTCGGTCCGCCGGTAGTGATCGGCGTGGGTGAGGGGGAGTCTTTTGTGGCCTCCGATGTGCCGGGCATTCTGCATCACACGCGCAACATTTACTTCCTTGCCGACGGCGATATGGCCATCCTGACGCTGGATGGCGTCGAGCTTACGGACTTTGACGGCAATCCGATTCAGCGCGCAATCACGCGCATTCAATGGGATCCGATCCAGGCGGAAAAAGGCGGCTACAAGCACTTCATGCTGAAGGAAATCTGGGAGCAGCCACGCGCCATTACCGATACGACGCTGGGCCGTGTCTCCCTGGACTCGGGCAAGGTGTACCTGGGCGAGATGAAGATTTCCGACGAAGAGCTGGCTCTGGCCTCGAGCATCAACATTGCCGCGTGCGGCACCAGTTGGCACTCCGCCCTGACCGGCAAATACATGATCGAGCGGCTGGCCCGTTTGCCGGTGGATGTGGACTACGCAAGCGAATACCGCTATCGCAATCCCATTCCTGACCGCAATGCGCTGGGGCTGCTGATTACGCAATCCGGCGAAACCGCCGACACACTGGCCGCGCAGCGCGAGATGATTTCTCTGGGCTCGAAGACCGTTGCCATCTGTAACGTGGTGGACGCGATGGTGGCTCGCGAAGCTCATGGCTCGATCTATACACATGCGGGACCGGAGATCGGCGTGGCTTCGACCAAGGCCTTTACCGCTCAGCTTACCGCGCTGTTTCTGCTCGCGCTGAAGTTGGGGCAATTGCGCGGCAGGATCGATCCTGCGCAATCGGTTGCGCTGATCGAAGAGCTGAGCCGCATTCCAGCCAAGATTGAAGAAGTACTGCGTTCCCGCTCAGCGCAGTGCGAGCAGCTTGCCGCCAGCTTTGCGACCGCGCGCGATTTTCTCTACTTGGGCCGCGGGATTCATTTCCCGATTGCTCTCGAAGGCGCGCTGAAGCTGAAAGAAATCTCCTATATTCACGCCGAGGGCTACCCGGCGGGAGAGATGAAGCACGGGCCGAACGCACTGATCGATGAGACGCTGCCAGTGGTGGTTCTGGTGACGAGGGACGAGGCCGATCCGGCGTCGAAGCTGCGCTACGAGAAGACGCTATCGAATATTCAGGAAGTAACGGCGCGTTCAGGACGCGTGATTGCCGTGGCCACGGAAGGTGACACGACGATTGGCACGCTGGTGGAGCATGTGATCCACATTCCGCCGGCCATCGAGCTGCTTTCGCCGCTGATTGAGATTGTGCCGCTGCAACTGCTGGCGTACTACATTGCCGTTCGGCGCGGTTGCGATGTGGATCAGCCGAGGAACCTGGCGAAATCGGTGACGGTGGAGTAGGTGGCTCAGGCATTGACGTTTGTTTTGGAAAGCAGTGATTCCCTCGGCGGCTAAAGCAGATTCGGAAATTGTGTAGACCATGGGGCTTTCCCTCGGGGGCTAAACAGGCTGCGGAAAAACTCGAGATTTCGCGTGCAACGGGCGAAAAGCGTCCCTCCGGGGCTAAAGCCCGCGTTTATTCTGCTGGCTTTGCGCGGGGGTTGAACCCCCCGCCTCCCTCCGGATCGAGTTTTTCCCCAGCCTGTAAAGCCCATTGATTTCATCGGCGTTGTGCGCACGGCTAAAGCCGTGCCCTTTCAAAGCCGGTCTACAGTAAGTGTAAAAACGCTCTAAAGCCGGAACCGATTGCGAGCGGTGGGCGGCGCGCCTGAAGGCGCGCCCTTTAAAAGCGTCGTTTCTGAAGGCAATTTCAGGGCGAGAGATCCCGCGGCTATAACGACATTCAGTCGAGCGTGTTTAGTGCTCCGTGTGGCCGGCGGAGTTTCCGGTGTGGAAGATGGCGCGATTAATGTCGGGCCAGAACTCTTTGGCGATGAAGGCTGCAGCGTCAATGCCAATATCAAGGCCCCACTCTGTACCCGTATTGGCGAAGCTGCGTTCGCGCGAGGGATAGTAGAGGCTGGAGAGGCCGGCAGAGGCGCCGGCGCCAATGACCTCGCTGAAATTGAAGACCCGGTCCCCGGAGTCGGAGCGGGTGATGACGGCGCGGCTCAGGGCGTAGCCGGTTCGCTTCAGGAATGGACCGCTGCCCATTGTGTAGTACCGCGTGTCTTCGTGCGTGATGACAGGCACTACAAATTCCACCATATAGTTCTCAATTGTTTGATCGGCTGCAGCATGCCAGAAGTAACGGGCATATCCAGCGGCGCCCTGGTGAAACTCTGGCGTTGCGCCCTCTGCCATGGAATAGCCGGCGAGCACGGCAGGGATGAATATGGATGAATAGTCAAATGAGTCCTCGGTTGTGGTGATGAACTTTTCTTTTACCGTCTGCGCGGGCAACTTCTGGCCGGAGTTGACGGCGCGAAAGTTCGGGATCACCGCGAGGATGCGCTTGGTTTGAGAGGCTGGCGGACCATCGGGCTGATTTTGCGCAGGACTCAACCACGCTGAATCGATAGCGCCATCGACGGAACGGGCACTCTGGGAATCACCGGATGGAGTTGGGGCCGGGGTCGATAGTTTTTGCGGCAAGGCCCGGGCGCCCGATTCGTTTGCGGCAGGAGTGCCGTTGAATGATCCGTCACCAACCGACGCTGCAATATTTTGCGCGGGCAGGTTACGCGCGGCAATCAAAAGACAAAAGGCTGATATCGCATGAAGGACAAATTTGTTAAGCAGTAAGGGTATGCGATTCCGGGACAAAAGGGGGTGTAACCGGTTACCGGGGAAGTGCATTGTCATAGAGATTGAGACCCGCGCAAGATCAAAAGGCAACCGCTTCAATAAAGAATGAAGAAATCTTCATCTCATATTGGGGAATGCCGTGAACACGAGGCCATCATGATGCGGGCTCGCAGCGCCGCCGCACTTTCGCTCAGCAGGGACAACACCACAAAATCCAACTAACCTGCGCATGATGAAATGCCGCTCAAGCGCGTCCCGCAAACTCCTTTGTTTCAGTAAACACGCGCACCTTCTCGCCCTCTTGTATGTAGAGGGGAACCTTGATCTCAAGACCGGTCTCCAGCCGGCCAAGCTTGGTTACGTTGCCGCTGGTATCGCCACGCGCCCCGGGCTCGGTGTACTTAACTTCCAGTTCGACTTTTTCCGGTAATTGCAGGCCGATCGGGTTCCCGTTGAACTTTTGGAGCTGGATGATTGCGCCCTCCACCAGGAGTTCCAGGGCGTCTCCCATCATGCCGCCGGAAAGCTGCAGCGTTTCGAAGGTCTCCTGGTCAAGGAAGTAGGAACCGTCGGCATCGCTGTAGAGGTACGAAGCCTCAACCGACTCCAGGTCCGGTTCCTTGAAGCGGTCGCCGGCCTTGAAGGTCTTGTCGAAGACCGCACGGGTGAGCAAGTTGCGCATTTTGAGTCGCACCAGCGTCTGGCCGCCTCGCGCGGTGGGGGTGGAAACCTCTGCTTCCATGCAGTAATACGGCGTATTTTCAAACTCAAAGTACATTTTGCGCTTTACGGTGATGGCTTCAATCAGTGCGGCCATGAATTCCTCAAGAAACTTGGACTTTGTGAGCGGAAGTCCCGGGTAAAATCCCGGCTGGCTCCCCGACCATTATAGGGTTGATACCCCCCCTGCCACTGCACTTACACCCAAGGGTTGACGACCCTACGGTTTGTCTGAGAAACTCACGGCCATGCGTTACAACGGAAAGTTTGAATATGCGGAGGCGCGTAAAATCCGCGAACGGAACACGCGCCTCTATCGGACTTTGCACTTGCCTATATGGATTTGGGTCTTTTTTCTGGCCCCCGGTCCCTTAACCTTCAGCCTGTTTGCGCGTGGGTTTACATGGAGCAACGGGATCTGGCTGGCGGCGGTGCTGGTGGGAACCATCATGGCCGGGCTGCGCGGCCGGTTGCCGGGCGTTGAGCCCCGCCCGTACATCCTCCGCTTCGACGAGGACAAGCCCAACCCCCTCTATCGCAAGATCTGCTACACCTTCGCGTGGAACGCCGTGTTGAGCTTTGCGCTGCTCAACCTGAGCGGCCTGGCAATTGCGGCCTTCACGGGCGAGTGGCGTATGAAGCAGATCTACACTTACGCCTATTCGCCGCTCTGTGCGGTCATCCTGCTTCTCGGCCTGATGGGCAAGCTGCCCCGCGTCGGGCCCTCCACCAAGAGCGAAGGCACTGAGCGCCGCTATTTCTACGGCTCTGTTTGGGCGGTTACCATTGCCCAGACCCTGCTGCTCGTGGTCTGGAAGATTCTGCCGTCGAATGTTGGCCCTACCCAAACAGGAAGCCAGATCAAGCTTTTCGTGTTTGCCGGCTCGCTGCTGTTTATGGGCCTGGCAACCTGGCGCGGAATGCTGCCCCGCACTCGGCCGATTATGCCGGGAGAGCTGATGGTCTCCGACTAAGAGCCGAACCGTGAATTGGTAGCGCCGACCTCAAGTCGGCTGTCCTGTGGGTCTCCAGACCCACGGGCGACGTCTGGCGGCGTGGACGCCGCCAGTACAGCCGGTCTGGAGACCGGCGCTACATTCCTTCCTCAATTTACGGATAAGTTCTAAGGTTCGGTGTCAGTCTTGAGAGGGCTGAGTCGCTATTTCATGTGATTTAAATCACAAAACACACTGCCACTGGCGGAGTATAAGGTAGTTGCCATGTGCTTAGCGATTCCTGGAAAAGTGGAAGCGATTACCACCGACGGCATGATCCGCGTCGGTCGAGTGAACTTCGGCGGGGTAGTCAAGAACGTCTGCCTGGACTACGTTCCCGAGGTCGAAGTGGGCGACTATACCATTGTCCACGTTGGGTTTGCGATCTCCAAGATCGACGAGGAAACCGCCGAGCAAACGCTCAGAGACTTCCGCGAATTAGGTCTTCTGGACGAGGAACTGGCCAGCGAGGAAGAAGCCTTTGCACGGGCGGCCAAGGCGCCGCAATCCTGCTGCCCGGATGGGAGCTGTGCGACAACATCCCAGGTCCCAAAAGCGGGACCTGGGGCACCCGCCACTGAATTGGACGGGAGCTGCTCCGGCCAATGAAATATCTCACCGAGTTTCGCAACGGCGAAATCGCCCAGCGCATTGCGCGGGAGATTCACTCGGTGGCCACGCGACCGTGGAAGATCATGGAAGTATGCGGCGGGCAGACCCATTCCATTATTCGGAACGGAATCGATCAGATGCTGCCTGCGGGCATCGAGATGATTCACGGGCCCGGCTGCCCGGTCTGCGTCACCCCTTTGGAACTGATCGACAAGGCGCTGGCCATCGCAGCTCAGCCGGGCGTGATCTTTTGTTCCTTCGGCGACATGCTGCGCGTTCCCGGTACCGAGGGCGATTTATTTCAGGTAAAAGGCGCGGGCGGTGACGTGCGCGTGGTGTATTCGCCATTGGACGCGGTTGAGCTCGCGGTCAAGAATCCCGATCGCCAGGTTGTGTTCTTTGGGGTCGGTTTTGAAACCACTGCTCCGGCGAACGCCATGAGCGTCCACCTGGCAAAACGGCGCGGGCTTACGAATTTTTCTCTACTGGTTTCACATGTTCTGGTTCCGCCGGCTATCGAAGCTATTCTTCAATCGCCGGGAAACAAGGTGCAGGGATTTCTTCTGGCGGGGCACGTGTGCAGCGTGATGGGGTATTGGGAGTATCCGCCGCTGGCGGAGAAGTACAAAATTCCGCTGGTCGTCACGGGGTTTGAGCCGCTCGATTTGCTTGATGGAATTCGGCGCGCTGTTGTTCAACTGGAAGCCGGCCGGCATGAAGTTGAGAACGCGTACAGCCGCGTGGTCAGATTCGAGGGCAATCGCGCGGCGCAAAAGCTGCTGGGCGAAGTGTTCGAGGTGACCGATCGTGCATGGCGAGGCATTGGCGTGATTCCACAGAGCGGTTGGCGCTTGAGCGAGGCTTACCGCGAGTTCGACGCCGAAGAGCGTTTTCACATTACGGGCATTCATACTCAGGAGTCGAAGCTGTGCCGCGCCGGAGACGTGCTGCGCGGTGCTATAAAGCCCGCCGAGTGCGCGGCCTTCGGGAAGGAATGCACGCCGCGGCATCCGCTGGGAGCGACGATGGTTTCAAGCGAAGGCGCTTGCGCGGCTTACTACAACTACGGGCGATTTTTGTCGGCCGAAGAGTTGGCAAGCGCAGGTTCGGGACTAACGGGAGCCGCTCATGGTTGAGCAATCGAAGACTGGTGCGCCGGTCTTGTCAAAATCGGTTCCGGATTTTTCGAACTGGTCGTGCCCGTTGCCGCTGGTTGGATATCCAACCATCGTGATGGGACATGGCGGCGGTGGAAAGCTGGGCAACGAACTAGTCGAGCATTTGTTTCTGCCAGCCTTCCGCAATCCTGCTCTTGAAAATCTTGGCGACGCTGCGGTGCTTGACCTCGCAGGCGGACGCGTTGCGATGAGCACCGATTCCTTTGTGGTGCAGCCGTTGTTTTTTCCTGGCGGATCGATTGGTGAGTTGGCTGTGAACGGTACGGTGAATGACTTGGCCGTGTCGGGCGCGGTACCGCGATTCCTAAGCGCGAGCTTCATTCTGGAAGAAGGATTTCCGCTTGCGCAACTGGCGGCGATAGTGGAAGCGATGGCGAAGGCCGCGGCTACTGCCGGAGTGCAGATTGTAACCGGCGATACAAAGGTGGTGGAACGCGGGCACGGCGACGGATGCTACATCAATACGGCGGGCATTGGCGTGCTGCGCGAGGGAATCCAGGTGGGTCCTCACCGCGCCGAGCCCGGCGATGCGGTGCTGGTGTCAGGAACGATTGGCGACCACGGCATGGCGATCATGAGCGTTCGCGAAGGGCTTGAATTCGAAAGCCAGATTCGGTCTGATTGCGCGGCGCTGAATGGCATGATTGCCGAAGTGCTGGACGCGGCGGGCACGGCTGTTCACGCCATGCGCGATCCTACTCGCGGCGGACTTGCTTCAACGCTCAATGAGATTGCGCATTCATCGAGCGTGGGTATTGCGATCGATGAGGCGAGCCTGCCGGTGCGTGTTGAAGTGCAATCAGCGTGCGAGTTGCTGGGCCTCGATCCGGTCTACGTGGCTAATGAGGGCAAGGCGGTGTTCTTCGTCGCTCCTGAGGCTGCGGATTTAGTTCTCAAGGTTTTGCGCGCGCATCCGCTGGGGCGCGAGGCGGCTCGCATCGGCCAGGTGACTGCGGAGCATAAGCGGATGCTGGTTGCGCGAACGGCCATGGGAGCAAATCGCGTGATTCCTATACAGATTGGCGAGCAGTTGCCGCGCATCTGCTAGGACTGCGCTCTTCAAAGAGGTTGGCACATTTTTCGGCCCAGAGTTTCGATGCTGTACGCTACGCGAATGCAGTGACTTCGAGAACCTCGACCGGTTCTTTGTCGGCAATCTTGATTTCTATCCCGTGGATCCAATCGGAGTTACTAAAAACGCCCAGGTCCTTTCCTGTGATAACTGACCTTAGTTTGTACTTAGCTGCGGGAATCAAGGGTAACTGCACGGTGGCTGAAGTTACATTCGACTTATTGCGGAAAAGCGCGATTATGCCGTTCCCGCTGCGCTCGAGGCGCGCGAATCCATCCCATGCGGCAGCGGTTGTTTGAAGCGAGCTGCCCAAGGGGAAGAAGCTTTCGCTGATCTTCGTGGCGCGCCGGAGTTTTTTGAACCACGCGATTTTTTCGTGGTACCACTCGAGGTCCGCGGTGGTGAGTTTGCGCAGGTCGCCGAGCAGGACCGGAGCCGATCCGATTACTGTTGCAAAAGCTTCTTGAATCGTTGGCAGCTCCGCGTGCATGTTGCCGATCAACATGCTCTCCACAGGCATTGAAGCCGCGCGCTGATATAGCAACTGACGGGCCTGCAGTGGGCCGGCCGAATTCTGCTGCCCATCAGCAACGTTGCTCATCCAATCAAGATCGCCGGCCGCGAGAAGACCCGCGTCGATAATGTGCTTCTGGCCCCAGAGTTCGAAGGTTAGATCGAGCAGCACGTCGGGATGTTTCTCGTAAATCTTCGAGGTCACATACGAGATGCCTTCGTAAATCATGTTGAGAGATTCGGCCCAGTTGCCATGATGGTGGTTTTTGGCCCAACAGCCTGGCGCCTCGCCGTAGGCATTGAAGATGGTTGTCAGGTCGAGCTTTACGTAGGCGAGGTGGAAGCGCTCGATGGCGTCAATGATGCGAGTGGCTGCGGAGTCACGAAAGTCCGTTGCCATGCACATGACTCCCTTGGCGCCGGCCGCTGTGCCGGTGATCTTGGGCTTGCCTTCCTGGTCGAGTGCTGCCCATTCAGGATGCTCGCGATAGACCGCGGTGGAGGTTCCTATTGCGGCGAGCGGAATCCACAAGCCCAGCCTCATGCCCCTGGCTTCGACCACATCCAGGATCGGCTGCAGGCCGCCTGGGAATGCGGTCAGATTCACTGCGTTCTCGGCGTATTCCTGTTGCCAGCCATCGTCGATGGTGAAGATGTCCATGCCCATTGCGCCTGCTGCATCCACAAGTTGAAGCACCAGGTCGTGGTTGACATCGCGGTGGAACGGCTCCCACGTGTTGTAGATCCACGGCGGTCCATGCCGGTCGACGCGGCGCTCAAGAATCTGCGCGGTGTAGGAGGGAAGCCGCCAGTGCGGATCGTTGAAGCTGTCTCCGTTACGAAAAGCCACCAACGAAACACAGGCCGTTGTGAATTGTTCGCCACCGGCGAGGGAGCGCTCGAAGGGCATCAGGTCAGTGTCGTAGAGGACGCCGACGCGCACCAGGTCAGGCGAGTAGAAGCCGTCAATTTCTGTGCGCTTCATATAGCCGGGAATTTCGCTGAGCACAGCGATGCCGTTGCCGGTGATGCCGTTGGCCACGAGCAGGCCCGCATCTTCTGAGCGGCCGGTGTAAAAGGTTTCGCGGGGAATGGTGCCGTACTGCGTGAGCAGCGTGGTTTCATTCGCCGGTCCGAGTGCGATGCTGATGGTCTCGATATTCAAGTGAGAGATATGAAGGGGGGTTGCGCCGGTGTTGCGTAACACAAGGTGTTTGCGGATCGCCGGGTGGCCGTTGTAGACGCGGTAAACCGCCGCCACTTCAAGTGCGAGCTCTTTGTGGCGCAATCGGATGGTCAGAGACTTTCCGTTGGGCAGTGCGGCCTGGTGCGCGTCCAGCAGGTCGAAAACAGCGTTCGTTCCGGCACAGCTATGTCCGTTGCAGAGGAACGAAAACTCCTGACCCATGCGCATCTTTCCCGGCGCCGTGAAGTCGGCGTGCGTGGATGGATTGGAGAATTGCTGGGTGAAGAGTCCGGCACTGGGCTGAAAGGCAATTGTTCTTTTGATCAACTCATTGCCGATGGTCCAGGTTTGACTTGCATCGGCGATGGCGGGATTTGCCTGACCGTTCAGAGCCTGGGAGAAAGCCCCTGGCGCGCAGGCGCAACCAGAGGCCACCAGCAGACCGTTGCGGATTAGTTCTCTTCTGCTCACTAAAGTCCGTGCGGAGTTTCTCATTGCCGTTCCTTATTTTTCCCGATTGATTGCGACCGAATGCTATCACACGAGCGATTGGGCGCGTTGCGGACGGTGCGGGGGTTCGGATGAGAGTTTTGCAACACATGGGGACATTGCGAGGAGGATCGCGGCACCGCATGCGGTCAGCGTTTGAGCGCAAGTGGGGCGTGTGTCCAGTTCCGAGTCAGTCTTAATTACCTTTCCCATTAGATAAGTCAAAGTTGGAAACAAATTAGTTAAAGCTATCTAACATCCGCTCCGAAGTTAGTAGTAACTACGACTCCGGAGCGGATGCCATAAACCGGCCGCTGCTCATCGGTGTTGAAAGGCAGTGACCTCCAAAGTGACTCGACTCCATCTCGCCCTCCTTGGAGCGGTTGCGCTCGCGGCGTCGGGCTGCGCTGCTCCGGTGCAGGGCCCAATGCAGGGCACAGTCCAAGGACTAACGCAGCGGGCTGCAGATTTTCGCGTGCCGAACTCGCCTGACGAAACGCAGGCAGTGACCCTCAGCGGCAATGTACATTCGCAGGCGCGGCCGGAGTTCGACCGGGGCATTGTGAACGCGGAGGCGCGGCTGGACCGGATGCTGTTGCTGCTGAAGGCATCGCCGGCACAGCAGTCCGAGCTTGATGCACTGGTTGAGGCGCAGCAGAATCCTGCCTCACCGCTTTATCACTGTTGGCTGACGCCCGCAGAGTACGGGGCGCGGTTTGGAGTCAGCGCGCAGGACGTGTCGCGCGTGACGGCTTGGCTCGGAGGGAATGGGTTTACGGTCATTGAAATTCCGGCGGGCAACCGGCTGGTTTTATTTTCCGGAACGGCGGGGCAGGTCTTCGACACATTCCACACCGAGATTCACCGCTATCGAGTGGAGGGAACCAGCCATATTGCGAATTCGCTGGACCCACAGATTCCCAAGGCGCTGGCAGGGGTTGTGAGCGGGGTTGTTTCGCTCAGCGATTTTCGGCGGACATCGGAGATCAAGGTGCGGACGGCACTGGGAGCGCAGCAGGCGACTGCGACGCGAGGGATGGCCGGGTTGCGAGGAGGGCTTGGCGCCGGGCCGCTTTATTCGGCGGGCAGCACTCACTATTTGTTTCCGGCGGATTTTGCTGCGATCTACAATCTGAATCCGCTCTATAGTGCGGGGACATTGGGGAGTGGAAGTTCAATCGCGATCGCCGGACGGAGCAACATCAATCTCAGTGATGTGGCGGCATTCCGCTCGCTCTCTGGTCTGGTCGCGAAGACTCCAACGGTGATTCTGGCGGGGGCTGATCCGGGGCTGGCCGCGAGCGATCAGGATGAGTCGACGCTGGATGTGGAGTGGGCTGGGGCGGTGGCGCCTGCGGCGGCGGTTTCGCTGGTCGCGGCTGCTTCGACATCCACGACCGACGGCGTGGACCTGGCGGCGCAGTACATTGTGAACCACAGAACAGCGCCGGTGGTCAGCATGAGCTACGGGAGTTGCGAGCAAGACATGGGAGCTGCGGAACTCGCTTTCTACAACAGCCTTTGGGAGCAGGCTGCAAGCGAGGGGATGAGCGTATTTGTTGCATCCGGCGACGCGGGTGCGGCGGGCTGTTCGGTGGGTTCCGCGGCCAGAGGCACGCAGACCGCGGTGAATGGGCTTTGCAGTTCGCCCTACTCCACCTGCGTGGGCGGCACGAAGTTCAATGAAGGCTCGAGTCCGGCGCAGTATTGGTCTTCGGCAAACGCCGCAGGCTACGGATCGGCACTCGGCTACATACCCGAAGAGACATGGAACGAGAGCGGGGTGAATGGCGGATCAGGGTTGTGGGCATCGGGCGGCGGCGCCAGCGTGGTGTACGCGCAGCCTGCCTGGCAGGCGGCAGTGACTGGCGGCGGCGCGGCCAGTGGCATGAGGGGGGTGCCGGACGTGGCGCTTTCTTCGGCCAGCCATGACGGGTACATGGTTTATGAAAACGGCTCGCACTGGATCCTCTCCGGAACTTCGGCGGCAGCGCCGGCGTTTGCAGGAGTGATGGCGCTGGTAGTTGAAAGAACGGGCGGCCTGGGGCAGGGAAGCGCGAATGCGGAACTGTATTCGCTCGTCAACGCGGATCGCAATCCATTCCATGCGACGCAATCGGGGAACAACAGCGTTCCAGGCGTGGCGGGATTCTGGGCCAATGGCGCAGCCTATAACCTTGCCACTGGGCTGGGCTCGGTGGACGGTGCGGCGCTGGCCGGCATTTGGGATTCTGGATCGGGGGCGCCGCCGACGCTCAATTTGACTGCGGCATCCAATGTGGTTTCGGTTACCGCGGGTGGTTCGGCCACGATGAGTTTTTCAGCGATCACCAGGGGGTCTTTTGCCGGAGACATCAGGCTTTCGATGGGTGGCTTGCGGCCGGGCCTCACGGCGGTGTGGTCGGCCAATCCCATTACTCCAACTTCAAGCGTGAGCACGAACGCCGTGACACTGACGGTGATGGCTTCTCCCCAGGCAGCGCAGGGGAATTACAGTTTCATGGTCACGGCTGCTGGGGATTCGCTTGTTTCCACACAGAGCGTGACTGTGCAGGTGCAGAAGCTAAGAGCATGCTTTGGTCTTTTGCGGCCGCTGCGCTTGCCGTGTGGCGCGCCGGTTCCGGTGCGATTGCCGATTCCGAAAATGGAACGCTTGCGGGAGGATCAGTAAGAACCTGCTGTTGTGAATTTAAAGTTCATCGCATAAGTTCGTTAAAGTCCTGGGTAAGGACAGCAAGTCAGCCCCCGCTTCGCGGGGAGCGAGTCAGCAAGTCAGCGGAATTGTGCGATGGGATGAGACCTCGGCAGCCGTTCATTCCTGTGGAAGCGTGGCGCTTGCTGCTTCGATTCGCGAAGCCGACTTTTGCCTTCGGTTGAAATTGGCGAAGAGCATTTGTCCGGAGACATTCTCAGGAAAGCTCTCAGGCGAAGAGCGCGAAGGCTTTCTCAATGCGGGCGGGCAGGTCGGCCAGGGCATCGGGGAGGTTCTGGCTGATCTCCAGCACGGTGGCCGGAGGATTTGCGAGCTTGCTGAGTGCTTCTGCAGTGGCCGGCCAGTCGATGGCGCCATCGCCGGGCCAGAGGTGCTCGTCCTTTGTGCCGTGGTTGTCATGCACATGGACTGAGACGATGCGGCTTCCGAGCGTGGTAATGGCGTCGGCCACTCCAACCGTGACGTTCGCGTGTCCGAGGTCCAGGCACGTACGAACGTTGTCCAGGTGGCCCATATCGAGGATCGTGACCAGATGTTCGGGCGTGGTGGGTTCGCTGAGCAGGTTCTCGACTAGCAGGCGCACGCCGAGAGGGCTGGCGAAAGCGCCCAAGTGCTCGAGAGCCGTGATTGCGTATTCAATGCTGCGCGGCGACCATGCGTCGGCTTGCTCGCCCAGATGCACGATGAGGTGGCGAAAGGGGATGTGTTCGGCAGCCTCAAGGGCACGCTTTATTTCATCCATTGCGTCGATGCGGCGCGTCTTTTCAGGATGCAGCAGGTTTACCGCGGGTGCTCCGGCGCGGCCCATTTCGCGGTCGGGATAGAGCGGCGCGTGCATGGAAAACGCCTGGAGTGGGTTGGACCGGAACCAGGCGGCCACTTCTGTGACGTGCTCGCGGCTGGTGTAGTCAAAGTGCTGGCGAGCCGCAAATATCTCGACCGCTTGTGCGCCGGACCGGCCGGCCAGTTCAAGCAGCCCGGGATGTAGCCGCTGGTTCAGGAACAGATGAGTTGAGAGGACGCGCAACATGGTCAACAGTTCCCTCGCGCCGGCTCGACTTGAATGACGAACCTGACGCTAATGTTATTGTCGCATTTTTGCAACGCCGTGCAGCGTGCGGGGACCGGATCCTGAAGAAGAGGCTGGCGGGGAACCTGAATTGCCCCGCAGTCCCGGCTAGTAACCGGCTACCTTGCCATAGTGGCTGCGATGGTCCTGTCCACCCTGGAACTCGCCGGTTTTCTGGTCGATGGCGATGCACTCCCCGTTCGACCAGTGGCGGTCATTGATTTCAAGTGTGTATCCGTGTGCGCGAAGGCCGTCGAGGGTTTCCGGGGAGAAGCCGGGCTCCAGGTAGAGTTTGTCCGGCAGGTACTGGTGGTGGAAGCGCGGGGCGTCGACGGTTTGTTGAATGTTTAGCCCGTACTCGGCTGCCGACAGGAAGATATTGGCGACGGTAGTGATGATGCGGGCTCCGCCGGGCGAGCCGAGAACGTAGCGCAGCTTACCGTTTTCAAGCACGATGGTGGGAGTCATGGCGCTGAGTGGGCGTTTGCCGGGGGCGATGGCGTCGGCTGGGCCCTGAATGAGACCGTACATATTCGGCACACCCATCTTTACGGCAAAGTCGTCCATTTCGTCGTTGAGCAGGAAGCCGAGTGAGCCGGCGGTGACGCGGGAACCGAAGGAGTCGTTGAGGGTGGTGGTGACGGCTACGGCATTGCCTTCGCTGTCGACGACTGAGTAGTGGGTGGTGTCGTTCGATTCGGCTCGGGTAAGGCCTGCGGTGGTGGGTGCGGGTGGCAGAAATCCATGCGGACGCACCAGTGCAGCGCTTGGAGTGGCCGCGTCGGCGGCAATACCAGCGCGCCAGGCGGCTGCGTACTTCTTTGACGTGAGCTCTGCAACGGGGATGCTGTTGTAGTCGGGGTCGCCCAAGTACTCCGCGCGGTCCATGTAGGCGCGGCGAAAGGCCTCCGTGATGAGGTGCATGGACGCAGAGGTGCGGTCGCCGAGATGGGCGAGGTCGTAGTTCTCCAGAATATTCAGTGCGCTTAGCAGAACGATTCCGCCTGATGAGGGCGGCGGAGCGCTGAGGATGGTGTAGTTGTGAAAGCTGCCCACGATGGGCGCGCGCTCAACCACTTTGTATTTGGCGAGGTCGTCGAGGGTGAGCAGGGCGCCGCCTTTATGGAGCTCGTCGACCAGCTCGAGGGCCATACGGCCGTGGTAAAAGTCTTCCGGGTCGGCGGCGATGCGTTCGAGGGTTCGCGCCAGTTCTGGCTGGCGAAAGACCTCGCTTTCTTTGTAGAGCTGTCCGTCGCGCTGAAAGATGCGCTTCGACTCAGGGAATTTGGCGAGGTCGGGATCGGAGAGCTCATGGGCCTCTTCGGCGGTGAGCTCGAATCCCTCAGCGGCCAATTTGATGGCGGGCGCGATAACGCGCTTGAGGTCCAGGCGGCCGTATTTGCGTTCGGCATACACCAGACCGGCCACTGAGCCGGGCGTGGCGATGGAGCGGTAGCCGACTTCGCTGGCTTCAGGAATCACCTTGCCGTGCGCGTCGAGGTACATATCCTCGGTGGCGGCAAGGGGAGCTTTTTCGCGGAAGTCGATGAAGGTGGCGTGTCCGTCGTGCGTCCGGAGCAGGAGAAATCCTCCGCCGCCCAGGTTGCCGGCGATGGGATGCACGACGGCCAGCACAAAGCCGGTAGCGACGGCGGCGTCTACGGCGTTGCCGCCCTGACGCAGGATTTCGACGCCTGCATCGGAGGCCAGGTGGTGGACCGTGACGACCATGCCATGACTGGCGCGGACGGGCTGAGCTTCAAGCCAGGGGCTGGGGTCGGGCCGGAGATGGGGATTCACCTTCTTCGCGCCCTCCTGGGCATAGGCATGGATTGAGAGTAGAAGTACGGCGCCGCACAGGGCGGCAGGTACGAGCGGCATGGGCCGGCGATTCAGCAATATTCTGACAGGATAGCTTGGAAATGCGCGGTCCTTCCATTTTCGCGGCGGCTCGTCTAAGACCTTATGAGTCAATTTATTCCGTCTGCCATGCCGGTCTGCGGGTGCTCCGGATCAAAGCCGATATAATCGGAATGACTTTCCGCTCCAGTTCCAGGGGATTTGATTTTGGCGCCTGGAGGACAAGAGAGCCGCTTTGCACGATGCAGGATATGCCATTTTTCTGGAGAATTGCTCCAGCAAGTCAGCAAATGTTCTGCCGACTCTCGGCAGGGAGCGGAGCCTCGAAAGTTCCCGAGAGCGGTCCCTCCTGTAACACGCTTGCAAAATCTGGGTGAATTCGAAAACGGAGACGATGATGCGAAAGAACTGGATAATCACTACTTTTATATTGTTTGGAATGGCAGCGCTGACTGGCGCCGCGGCACGTGGCCAGGCGGGTGCTCCTCAAAACGCGCAATCCGGCAACGCGCCAAGCGAGCGGGCGGCCGCTGTGAAACACACTCAGACGGATGTAGGGCTAAGTGGTTATGCGACCTTCACCAGCGCCACCCATGGCAACGGCACTCAACAGACTCCGTCAAACTCAGGCGGCGGCATGCTGGAATTACGCCAGATCCTCAGTCCGTTTATTGGCTACGAAATGACTGTCTCCTACAACCCAGCCGACCAGGCGTATGCTCCGAATCCGGGCGCTTGCGCGCTGACCTGCCAGAACCCAGTAACCAAGATCTCGGGCAAATCGACCGAAGTCGCGATAGATTACGTTGCCTCGAAAAAGGTTGGAAATCTCAGGCCGTTCGTTGTGGGTGGACTTGGTTTTTTCATGGTCTTCCCAGGGCCGACGCCGTTTGGGAATAACACCTCGGTGAGGCCGACGTATGTGTATGGCGGCGGCCTGGATTGGAATATCGGCCAGCATCTTGGCGTCCGCGTGCAGTACCGGGGCAACTACTACAAGGCTCCCAACGTCTCCTCGATCTACCCCGCGACCGGTGTGTTTACCCAGACGATGGAGCCGATGGGTGGCGTGTTCTACCGTTTCTAAAGCGTTTTCGGCCTGAGTGTTTACGGTCGAGATTTGCTTCTGTGGTCTCCCACCCATTCCGCAGCGGATCAAGAAGCAGGTTCTTCGACTCCGCTGCGCTTCGCTCAGAAGGATGGGGCACCCGAATTTCTGTTAATGCCCCATCAGTGGCCGGCAATCAGCATCAACTTATCGGGAACGACGCGACAGGCGTCATGTCCTGTGAAGCTTCCGGTCGATCCATCGGCATAGGTAACGGAGTTCAGGTCGATGGAGAGCACGGCTGTCATGTTGGGCACCCGGAGATCGCCGTACGCTTCCTTGCCCGATCCCTGGACCAGTTGCACTTCGATGGTCGAGGTCGCATCCGGACGATCCGCCCCTGACATTGTCTGTGTGACACGGCCCTTGCCGCTGAGGCCGTGAACCCTGACTCTGGCCGCAACGATCTGGCGGGAATCGGGGTTCGTGAGAGTCAGATGAAGCAACTGGCCTGGCCGTTCGGGCCGCCTCTTGTCCACATTCAGCAGGCCACCATCCGCCGCATGCTGCGCACGGAGAAAGACCGGGCAGCCGATGTTGCCAAGCAGAATGATCGTGGTGGTCGTGCTGGCCGTGCTCAACCCTTCCATGCGGCTGACGCCCCAGGACGGTTGGTTTTGGCTGGCGGTTTGGGCGGCGAGAGCAATCGATCCGAGAAGGACAACGAACGAAAGGACAACGGGGCGTTTCATATTGAGCCTCCTTTGGAATATCTCCAGAGCGGGCATAGGCCTGCCGAGGCTGGCGAACACACCTAGGTTACTCCGGGCGGGAATCGCAATCAAGACCAGGAGCGCACCGTAGGCGGCCGGGGTTCGGGGCAAGAGGAGCGTTCCGGGATTTATGATGCCCACATGTACTTTCCCCGAGGCAGAGGCTTCTTCCTGGCTGCGTTATTTACTGCAATTGCAGCGGGGGCGTGGCCGGAAGATGCAACAACGGCTTCGACGCCTGGAGTTTCCGTGGCGCAGATTGTTGAGCAGATTCAGGTTCAGGATCAAGCGCGCACGGGGAGGTTGAAGCACTACCAAGCCACGCGCCATTACCACGTGGAGTACCACGGCTTCTCGGCGGCGGTGGTGGCCGACATGGCTGCGGAAGTCACCTTCGACGCTGGGTCGGGCAAGAGCTTTCGAATCGTCTCAGAGAGCGGCTCGAAGTTTCTGGCTGAGAAGGTGTTGCGGCGGGCGGTCGACAGTGAGAAAGAGGCCTCGGGCAACAAAACGTCGGCAGCCCTGACGCCTGCGAATTACAAGTTCGCGCTCATCGGAAGAGAGAACCAGGGCGGCCGTCCGGCTTACATCCTTGATGTGGAACCGCTGCATCCGAACAAGTTTCTGGTTCGCGGCAAAATCTGGGTGGATGAGGCTGACTATGCGGTGGTGAAGATGGAAACACAGCCGGCCAAGAGTCCGTCATTTTGGATTTCGCGGACGCTGATTGAATACACGGGATCAAAAACGGGTGAATTCTGGTTTCCACAAAAGGTCCGCAGCGAAACGAAGGTCCGGATCGGTGGCACGGCGGTACTGACGATCGACTACGGGAGTTACCAGATTGCGTTGAAATAGCTGCCGAGCCGCTGCCAGGCGAGCCGCTGAATCTGCATCGTTGAGGGGCCGGGATTAGGAGCTATGCCCAGAGGCGCCCTCGGCTTGCTGCCGCGGCTGGTCGGGCGACCCGAGTTTCAGCCCCCGCTGTGTTACCGTTGCAATACGGCGTTCCAAGTCGGGCCGAGGTTTTCCGGCTTGCGTCGAGTGCCCGCTTTGCGGTTGGAATCGGGCGCGGCGGGCGTATACAAAAGAGAATGTCCCAGCAGCCGGAATCGACTTCGTCTACGCTTACTGCGACCCCGGCACCTATGCCAGGGAATGCGGTTGGACCTGTACCCGCCGTCGCGCCGCAGCGTGCCGGGCACACGCCGCAGCGAATCCCGCGCTGGCTGGAGCGCATCGAACTTCTTCTGCGGGTGATGCTGCGCATGTATATAGGCCTGGCGGTCTGCTATGCGCCGTGGTCGCCTGTGTTCTGGGACCAGAATCCGCTCTTTCAACAGTTTCCAACTCTCGCCAGCTTTGCCGCCAACGGCGCGGTGCGCGGGGTCGTTTCGGGATTGGGCCTCTTGAATTTGTGGATTGCGCTGCGCGACGTTCTCCGCCATCGGGAGGGATAGGCCATGGAAGACAAAAAACAAGAAGAAGCAGATAGCAAGCAGGAAACAGCCCCGGCCGCTGCAATTCCCGCTACTAATGGCGCGCCTCCTCCGCTGGAGTGCGCACCGCTGGCTTACGAGAACCCCGCTTTCCTGAACAGCGCAGACGGGCGGCTGATCCGCATCGTGTCTGAGTATCTTGAGCCGCTGGCGCGCATTCGGCACGAGCAGATTCAGGACACGGTCGTATTCTTCGGCTCGGCGCGTTTTCGCGGCCGCGAGGAGGCCGATCACGCATTGGAACTGCTGGACAATACCGGCTCGAGCCAGGCTGCGCCCCGCTCCGAACAGCCTGCCACTGCTCCGGATATTGCTGCCGGCAAGGCTACGGAACTGCAACGCAAGCGTGCCGTAGCGGCGGTTGAGATGGCTCGCTACTACGAGGATGCGCGCCGGCTGTCGTTCCTGCTGACAAAATGGGCCAGCAAGATTCCCTCCCGGAAGCACCGCTTCATCATCACTTCAGGGGGCGGCCCGGGCATTATGGAAGCTGCTAACCGCGGTGCATGGGAGGCCGGCGGAAAGACCATCGGGTTCAACATCAGGCTGCCCTTTGAGCAGGCTCCCAACCCGTACATCACGCCTTCTCTCAACTTCGAGTTCCACTATTTCTTCATGCGCAAGCTGTGGTTCGCTTACCTTTCAAAGGCGCTGGTGGTGTTTCCCGGGGGCTTCGGCACGCTCGATGAGATGTTTGAGATTCTCACGCTTACCCAAACCCAAAAGCTGGCAAAAAAGATCACGGTCATCATCTACGGGTCAGAGTACTGGAAGAAGGTTTTCAACCTGGACGTTCTGGTGGATACCGGCGCAATTTCGCCCAAGGATATCGATCTGTTCCAGTTTGCCGATACGCCGGAAGAGGCGTTTGAGATGCTGCGGCGGGGGCTGACGGAGAATTATCTGGCGGCCGAGGTGGCCGCGGCCACGGCAGGCGCGCATCCCGCGGGCCAGCAGGCGAACCATGACGAAGACCTGATGTCCGGCTGGACCGTCGAGGATTTTCTAAGTCCGGAGATGGCTAAAACAAGCATTTGAAATTCACCTGCGTCACGGGACAGGTCGGATTTCCGTGGGGACTTAAACGAAGAATGAGGGCATCTTTTTGTCTGCGTAACTTTATTGGTTCATTTATCAATTGAAGGGTAATTCGCTGGATATTCACCATCCATTCACTGCCAGACCGGACACTGAGAATAGTAATCCGAGCACGATTGCGGATGAAGGAGGAGCCATGCCCAGTGCGACTATCTCCTATCTCTGGCGCGACAAGGATGCGCCGAGGGGCTTCACGACCGGAATCTCATTGCACGGCCACACCAACCAGTCCCACGAAACGCTGGATTTTCTAGCCAACTTCGGCAACCAGTTCCCCGTGATGCGCCCGCTGCTGACGCGGCTGGAGCGGCGTGCGGAGGAGATGCGCGGGGTGCGCGTCAACTATGCGGCCAGCTACTGGACGCCTCCCATGACGCCCAAGCTGGCCTTTGACCTCGAGAGCAGGCAGATCGAAAGGCTTGGCCTGGCGTCGATGGTGTCTCTCACCGACCACGACAACATCAATGCGCCGATGCTGCTGCGCAGTGTGCCCAGTGCCCGCCAGATTCCGGTGTCGGTGGAGTGGAGCGCTCCCTACGGCGGAGTGCAGGCCTTCCACCTTGGCGTTCACAACCTGCCCAGCGCTCGCGCGGCGCAGTGGATGGCGACGCTGCATGAGTTTACCGCGCAGCCGAGTGACGAGCGCCTCAGGGAGATTCTCAGGGCGCTTCACAACGAACCGAACGTGCTGGTGGTCTTCAATCATCCGATGTGGGACCTCTACCTGATCGGGAGGGAAAAGCACCAGTTTCTGGTGAACGAGTTTTTGCAGAAGAACGGCGCTTTCCTCCACGCGTTGGAATTGAACGGGCTGCGCAACTGGGACGAGAACCGCGCCGTGCGGCGGCTGGCTGAAAAGTGGAACATGCTGCTGATCTCCGGCGGCGACCGCCACGGCGTAGAGCCGAACGCCAACATCAACCTGAGCAACGCTGGCAGCTTTACGGAATTTGTCCACGAGATTCGCCGGCAGCGAAAGAGCAACGTGCTGTTTATGCCGCAGTATGCCGAGCCGTGGAAGCAGCGGCTGCTGCAGTCCACAATTGACGCGGTGCGCAACTATCCTGAGTTTCCGCAGGGCTCGCGCAACTGGGACGAGCGCGTCTATCATCCCGATACGCACGGCGTGCTGCGGCCGCTCAGTGAGCTGTGGCCAAAGCAATCGTCGCCGCTGTTGATTCGGGGCTTGATCGCGCTGGTTCAACTGCTGGGCAGGGCTCCGGTGGCCGGCGGCTTGCGGATTGCGTGGAACGATTCGCACCAACTGCGGCTGGCGTTGGGTGAGAACGACGGCTGAAGGGTTGAAGCGGAGTTTGCTGCGCTGCGCGCGCGTTGGCGGAGTTAGTCATGGGACTCGATGGGACTGCCAGCTTTGACAACTCCGCCAACTCCGTTTGCTGTCCCATGAACGTAGCCGCGCCGCGCGTGGCCTACTTTCCGGATTCGTTCCACGAGGTGAACGGGGTTGCGCACACCAGCCGCCACTTTGAAGCGTTCGCGCGGCGGCGTAATCTTCCTTTTCTCTGCGCTCGCGCGGGAGACCGTGCGCAGGCCGTTACCGAGGAAGGCAGCGTGTGGACGCTCGAGTTGCCGCGAGGTTTTCTCTCCTTCGCGCTGGAAAAAGACCTCCGCTTCGATCCTGCATTTCTGCGCCACATTCCGCTGATCGGCGAAGTGCTGAAGCGGTTTCAACCGGACCTGATCCACATTACCGGGCCCAGCGAGGTGGGGATGCTGGGCGCGGGACTGGCGCACCACCTGGAGTTGCCGCTGGCCGCCAGCTGGCATACCAACGTCCACGAGTACCTTGCGCGGCGCTCGAACTGGCTCCTGCGCCTGCTGCCGCGCCGACAGTCCGCGGCAACCGGCCGGAAGATCGAAGACCTGACGATGGCAGCGGCTTCGATTCTCTACTCCAGCGCGCGGGTGCTGTTCGCGCCCAATCCCGATCTCTGCAAGCAGTTGGAGCAAACGACCGGACGGCCCTGCCACCTGATGCAACGCGGGGTAGACGCTGAACTATTCCATCCGAACAAGCGCAGGCGCGATCCTGAAGACCGCGATCAGATTCTTGGATTTGTGGGGCGGCTGTCCGTTGAGAAGAATGTGGCACTGCTCGCCCAAGTGCAGGAAGAGTTGGAGCGGGCAGGACACAAGAGCTTCCGCTTTCTCATTGTCGGCCACGGCTCCGAGGAGGCGTGGCTGCGGCGGCGCTTGCCGCGTGCGGAGTTTACCGGCGTGCTGAAGGGCGAGGAGCTTTCGACGGCCTACGCGAATATGGACCTGTTTGTGTTTCCATCGCATACGGATACCTTCGGCAACGTGGTGCTGGAGGCGTTGGCCAGCGGCGTTCCGGCAATCGTGACTCCGGACGGCGGTCCGTGCACAATCGTCCGCGACGGTCAGACCGGTTGCGTTGTGCCAGACGAGCAGTTCGCCGCGGCCGTCGCAGGAACTCTGGCCGATCCGGTGAAACATGCGGCCATGCGCGAAGCTGCTCGTGGTCATGCGCTCACTGCCCGTTGGGACTCGGTGTTTGAAGGAGTCTACGCCGCCTACGAGACCATCTTGCCGCAGTACGTGCGGGCGGAGCAGGCCAGGAAGAATTCGGCGAAGGAAGTCTCGGTCGCCGGAGGTGAGGGTGCGTAGGGTCCGGCGATTCGATTTGGTCTCACTGGTAAAGAGAGATCGAGATGGCCTTCAGCTCGGGCTCGGCACTCGCGTTTGATGAAGCTATAGTTTTATAGATCCGGCAAATAAATACTGTTTTCGTGCTACCCCACCCTGATATGGAGTGACCCTGTCAACTGCTGCACATCTGTGGGGTTGCTTTTGCTGTTGGCGTTGCTTTTGCCGTAGTTCGAGGACAGGGCCAGCAGCAGCCGGAGCAGGTTTTAGCGACGATTGATCAGTCTGATATTCGCGGGTCGAAACCGCATAATCGTGATCCGTCGGGAGCTGCCTCTGACTAGTGTCGCGAGTCCGGCTGAGCCTGTCGCATAGGGTGGCCGAGGATTCTCCTTCGTGCTTGCCCTGGCTGCGGCTGGCTCTGTTCTCGAATTTGGTTGCGCTGTTCATTGGTTGCGTTGTTTTTGTTTTTTCATTCTTTGGAAAGTTTTTGCTTTTGCTTTTGTTGTTGCTTTTTGTCAGGCCGTCCCCTGCTGTCTGCTGGCGGTTTCTGCTTTGACTCCGATGGCCCAGATGAAGCCGAGCAGTTCGCGCCCCACGGCGATGACGATCTTACGCTGGTCTTTGCCTGCCGCCCAGCCTCATGGTGCGCTTGTGCAATCGGTGTTGCGCCTTCCAGGCGATCTCTTTGATTTCTTCCGGTACGCCCTCTTGCCGCTTGCGCAACGCAGGCCCGACACAAGGTCGCAACCGGTAGCTCCAGGCCGCTTCGACGGCGATTCGCCGCAGATGCGCGTTGCCTGTTTTGG
>OBLW0100000405.1_pt1 | contig 37105 bp, 28 predicted proteins | sample 1520161 | NCBI WGS metagenome assembly OBLW01 (sample SAMEA3539309, study PRJEB22396) | soil metagenome | biome: tundra; feature: field; material: soil | place: USA | collected 2010-05 | depth 0.15 m
CGCCGCGGCCGAGTTGCAGCGAATACGCCTCGTCGTCGCCCCAATCCTGGTACATTTCGGGGAACAACTCCGCGGGCTTAGCCAAGTCCAAGGTCAAGGCGCGGAAGGTTTCTACTTTGTGGCGCACCACGTAGTCGCGGAAGGTTTCGCCATCCAGACGGTTGGCGATGAAATGGTCCAGCACGCGCCTGACCGCCTGGGGGGCCAGGCGCGCCGGTATCGATTGCACGGCCAGACCGAAGCGCATGATGCCCTCGTGGTCGTACCCGCCACCCAACAGCATCAGGTAGTAGGGCAATTCCCGCCCTTCGATCTTGCGCGCGTTGCCATAGAATCCGAAATCCGCGATCCAATGCTGGCCGCAGGCATTCGGGCAGCCGCTGATCTTGATGGAAAGCCGCTTGACGCGCGGGTCGTGATACTCCCCTACGGTCTTTTGCAGCGCCGCGCCGAGGTTCATTGCCTTGGTGATTCCCAGGTTGCAGGAATACGCGCCGGGGCAGGTGGTCACGTCCTCGATTCGCCGTGCGCCGGACTCGGCCAGGCCCACTTCGCGGAGTGCGGCGTAGACGGGCGGCAAGCCGGCCAGCGGAATGAAGGCCAGCACCACGTTCTGATCGATGGAGATGCGCGCCATGCCATCGCCCCATTCGGAGGCGATACGCGCCAGGCCGCGCAACTGAGCGCTCGCCAGGTTGCCCTGATCCACACGCACTACCACCGCGGCATAGCCCGCCTGGCGCTGCTCCACCACGTTGGTTTCGAGCCAGGCGTCGTATTCCGTATCGCCGGTGCGCTGCCGGTCCGCCATGGGAAGCAGCGCGCCCGCGCCCAGCGGCCTGGGATTCGAACGATAGCCGCCAAAGCCTTCCGGGACCATCTCCGGCCAGGCGATGCCGCCGTTAGCCAGAATGTCGTTGTACTCCTTTTCGATTTGCTCCTGAACCCACGCGAAGCCCCGCTCGCGCAGCACGAACTTAAAGCGCGCCAGGTTCTTGTTGTTGCGATTCCCGTGGCGGTTGAAGACGCGGACGACCGCCTCGCACTTGTTCATCAGACGATCCTCGGGGACGAACTCGTCGAGCAATTGAGCTTCCCTGGGCATCGGACCCAAGCCGCCGCCCACCACCATACGGAAGCCCCGGCGCCCGTCTTGAATCGCCGCGCGCAGGCCGACATCGTTGATCGCGCCGGCGATGCAATCGCGGCCCCGGCAACCGTCGAAGGCGAACTTGAACTTGCGCGGCATGTTGCTGGTCAGGTCCTTCCGCAGAAACGCGTACGCCAGCTTCTGGGCGTAGGGACGCACGTCGAACACTTCGTCTTGCGCAATACCGGACCATGGGCACACCGTCACGTTGCGCACGGTGTTGTAGCAGGCCTCGCGATTGGTGAGCCCCACGTCGGCCAGCCGGTGCATGAGAGCGGGCACGTTGCGCAGTGGCACGAAGTGATACTGAATATTCTGCCGTGTGGTGATGTGACCTTTGCCGCCGCCGAATTCGTCGGCGACGACCGCCAACTGCTCCACCTGCGCTCCAGTCAGCAGGCCTCCGGGAATCTTGCACCGCACCATCTGCACGCCCGCCTGCCGCTGCCCGTAGATGCCATGCTTGAGACGGAAGGGGCGAAACTGGTCTTCGGTGATTTCGCCGGCCAGGAACGCCTCGGACCGTTGGCCAAAGGTCTCGATTTCCTCCCGAACCAGGCGATCATGATCCTTTTCGAACTGCTCCCGGCGGATGATATCTTCCTGGGTAGCGGCTAGCACAGCAATCTCCTATTTCCTATAGAGATTACCATATTTGCAGGTAGGATGCAATTGGCTGGCGGGATGGGGCTCCGACAAGGAACGAACCCATTCCGCTCCACATCCCTTGCCAACCGCCCCCGCCGACACGTTTGACGAAACGAACCCAATTTACTCCGAAGTTCTTCAAAGCGAAGGGCTTGTGGTCGCCTTCCTCCTCCAATCGGCGCCTCAATTGGCTGGCGGGACGGGGCAGCGGAGTTGGGTTCGTTTGGTACTTCTGCCTTACGCGGCAAGAGCAGGTACTTGGCGCGTTGGCGCACGCGGGTAGATTCGAGTTTGTGGAGATCGGACATAGTGATCAATTCCATAGTATAACGAGGCATTCGGGGGACTATGGTTAAGTGCTTTGTTGTGATGGTGAAATTGCCTGTGACTGGGAATTGCACACGATTACGCCGCCCAATCGGCGCAGAGCATTTCGGCTTGCTCCAGGACGGTCTGCGTGGCTTTCTCCTGCTTGTCGGGCGGCTAGCCGTACTTGCGCAGGATTCGCTTGACGAAAACGCGGATTTTGGCGCGTACGGATTCCTTCGGCGCCCGAGCGTGGATTCTTCGACGGTGGATTCCGCGATCATACATGGTCCTCGACCATTTTCTCGGCGTCGCGGATGCGAAGTTCGCCGGAGAGGAGTTTGGGGAGGAGGGCGTCGCGAAGCTCGGCCAAAGTGTGCGACATCCTTCTGTTGGCTTCGGCCTGCCCAAGGGTTCCCGGACATAGGAGTTAACCTAAATTATTATTGAGCTTGAGCTCTTTCTATGGGCCGACCTGATTATCGCGGTGCGCGTGGTTCAAACGCGGGGGATGATTTTCACGAGCTGTGGGCCCTCCGCCAAGCTCTGCGGCTTCTCGATCACCAAACCGAGCTGTACGCCATGACGGTTGAGGGGGTCCAATTAGAGGACAAGAACCTCGCCTCCGATAGTTGGGATGGCGTGGATTGTGCCCTGTACTTCAACGGACGTAGCCTGGAAACGTCAACCCGGATCGATTTGGTCCAGGTCAAATACTCATCGGCTGATCCGAGTAAAGCATGGACTCTCTCTCGCCTCACCGCCAACTCGGCAAAGAAGAACAACAACTCCGTTCTGAGGCGGATTGGCACTGCTTTTGAGGAAGCTCGAAAGAAACGGAGCGGATCGGCGGCCGGTATACAGGTCGAACTCATCAGTAACCAGCCATTCGATGCGGCCGTACCGTCGCTCTTCACGTCGGTCGCTAATGGCGCAGCCGCCAGTGACGCTGCCAAGAAGGCAAGAAAAGCCGCCGGGCTCACTGTTGATCAGTTTCGTTCTCTCGCGAAGGCTGTTGAGTGGCGCCAAGAAGGCTCCCGATTCTCTCTTGAAGAAGAAATCCTGAGAACCATTTCAGATTGGACGGAGGGAGACGCACGGCCGATCCTGAATGATTTGCTCGCGTTCATGCGGCGACTGATGATGCCCGAATCCGCGCGCGAATGGATCACAGAAGAGACGCTGCTGGCGCATTTTGGATTCTCTTCCAGGGACGCGCTGTTTCCGTGCGAGGCTCAACTGTCACACATCAGCAAGATTATCCACCGTGACACCTCCTCAAAGACCGTGGCAGCCATGCTCGAAGGAAAGAAGCACATCTGCCTACATGGGGTTGCGGGATGTGGAAAGACAACGGCTCTTCAGGAGGTTGAGGCGCTGCTATCAGTCGGGTCGCAGATGTTTGTGTTCGACTGTTATGGGGGCGGTCGGTATCTGGATGCCGATGGGTACCGCCACCGCGATAAGGATGCCTTCCTCCAGCTATCGAACGAAGTGGCGGTGAAACTCCGTGTTCCGCTCTTCCTTACGCGATCCGACGGAACCGATTACGCGCGCGCGTTCTACCGGCGGCTCCTCAAGGCTTCTGAGGCGTTGAAAGCATCCGCGCAAGGAGCACTTTTAGTGGTTGCCGTCGATGCGGCCGATAATTCGATCACCGCAGCTCAACGGATGGTGCCGGCGGAGGGAAGTTTTGTGCACAAATTCGTCGCGTTTGAGCACCTTCCCGACAATGTCCGCTTGCTGGTGACGGCGCGTTCGGGCAGGCTTGATCAACTTCAGTTGCCGAACTATTTCCACAAGCTGGAGATCGCCGGATTAACCGTTATGAGACTGCTCAACATGTTCAGGCCATCTGGGCCAACGCTCCGGAATCCTGGATCGACGACTTTCATTACCATTCGCACGGTAATCCGCGGGTGCAGCGCTATGCCCTTGGGCTAAAGAAGGATCAGCCAGAGGAGTCGCTCGCAGTTCTCCTGCCGGGCGGCAAGGTTCTCAGCGACGTCTTCCGAATCCAGTTGGATGATGCCCGCAAGAAAGCAGGGAGGAACGAGCCTCTCGACAGTTTCTCCGCGGCTCTTACGGTGCTTCCGCATCCGGTTCCGGTGGTGGACCTAGCGGCGGTTGCCGGCATGACCGAGGCGGAGGCCACCGATATTTGTGCGGATTTGGCACCAGGCATCAGGCTTACTGGCAGCGGTGTGGGTTTTGCGGACGAGGATTTCGAGGATTATATTCGAACAAGCAGTGCCGGCGCCGTGCCGACAATGCGAGCCCGGGTAGCGGATCGGTTTTTGCAGCGCCATCAGTTTGACGGGTATGCGGCCACTCATTTAGCGACGGCCCTGCATGCTGCCGGTCACGGCAAGGAGCTCCTCAATCTCATTGAGCAGGTGGCGCAGCCGAATTCAATTCTGGATCCAATCCTCCGGCGCGAGGTCGGGTTTCGACGTCTGCAGGTGGGGATGCAGGTCAGTTCTGAAATGAACGACGAGGCGTCGATACTGCGGACGATCCTGGTGGGCGCGGAGGCGATGCACGGCACTGAAACCGTCTTCGATCTCATCGTCAAGAATCCGGATCTGGCGGCCATGTTCATGCGCGACAGTGCATCGCGAACACTGCTTCTTGACGCTCGTCAGATTAGCCATCACGGACGTCTTCTCTTTTATCTCGTACTGGAGGATGCCCGTGCGGGCAATGCTATCGGCGCACGCGCAACGTATCGTCAATTGCAGGCCTGGATTCAAAAACGAGGTATTGAATTCGAACAACAGACAGCAACGAAAGGACGCCGCACATCGGGGGACTGGCCGATCGCACGTAGTGACATTGCGGCCGACGTCGAGGCGGTGTTGCTCGTCGCCGGCCCGAGAGCCGCCATAGGTGCACTCCGGGGTTGGAACCCGCGTGAAGCCGAACTGCAGGCGGTTCGTGTTCTGACACAACGCTTGATCTGCTCGGGTCGCGGAGATTTTGTTGAACGTCTTCTTGCCGAGCCGGACGCGAGAGATCCCTGGAGTCTCTTTCTCATGGTTCCACTGGCACTTGCCGGCCGGAGCATCGATTTGGATCGATTGGAGCGCACGCTGCGGCAAATTTATCGCCGCGGCTGGATATGTCTTGAGAAACGGGGCAACGGTTGGAACGATGACCTGCCAGACTTCTGGCTGGACACGATCCTCACGGGCTGCGAGGTGCTGGTGGGACGGGGGAGGGACCCTAAGAATGTGCTGCCCTTGCTCAGAATCTTTGCCAGCGAGACACATCGCCAAATTGACACCTTCCAGACGCACAATACGACGCGCACAGACCTTCAACTGCGTGCGCTCGCGTTACTTCATTGCTTGGAAGGGAGGCGGTTGGGAGTGGATGACTTTCTAATTACCCCTCCAACCCCAACAAACGAACAAGAGACGCGGGGGCACATCGATGCGCAGCATCGACAGAGGGCCAAGTATTTTACCGGTCCTCTGGTCGGTATATATGACGCGCGGGCGCAACTTATTGTGGGAAAAGGTGCGTTAAGCGAGCGTGCGCAGCTGCTAACGGACGTTGGTCAACGCCTAGACGGGTATGATTTCTCGCGCATCCATGATTCATTTGAAATGCGCCGAAAGGTGGGGCGATCCGTTGCGTATCTTCGATGCATCCCGACGCTTTCGACATCGGAGCTGTTGGATCGCGCGCTCAACCTTTTTGGTGAGCGCCATGGCTCTTTTGGCGGCGATGAACTAGCGGTATTGCCACTGTTCGTCTCCGAGCCATCTTTGCACAGCAAACTTCTGAGCGTCATCTCAAGTCGCGTAAGCGGCATTACGAGTGCCCGAACGGTCGCAAGCGAAAAGATCGACGCCGTTCTTGAAATATGCCGGTTTGTGGCGAATATCAGCCACGATGAGGCGGCGGCTTTATTCAGCGAAGCGCACAGGATGAGTGAGGACGTCGATGTCGAAGCCATACACCTGCTTCGGGCCGTGGCTGCTATGGGCCTCCGCGCAGCGACAATACTCGATCCGGATCAACGACGGTTAGCCTGCCAGCACCTACATTCGATAGCCACAGATGCGTCCGTGAGACTGGCAGATCATGAGGGTTTTCCATGGGATTCCGTCGTGGAAGTCCTTGGGCAACTCGATCTGCCCGTAGCACTGGCCGCTATTGGTCGGTGGCAGGACTCAGCAACGAAGGATCTGGATCCCACTCTGTCCGCGCTGCTTGCCGTTTGCCTACGCACCGACCAGATCTCTACCGAACTCGCGGTGGCACTCTTGCCATTGCTTCAGCATGCCCCCAACGATCTGTTGCAGGTAATTGCCACCAAATGTGCTGCACTGTCGGACGGTGTTCGTACCAGCGTGGTGGAAAACCTGGCACGAGATGCCCTTCTGGGTTTTGGCAAAGTTCAAGACGTAATCCTCACCGAGATGCTTCGTGGATCGGGCGTCTCACAAGGACCGGGGCCGTGGTTGAGCCGTTTGCAGGAAACGATCACCTTCTTGAAGCGGGACAACCCGGCGCAGAAAACCCGTCGGCAAGAGCACGAGCGGTTCACGTCGCAGAGCAAGTCATCAGTCCAGTTTCCAGTTGGATCCAGATTTGTCTCGTCTGATGAGATTACGAGCACAGTTCAGAGCGAAGTGGGCCGATTGCGTGCGGCCCAGCAATTCATTTCTGCGAGTGATGTCCTTGACGCAATCCGTTCTGTCGTGCCCGTGGCCGACCGGGTATTGCACCTTGATGCCCTTGCGGCCAGTCGGTCCGAGGTACTTTCTGACTATGTTGCAGCTGACGCGATCTATTCGGCACTGAATGATCCGGAGTGGCGGCGGATGGCGAGCATTCGCCAGTGGTGCCGTGAACGGCTCTCCGGCGTTATTATCGATCTGCTGCCGGGTTTTGCCCACGGTTTTGGCTATGGCGGTCACCCACCGCTTCCGCCTCTGCTTGGCATCCTGGGCGCCGAAGGCATAGACGTCCCAGCACTCCTGGCTCGCGCCATCGGAGCCCATGTCGATAACCTGAACGCCACGGTTGTTTATGAGTTGGTGCGGCTCATCGCAGCGCAGATGGGCCCGGAGGCGTGCGGCGTCGCACTCATGTGGCACCTGGAACGTGTGCAGAAGCGGATTTTGCCGGCGGACCTCGATCAAATTCCCGTGGCCGATGTGCCGAAGGACGCTTATGTTGCTGTGGCTCGGTTCTTGCGGGCCTTGATGTCGGATTGCGATATTCGGCTTCGTTGGCGCGCCGCGCATTCGGTTCGCCGCCTTGCAGTATTCAACCTCAGGGAAGAATTCGACGCCTGGGTCGATCTTTACGACGTTACAACCGATATACCCTTCCGGGCTGCGCATGAACCTTTTTACTGGCTCGCCGCTCGTCTCTGGGCTGTGATCGCGTTGCATCGGGTCGCCCATGAAAGACCAGATGCGCTGACGAAGCATTTCGGAAAACTCGTTGACATTGCGACAGATGAATCGTTGCCCCACGTTTTGATACGAGGACTCGCGAAGGATAGCGCCTTACATCTTCGCGACGTCGGGCTCGGCAAACTGACCGCCAAACGCCACAAGCAGCTCGTGGCGGTGAATGCTTCATCGCTCCCTCGATCGGCGCGAGACTGGGGCCAGCGAGGAGAGAAACTCGGCGAGAGGAGAAAGGTCCGGGAGCGCCGATTCGATTTCGATCACATGGATACAGTGCCGTATTGGTACGACTCGGCGATCGATGTTTTTGTCGATGTGTCTCAGGCTGAGTTCCTGGACGCCGCTGAGAAATGGATCGTGGACAAATGGAGTGTGCCCACAACAGCGCGGTGGGAGCTCCAGCCTCGAAAGTACCGCTTCTCCGAGCGAAACTGGACCGAAAGCAGCAACGATCATGGGACCGAACCGACGTTGGAGCGGTTTACGACGTATTTAGAGCGTCATGCGATGTTCTGCGCTGTCGGCGAGCTGATGAACTCCAAACCGCTCGTCTCGGTTACAGATGATGGCTACGATCATTTCGAAGCCTGGCTCAAGAGGCGAGGGCTCTCATCGCCGCCTCAGTGGCTAGCGGATTTCCGTGGTCCAAAACCGCTCGAAAGGCAGTTTTGGTCCGAACCACCGAATATGGACTCGTGGTTGGGCGTCCCGGCCGACAATGAATTTCTCAAGGAACTCGTGACCGATGAGGACGGCGGCATGATAACCGCGCAGAGCTGGCACGCAACTGAATCATCACACTTTTCCTCTCGGGTTCACGTGGATAGCGCTCTGGTAGGGCCGACAACAGCTGCAAGCCTCATGCGCGCCTTACAGACGTCGAGGGACCCTTACGACTACAAGCTTCCTGATGAGGGGACCGATTTCGAAATCAATGAACCACCCTATCGGTTACTTGGTTGGCTGGACGATATCGCGATCGACTCCGGTATCGACAGCAGAGATCCATTTTGTCGGACGATCGCCGGCGTTCGGCTCCGACCCGGAGCAGCCGTAGGGAAGGACCTAGTTCAACGGATCACCAGCGACGGGAATATGGCCTGGTACGCCGGACAGCAATCCCTGGCTTTCGAACATGTTGCTTGGAGCGATAAGCCTCCCGAGGACAGATCGGAGCGCCGGAGGTATCGACTCGAGTCCGAAGGTGAACGGCTGTCGGTCTCGGTGAAGACGCTGTTGAGCTGGATGCTCAAAACGGAAATGGATCTCATCGTTTCAATCGAGCTCATTCGAGAGGAGGGCGGGGGTGACTACGAAGAAACCAGTAAAGAAAAAAGGAAAGCCCGGACGGCAAAGGTCATCGTCCTCCGGCGGGACGGAAGCATCGAAGCCTGTAACGGACGTGTTGGAACTTGGCAGACACCTGGTTGCAGAGCTTAAGCTGGAAGATGGGCGCAACACACTCGGCAAATGGCTCGCTCACCACCTTGCCGAACTGATCGCCGAGACCGAGCGAAGTCAGGATCGCAAGGGCCGAAAGGAAGCTTCCGATCGGGCGGTCGAGACCATACTAAGAATTTGGGACCATCGCGCCAACCTGCCGGGAAATGCAAACCCGATTGCGCCTTATCGGAATATTCTTCAAGTACTCTCCGAGCTGAATCCGGCGCCGGACAACTGGGCAACTTTCCATGGACGTCATCGTTTAGCCAACCTGTACCGGCGTTTTCCACGGCTGGTCCGCGCGCTGTTGATCCAGGACTTGCCACAAACAGGAAAGGGGAGCCGGGCAGCGCGCGAGATTGTCCGCAAGTTCCTTGAGCCGGATGAGAGAAGCCTGTTGGTACGAATTGAATTTCTGGGCATCAGTGAGAAATCGGCAAAGAACGCTGCTGCCAGCCCTGAGGGTCAGAATCCGTTTACCAAGGTGCAGCAAGTCGCAAACAAGCTGATCGACGAGACAATTGCTGACCTGGAAGCTCTTCGACAACTACCAAAAGGTAGACAAACTAAGCGAAATGAAAGGCCTTTCTAATTTAGCAGGCCCGCAGACCGATCAGCTCGCCGAGGCGCTGCTTATCGAGCGCGGGGCGGGCGTACTCCTTCGAGAGGACACCGTTGAGCGACTTGTTATCGCGCTCGATGGCGAGCATGGCGTCATCCAGCAGCTTGCCGATGGCGGGGAGCTTGGCCTTGCTCTGGAGATGCGCCCAACGGGCCTCTTTGGGGACCCAAAAGACGTTGGCGGCGCGGTACTCGTCGGGGTCTTCCGGGTCGGCGCCTTGGGACTTTTCGGCGAGAAGCTGATCGTGGCGCTCCTTGAACGCGTCGGAGATGTACTTGAGGAAGATCAGGCCGAGCACGACGTGCTTGTACTCGGCGGCGTCCATGTTGTTGCGGAGTTTGTCGGCGGCGGCCCAGAGGGTAGGCTCAAACCCGAGGTTTGCGCCGTTGCCGTGGGGCTTGGCGGCGGGTTTCTTTCCACGTGGCATATCGGAGAGAACATGGTAGCGGAAAGCGAGGGCGGGAGATAGGGCGGCGGCGGTTCGTCGACCGGCGCGGCGCGGACGATGAAAGGGGCGCCGGCTTGGCGGAGGATTCCGGCGCGGCTCGGGGCAGAGGTTGGCGTCGATGCCGCGGATGGCGAGGTTCATCTTGGCGAGGCGCCAGGTGGTGTGGTTCGACTCCTGGCCGTAGATGGCGATATCGCCGGTAGCCCAAAACTCATCGGATTACCAGCGAACACCACTCTTCGCCGCGTAGCGCTCGAACCAGTCCTCCGGCAACGACGCCAGTTCCAGCCAGCGAAACTGACCTTCGAGGTGCTGAGTCAAGATCGGACGATAGTCACCGATCCTTGGCCACTTGTCGATCCGCTGGTTGGCACTTTGCAGGAACCAGACAGGGATACTGGTTGCGGCAGACGTCAGCCCGCGATGCAGCGTGTAAGTGGGACTGCTCTCCCATTCCTCCCGCGTGAGTGAGCGGCAGTCGACCGTGATGCTGGCATACGGATGCTCTCGCAGGAGGTCTTCTTGTTCGACCAGCATCCATTCGAACGCCGCAAGATGATCGCGCAGCGGCGGAACTCCTGGATGGCCAAAATCCGGCAAGTTCTTGGCCAGTCCGCGAATCCCCCTGGTTGTCCGTGCGCTGCCTTCGACCAAGGGGCGAGCGTCTTCATGCATCGGTACAATTTGCGCCAGGTCCTGGAAAATGTCCGTATAATCGCGCCACCCGAGTTTGTTGTTCGTCGGACAATCGAACTGAGGAATATCGCCGTGAAGCAGCATTCGCGCTACACGAGCCACGTCCTCGTCACTGAGACCTGCGGCGGCGATGACCCGAATTGCGCCTGCTGCGCTCATCCTAACGGCCTGGGCCTGGGTTAGCTCGGGAACCAATATCGATCGAACGGTTCGCTGCCGGAGTTTACGCCCATGGAGCGCCTCGTCCAGCAGGCTGTCCAGGTTCGCGGCAGCCGATTCCTCCGCATCGATCAGACTCCGGTTGCGCATAAAGTCGCATTGATCGGCCAGGTATTCGAGGAGTTCCGATTCCCGCTGGCACCATTCGGACTCCAGATATGCCGCTGACGGCATCCGTATGATCGTCGGAGTCGGCGCAAACAGCCCCCAGATCATCGCGATGTTCGTCTCCCACTGAGGGATGTATGTCGCGTCGATCACGGAAAAGGGCGAATCCCAGAATCGTGTGTGGAAGAGCAATGGCTTGACGGTGCGCGACCGGTGACTGAGCGCGATCGTAGGCCTCGGCCAGTGCGGCCTCAAGGCGCTGCAAGCAAAGCAGAGCACGTCCACCGGACGGACGAGACGCCATTTATTTCGTAAGGCTTCCTCGGCCCACGCCATCGCGCGCAGTGTCAGCAGTAACCGCCGGAGTGTGCACAGCGCCACCATCACGGCGCTTCGGCTCTCGCCCTTTGCGAGCGTGATCAGCGGCGACACGACGGCGATGCTGGCAAGCAACTGCGCGGCAGTTGCAAGCGCTGAAAGGGCATCGTCAGGCGTGCAGTCTTGGGTGACCCATCCCCATCGTTCGCGCCAGAGTTCGCTTTGGCCGGCGCGAGTGGGCATCGGAGAAAAACTCCCATTACGGGTGAACGTCAGATTGTGCATGCCAACGAGAGTCCGCTGCACAAACGGCTCGTCGTCCTGGAACCCGATAAGGGTTGCGACCCGATCCACCGTTGTGTTTCCTAATTCGTCCAGTTCTGGGCGCGTACCGGCGGGCACCAGGAGAAGGCCACGAAGGTAGACTCCGAAAGCCATCCCCACCCAGGACAGGATCTGGTTCAGCATGACGATCAGCGGCCAGTTCGCTGGATCCGTATATGGAGGAGTAGTGAGCTGGTACAGCTTACGATACCGCTCGGCCGCGCTCCGACGACGATATTCGATCATTTCGAGCGGTCGGTGTGGTTGCTCGGCGATCAGCGCGTCCAGCCTTGCGGATTGCGTTCCGCGCGCGCCCCAGCACGCCAATGCGCCGGAATGGACAGAATTCGGGGGGAAGTCATCGATGTTTTCTGGAGGCGACCAGATCGCACGCAACTCCCCGTCTACAATCGCCTGGGATTTGCACAGCCAGATGTCGGAGTCCACATTCCAGTTGTCCGCGGATGATGTGCCGGTTTCCCCGCGCATCTCGCTGGAAACTGCACGCCACTGGTCCATGGCGGTGTCCGGCGCCGACGAGATCCCACCCGCTTCGGGGTCGCTTAGAAGTCGCAAGAGCCAAGCCAAAGAAACCGCGGACTCATTCACGGGTCCTGTGCTCAGTGCAGCCACGACTTTATCCCCCAGCCGCGACAGTATATCACGCAGAGACTCCCCCAATGTCCAGTAGCGCGGGCCTCCCGCGGGCCTCCAACTGCGCAGTTGCTCCCAAGGGATGGCCGCGGCCGTTCATATCGGTCGCGCGCCTGCACGGGTGACATGCTCGTCCTGATCCGTTGGAAAGGCCGGACCCATGGCAGTAGCGGAGCGCTCAATTACCAAATCACCAAGACCCATCAGGTTACCCCCCTGGCACGTTGAGCATGGGCGCGCGGCGGGCTTGCTCATCTTGGCGAGGCGCCACGTGGTGTGGTTGGACTCCTGGCCGTAGACGGCGATATCGCCGGCAGCCCTGGGCAAGCTAAAGCATGCCCCACCATGCGCCTCGACGTATTTTTCGCTTTGCACGAACATGCCACCGGAACCGCAGCAGGGGTCGAAGACCGTGAAAGGCAGGCGGCAAACGCTCGGGCGGCAAACGCTCCCTTACGGTCGCGTCTCGGAATCGAGCGCGCACCCGCGGGAGATAGGCGGCCCGGCTTACCTGCCGAGCGTGAAGTTGAGGTCGATCTGCTTCTCGGTCTGCACCGGATGACCGTTCAGGGTCATGGGCGAATAGACCCACTGTTTGACGGCATCCATGGCGGCAAGCCGCAGCAACTCGGGACCCGACAGCGGCGTCACGCTGTTGATTTTGCCGTTCGCCCCGATGGTCACCGACAGGCTCACAGTTCCGGTCAGGCGCTGGCGCCGCGCGAGTGCCGGATACACCGGATCGACTCGTGTGACCAGTTGTGGCTGACGGATGTCCCTGGCTGGCTCAGGCGTGGTCTTGGCCTCGGGCGGCGCGGTCGGCCGCGGTACCGCCGAGGTCAGGGCCGGCGGCACCAAGGCGCCAAGATTGACCGGCCCGGCAGAGCCCGGCGTGGCGCCGAGTATGGGGGCCTCAGGCAGGTCGGTAGGCTGCGCCGGACGTAGACGCTGGGCCAGGGACGCCACATTGAAGGTCCCGGTTGGCGTGCGTCTCGGGGCGGGCGTCTCAGCGGTCGCGTCCGTCGCCGCGGGCTCCTCCGCGACGCTGGCGGCCGGGACTTCGCTCGCTGACGGCGGAGCGCCGCCCTTCTTTTTCGATCCTGCTGCGTCCGCATCCGACGGCGGCATCGGCGATGGCTTGGTACGCAGCACCCGGACCGATTCGCTGGCTGTCTTCGATTGATCCGCCCCCGTGACCTCCATACGGAAGCTCACGTCCGAAGAGAGCGGTGAGTAGACAATGCTCCCATTGCGCAGATCGGACAGATTCAGGTCCAGGTTCTCCTGGCGGTCGCCGTCGGAAATCGAGAGCACCGCTTTCCTAGCGTTGCGGACGGCGTCGGAATCCCGGTTCCAGGTGAGCAGAAGATCCGTAGCCGTGCGTTCGATTCTTAAAGTCAGCGCGGCGGGAGGCCGGGGAGTGCGCCGAAACAGTCCCGGATAGAGGAGCAACGCTCCGGAACTGGCTGCCAGAGCGGCTGCCACAGCCAGCCATAGGAGCTTTCGCCGCGGGGCCGTTGCGCTGACGACCGGCGGCGCTTCCGTCTCCACCGCCTCGGTTGCGGGGATGGGTTCGGCCGGTTTCGTTTCCGGCGACGGCGCGGCCAGCTCTCGCGAATCCAATGGCTCTGGCGGGTTCACGGGTTCGCTCACGACCTCGGAAACGGGTTCGTCAGTCTTGGACACCGGCATCGCGGGAGGTTCCGCCGCCGGATCCGTCCAGCCGGAAACCGTTGCGGAAGAGGAGGGTCGCACGATCTGCAGACGCGCCGGCATGGGCGCTACCGCGGGGCGCATCACGGGATTGGAGCTCGGGAGCGGCGCTTCGTCGTTCCCGGCGGCCGCAGCAGCCGGTTCCGTCGCAATGTCGGTAGCTTTCAGTTCCGCCGATCGGAAAGGGAACTCCAGGTAGCTGGCTTCGCCGCGCATCCGGCCGTCTTCCCAGATGAAAATCCCGCCCGCACTGACCTTGGTGGCGAAGGGCCGCACCAGGAGAACTACCTGCCACGGCTCGCGGAAGCGCGCCTCGACGACCTTCATGTCTTCGGCGTCAAGAGCCAGGCCTTTTCGGCTGTGCGTGCGGAAGAAACCGGCCACGCGCGCGCCCCCCGACGCCGCCGCGGCGGTGGCGCCGCCACGTTTCTCAATGGCCGCGTCGAAGCGCGCCAGATCCGCATCCGACAGGCGGTAAAAAGGACCGCGGCTGTAATCGCACGGGACGAGGTCGAAGTCGTCGATCTGGATATTTGCCGGCTCGTTGGGGTCCGTGCCGCCATAAAGCAGACCGCCGATTTCCGACCCCAGAGCCTCGATCGAGCGGAAATTCTCCACCGCCCGGCGCTCCAGGCGGTCGATCAGGTCGAAGGACAAACGTACCGTCAGGGCCTTTCCGGGAACTGCCCATGTGTAGGACGGCGTGGGGAAAACGGCCGCATCGGAGCGCTCAGCGCGAGAGAATTGCCGACTCATCGAATGCCTCCGCCAGCCGGCCGCCCAACCGGGGAGCGTGGCTGACCAAGACGATTCTATCCGAATGCGATCGCGTAGAGGGGTTAATTTGAACGCGATTAACCAAAATTAGCAAGGAAATCCAACCTTCGGCAACACATGTTATCTTTTTGTAGGAAAGCGAATTAACCCAGAGTAACAACGGTATACTGTCCCGTATTATCTGGTAATTCTTCGCGGCGATTCCTATACTGGTGTCGAAAATGTCCGCTAGAATCTGTCTGCTTTGCGGCAAGACGCTCGTCCGAATTCGCGTGGGCGCGGGCGGGGATTTCTGCTCGCGCGAGCACCGCAACCAATACCAGCTCCGCCGTGGGATGGACTGTCTCGCGGAGGCCAACAAAGTCTCAACGTTGGCGCGCCGCCGGGAGACTCCCAAAGCACTGTTCGGCGAGGCCTGCGTGGGATCCTCGAGCGAGGCGCGGCGCGCATTCCTCATGACTGCGCCATTTGGGCTTGTGGCTGGCTTGAATCCCAACGCCAGGAGGTTGCGGAAGGGCGACCGGATCGCCTTGTCTCCGCGGGGCGTGGTTTTCACGGCGCCCGTTCCCGCCGTTGCGCCTCGTGGCGTGCGGCGCCAGTTTGGGACGACGTTTGCCGCCTCCACGGCCCCGGCGACGGCGGTCCCGCGCGGTCCCTCGGCCGGCTGGAAGCCCGCGAGCTTGAGCGGGAGCAAAGCGCGCGGATTGCATGGCATCGCCGTCTCCGCAGCAACCGGAAACGCTCTCCGCGTGTCCTCCTCTGCCGGGTTCCGGCTAAGGGCGGCGAGTCCACGCAAGGTGGCGTACGCGGCGCGAACGGACAGCGACCTCGTGGCTGGCATACGCGCGCGCGCCGGCCAGCGCCCTTTTGCCTTGCGGCAAGATTGCCAAGGACCGCCGGGGGATGGCCGGCTTGCGTTTGTCGATATGGGATTCTCGTCGGCGCCGGACGCGACGGCGCGCCTCGACTGGCTGGCAGCGGATAAAGCCACATATATCGGACGGGAGCGGAGGGAATTGTGAGCCAAGCCGTGCAGACGCTTCAATTGAATGACCGGGCGGGCGGCCAACAGCCGAGCTTGGGCGAGGCCGGAGTTTTGGGCCGCGCCGTGTCTCTGCACCTGGCGGGAAAGCGCGAAGAGGCCCTCGATCTGTTGCAGCGGGCCGTCGCCGGCAATCAGGCCTCGGCCGAAATATGGCGGGCGCTGGGCCATATCGAGTTCGAACTGGGGCGGTTCGACTCGGCAGCCAAAAGCTACCGCGCCCTGACGCGCCTGAAGCCCCGCTATGCCATGGGCTGGTTCGATCTGGCAGTCTGTCTGGAGCGAGCCGAAATATGGGATCAGGCGGCCGAGGCGTTCCACCACGCCAGCGCGTTGGACGGCTCCAATGCGGACGCCCATCTGGGCCTCGCCGTCTGCCACATGCGCCAGGATGACGCCAAGTCCGCGTTGCGCGGTTTCGAGCGTGTGCTGGAACTCTCGCCCGACCACCAGGACGCCCTTTTCGGCAAGGCCGCCGCGCTGCAATCCCTGGGTCATGCCGAGGAAGCCGCGCGGATCTATGGCCGCCTTCTGGAAGGCGACCCGGAGTCCGAGGAACCACTCTCGAACCTCATTCTGATCGGCATGGCGAAGCACGATTTCGACATGGCCCGCGAATACGCCGAGCGCCTGTTGGAACTGCGCCCGGATTCCACCGTGGCACTGGAAGGCATGGCGGCCTGGGCTTGCGCCGCCGGCGACAACGCCCTGACCGCCAAGTTCTGCACGGCGCTGGTGGCGGTCGTGCCCGGCCATTTCGAGGGCTGGTTTAACCTCGCGCTGGCGCACCAAAAGGCTGGTCGCTGGAAGCCAGCGGCGGAAGCGTACCAAGAAGCCCTCAAAGTCCGTCCCCAGTCCGTCGAAGCATGGACCAACCTGGGAATCGTGCGCGAGCTATCCGGCGACGCCGCTGGAGCGCGGGCAGCCTACGAACACGCCCAACAGAGCGATCCCGGTTCGCCCGCTCCCGTCTGGAACCTGGCTCTGCTGCTGGAGCGGACCGGCCAATCGGAAGAGGCCGAACGGCGATACGGCTACCTGCTGGAAAAATCCCCCAAGGAGGAGGAAGCCCGATTCCGGCTAGGCTATCTCCGTTTGCGCCGCGGCGATCACGTGGCTGCCATCGAGGCCTTCGAAGCCTGCCTGAAATACCGTGCGCAGTGGCCGGAGGCGAGCATCAACCTGGCTCTTGCCTACGTCGGGATGGGGGACCGCACTCGCGCCGAGCGGGTTTATGAGAAACTGCTGGACGCCGATCCGAGGTCGCTCGATGCGCTACGCGGGTTGGCCTCGCTGGCCATTCAAGCCTCGGATTTCGATGCCGCCCTGGAATACCACGTGCGCCTCATCGACCTCGGCGAGCGCTCCTCCGAGTTGCTCTACAACGCCGGCCTGATGTACGAGAAAGCGGGGCAGCCCGAAAAGGCCATGCTCCTCTACCGCGAGGCGTTGGCGCTCGAACCCGGCATGCCGGAGGCGCTCTTGAACCTGGGCCGGATCCTGGAATCCGCCGGCAACTCCGAGGAAGCACGCTCGTGCTGGACCAAGGCGCTGGAAGCGGAACCTGCGCTGGCTCAAGGGTACTTTGGACCCGCTATCGATTAGAAAAAGGCAGACGGGCCCACTAACGACGCGGGCGCCCCGGTCCGCCCCACCGAAGAAGGCAGGCCACAAAAAACGATGGCCTGCCAAACTGGCCTTCTTAAAACCTGGCGCGCCTCTTGGGACCCAATGCGGCCGCTTCCCTGGCGAAGTTTTTGTTTCGCGCACTCCTGCTCAGGGCTAGCCGGCCCGCCGCTAAGAAATCGGGGCCCGCGGGCGGCCGATGTGGCAACTCCACCGTCCGATGGTCGTCGCCTGGCATCGTCTTGACGGGGGGCACCTGCCAAATCCTAACGAGAACCACGGTGCTGATCAGGCCGATTACCGTACCGGCCACCAACACCGCGACCTGATCGGCGACGTTGCCGTACCTCCAGGCAAACCCGGCAAATCTCGCGCCGACCGGCACGACCAACATAAAGCCGATGGTCAGTCCCCAGTTGCGCGCCTTCCGGTTTTCCCAAAACCGGAAAATCTTCCCTCGCATCCACTTCATCGCTTTGCCTCTGATTCGTGTACGCTCCGGCACTTATTCGATGCCGGTTCGAGATGGAGCGTTGCAAGCCCTTTTGAGCCATTCCGACCCTCGAATCGGCGCGGCGGTTGCGGCCCGCTATACTGATATGTGCCCCCAGGAAAACAGATTCGCTATCGCGACGCCGGCGTTGATATCGATGAGGCCGACCGGGCCGTCGCCTCCATCCGTAAACTCGCGCGCCGAACGTTCACACGCAGCGTGCTCACCGATATCGGGAGTTTCGGCGCTTCGTACCAGCTTTCCGGATTCCGCAAGCCCGTGCTGGTCAGTTCCGCGGACGGCGTCGGCACCAAGCTGAAGATCGCGTTCCTTACCGGCCGGCACGATACGGTGGGCGAGGATCTGGTGAACCACTGCGTGAACGATATCGCGGTGCAAGGCGCGCTCCCGCTGTTTTTTCTGGACTATTTCGCGGTTGGCAAGCTCGATGCGGGCGTGGCGGCGGCGGTGGTTTCGGGAATTGCGCGAGGCTGCCAGCGGAACGGGTGCGCACTGATCGGTGGCGAGACCGCCGAGATGCCCGGCTTGTACGCCGAACAGGAGTACGACCTGGCGGGGTTCATCGTGGGCGCCACCGAGCGCTCCCGGGTTCTCGACGGCGAGGGCATTTGCGCGGGCGACGCGCTGCTGGCGCTCGCTTCCACGGGACTGCATACCAACGGTTATTCGCTGGCGCGCAAGCTGCTGTTCGACGAGGCCGGATACGGTCCGCGAACGCTGCTTCCGGAGGTCGGCGCGACGGTGGGCGACGCGCTGCTGGCGGTGCACCGCAGCTATCTGAAACCGATCCGCGCGCTGCTGGCGGCGGGTCTGCTGCGTGGGGCCGCGCACATCACCGGCGGTGGAATCACCGGCAATACGCCGCGCATGCTGCCCAAGGGTCTGGCGGTCTCAATCGATACCGGCGCGTGGCGCATTCCGCCGCTCTTCGAGGTTCTGCGGGATATCGGCGACATCCCCATGGACGATTACCGGCGCACGTTCAACCTGGGCGTGGGCATGATTCTGGCGGCGCCAGCGCGGGGCGCCGCAAAGGCCGCCGGGCTGCTCGAAAAGCTGGGCGAGTCGCCGTTTCGCATCGGCGAGGTGGTGGCGCACAAGCGCGGGCGGCCGCGCGTGGAGTACCGATGACCCGCCTGGGAATCCTGATCTCGGGCCGCGGCTCGAACTTCGAGGCTATCGCGGACCGCATCGCCGCGGGCGAACTCGACGCGGAAATCGCCGTGGTGATCTCCAACCGCCCAGAGGCGCCGGGCTTGGAAGCCGCTCGCCGGCGCGGCTTGCCGGCGGTCTCGATTCCCTCCAAGGGTCTGGACCGCGAAGTCTACGATCGGATGGTGGTGGAAGAGCTGCGCCGGCGCGGCGTGGAACTGGTCTGTCTGGCCGGTTTCATGCGGCTCCTCAGCGCCTATTTCGTCCGCGCATTTCCCAACCGCATTCTAAACATCCACCCTTCCCTGCTGCCGGCCTTCCCGGGCCTGGATGCGCAACACCAGGCGCTGGAACATGGCGTGCGGATCACCGGCTGCACGGTACATTTTGTGGACGAGTATCTGGATGCCGGTCCTATTCTGATCCAAGCGCCCGTGCCGGTACTGGACACGGACACGGCCGAGACGCTGTCCGCGCGCATTCTGAAAGAGGAGCACCGAATTTACTCGGAAGCGTTGCGCATCGCGATCGGCGGCAACTACCGGATTGAAGGACGGCGAGTGCTGCTGGGTTAGGAACAATCGGTTTGAAAGAGGCAACCCCACCGGGTTATTTGGGGTTCGGCCGGGTTACCGGCCAACCGGGGCGGGCATCGTAGAACTGGAGCCGGCAGAAGGGGCACCACCATATGGGCGCGCCGATCACCGCCTGAACCAGACTGATCGGGTTGAGATAGAGGGGGTCGATTCGGTCGCGCTTGCGCAGGTGCTCCAATTCGGGGTTTCCGCATCTCGGGCAACTGCGATGCGCGGACAGAACATAGAGAGAGGGGTACCTGGGGATCTTGGTCTTGCGCTCGCATTTGGGACACTGATAGACCTGCGCGTACACCAGGCGCTCCCATCGCGCGCGTCTCACACGGACAACGGATTGACCGCAGCCATCACATCGCATGGGTCCTATTGACCTTCCAACCGGTCGAAAACCTCTCTTACACTGTCCATCGGATTTGCAGCGCCGGGGCGTTCCTTCAATTCCAGGAGCAGGGGAAACTGGTCGCCGCAGCCGCGCAGCAGCGGCATGACGCTCTTCCAGTCGATGGCCCCTGAAAACGGAAACAAATGATCGTCCTCGTTCCCGTTGTTATCGTGGATGTGCGTGGAGCGGATGCGCTCCTTCATCAGATGGAACGCCGCTTCGACGCCTTCACCCATGTGGGCGTGGCCGGTATCGAACACGTAGTTCAAGCCGATGTGGGTCAAGTCCTGGAACTCGCGAAGGCGGGTGGCGGTGGATAACTCGTTAGGGATGTTCTCCAGCAGGATCTCGACGTCGAGCTGCCGTGCAAAAACCCGCAGCTCCTCAAGCGCTGTGAAAGCGGCATCGACCTTGCGCATGTGGAATTCCTCGCCGCCCACACCGATGTGCTGGATGAGATAGCGGAAGGGAATCAGCTCGGCGATCTCGATGGCGCGCTTGATCTCTTCCACCATGGGCATGCGCACCGATTTCACCGGCTCGGTAATGGTGATCACGGCGTGCGGTCCGGAGCGGCCCCAGATGTCGTCCGTGTACATGGGGGAGTGCAGGGAATGCAGCTTCAGGTCGCAATCGCGGAACCAGTGGCCCAGTTCGGCGATCTGCGCCTTGTCGCGATAGTCCAGGTGCTGCTTGGTGCAGAAGATTTCCACTTCCGGAATTCCGGCCTGCTCGATCTTCGTCAGCAGGTTGGTGGTGAGGCGATGGTTAGCCCACAGGTGCGTCGACAGTGCGTGCTTCATCTGGTTTCGATTCTACTATGATGCTTTCCCAAGGCGTCTCTTCCACTCGAAGAGAACCACGCCGGCCGCCACCGAGACGTTGAGCGAGGAGATTTTGCCGGCCATGGGAATACGGACCAGCGCATCGCAATGCCTGCGCACCAGCTCATGGAGGCCGGAGCCTTCACCGCCGAAAACGAGGGCCGTGGGGGTTGCGAACTTCACCTGGTCGTAGGTCTCCGGGCCGCGTTGGTCCAGGCCGTAGATCCAAAAGCCGCGCTTCTTGAGGTCTTCCAGGGCGCGATTGATGTTGGTGACGCGGGCTACCGGAAGGTGTTCGAGCGCGCCTGCCGCGGCCTTGGCGACCACGTCGGTGACGCCCGCCGCGCGCCGTTCCGGAACGACGATGGAACCAGCCCCGGCCGCATGCGCGGTACGGATAATCGCGCCGAGGTTATGCGGGTCTTCGACGCCGTCGAGCACCACGACGAGCTCCGACGAGGCCGCCCGATCGAGGTCGGCGTACGGTTTGGCCGCTCCCAACGCCACCACGCCCTGGTGGGCCGAGCTGCCGGCCAGGCGGTCCAGCGCCGCGCGCGGTTCGAAGCGCACTTGCACGGAAGCGCGCCGCGCCAGATCGATAATCTCCTGCAAGCGCGGACCGCCGGCGCCCTGAGCCACCAGGAGGCGATCAAGCGGACGGCCGGTCTTCAGGGCTTCCGCAATGGGATGGATTCCACTCAGGATAGGCATTGGGCTACATCGCCTGGCGGAGCGCGGCCTCAAGGTCGGCTTCGCCGTTCAGGCCGTCAAAACGCTTCACCTGTTTGCCGGAGCGGTCGAATACCAGCGTTACGGGATAACCTTCGAGGCCGAACTTGTCCGCGAGGGCGTCCGAACCTAGCGCCACCGGGTAATCGATGGGATGCTTTTTCAGGAAGGGCTCGACGACCTGCTTGCCTTCGTCATCCATGGCAACGCCGAGGACCACCACGCCCTGAAGGCCGAACTCATGATAGACGCGGTTGAAGCCGGGGATCTCCGCGACGCAAGGCACGCACCAGGTAGCCCAGAAGTTCACTACTACGACGTGGCCGCTGAGGGACAGCGAGTCCCCGCGCAGGGTGGTGCGGGGCAGATCGGTGAGCTGTGCGCCGGGAGATGGAAGTGAAGAAGGCAGACCGGGAGGTCCGCCCCACTGAGTGGCGCCCTTCTTCAGGAACGCCAGGAACTCTTGCGGGTCCCGCGTTACTCCAGCGGAGGTCGCTATTACCTTCTCGCCGGCGTCCATAATGGCGTAAAACGGTTCGGCGCTGGTTTGGAACCTTGCCAACTCAAGCTGTCCGTTGGCGTCGGAAGCCGCATCCGTGCCATCCGTGTAGAGATCCACCAGGACGAACCCATTGAGCGCCGCGGCGATCTCGGGCCGGGTAAGCATGTTGGCCTCCATCCAGTGACAATTGGTGCAGGCATAGCCGGTGAAGTTCACGAAGACCAGTTTGCCCTCACGGCGGGCGCGGTCGAGCGCCCCTCGGTAATCGTTTTTCAACCAGGAAAGGGCGGGCGGCGCCGCCTGCCCCACCTGCCCCACCGGTTCGGGGACGTAGGCGTCCAGTTCCCCTAGCTTGCCGCCGAACATGCCGGGCGCAAGGCTGACGGCGAAGACCAGGAACGCCATGCCTACAAGGAGCCGGCCCAGTCCCACAGGTTGGTTCGCCTCGATGCCCTCCAAACGTACAAAACCCAGCAGGTACAGCCCAGCCATGGCGAACAGGACGATCCAGACCGCCAGAAACCGCTCGCGGGTCAGGAAGCCCCACTGCATCACCTGGTCCAGGCTGCTCAGGTATTTCAGGCTGGCGGCCAGGATGACGAAGCCCATGACCACCTTCACGCGCGCCAGCCATCCACCGCTCTTGGGGAGCCGTTTCAGGTAAGCGGGGAACAGCGCCAGCAGGAAAAAGGGGAGCGCCAAACCGGCCGCGAACGTCACCATACCGGCTAGCGGCCTGATGCCGCCGGCGCCGGCTGAAGCCGCCAGTAAGGTCCCCACGAAAGGCCCCACGCAGGCGAACGAAGCCAGCGAGAACGTGAGACCCATCAGCAGCGTGCCGGCGAAGCCGCCCCTGTCCGACGACTGGTTCAAGCGCGTCAGGATGGAGGACGGAATGGCGATCTCAAACGCGCCCAGGAGGCTCAACCCGAAGGCGATGAACAACGCCGCGATAAAACCGTTGACCCACGGACTCGCGCCAAGCTGCGCCACGCCGAACGGCCCGAGGATGGCGGTGACCAGAAGGCCCAGGCCGCTGAACAGCACGACGATTCCCAGGCAGAAAACCACCGCCTGGACCACGCTGTCGCGACGCCCGCCGGATTGCCGGTTCAGGAAGTACGACATGGTGATGGGGATCATCGGAAAGACGCAGGGGGTGAAAATCGAGGCCAGCCCGAATCCAAACGCGAGCAGCAGAAACGCCGCCCAGCCCTGCGCGGACGGGGCGGGGGACTGGCCGGCTCCAGCGGGCGGCGCCTTGGCTTCCGCGTATCCCGCGGGTATGGTCACCGCCGCGCGGGCCGTCGGGTCGAACGCGATCGCGGCCGTGCCCATCCACTTGCCCGGGACGCACTCGGAATCGTTGCAGGTCTGGAAGCGCGCCTTTACGGTGAGAGCCGCAGGGCCCTGACGGACGTCGCCCGGCAGCTTGACTTCGAGCAGGAACTTGACCTCGCCCTCGTAAGTCTCGCTTTCGGCGTTGACGTTCTTGTCGAATGCTTTCTTCGGTGGCGGCTGGAACACGTGGACCAGCGTGCCCGGTTCCACCTGGAAAGTTGTGGGCAGGCCCGAAGGCGAAGATGCGGAATAGAGATGCCAACCCGGCTGGATGCGCGCGCTGGCCGCGAGCAGCGCGAGGCCGCCCGGCGCGGCCGCGGGCGATTGGGCCTCAACCGACCACCCCACGCGATCCTGGGCGAATGCGCCGGACGCAAGCAGCAGCAACAGGACTGGCCTGACGGTCGCGGCCTTCATGGCCTCACGCGTTCTCAGGGAGCGGCCGTTCGACGTGATTCCCATTTTCACCGAACGCCGAACGGGCCAGCTCCTGCTCGATCAACTGGTTTACCTGGCCTTCGGAGAATTCCTTGGCCACGCGAATGGCATTCTTGATGGCGTTGGCGTTGGACCGGCCGTGGCAGATAATGCACACGCCGCGCACCCCGAGCAGCGGCGCGCCTCCGTATTCGGAATAATCCAGGCGTTTCCGAAACGCGGTGAATGCGTTCTTGGCGATCGCATAACCGATCTTGCCGCTGATCGAAGCCTCCAGCGACTCGCGCATCACCAGCTTGACCAAGTCCACGACGCCTTCGCTTACCTTGAGGGCCACGTTGCCTACGAAGCCGTCGCACACGATCACGTCCACGTCGCCGGCGTAGATGTCGCTGCCCTCCACGTTGCCGATGAAATTCAGGTCCAGACGCTTCAGCAAGGAAGCCACGGAACGGGTCAGGTCATTGCCCTTGTGCTCTTCCTCGCCGATGGAAAGGATGCCGACGCGAGGATTGGGCCGCGAGCGGATGATCATGCGGGAATAGATCTCGGCCATCACCGCGAACTGGGCCAGTTGACGGGCTGAACAATCCACGTTGGCGCCCACGTCGACCACCACCACGGGCGTGGACTTCATGGTGGGAAAGACGCCCGCCAGCGCGGGCCGGTCGACGCCGGGAACCACGCCTTGCACGATCTTGGCGGTGGCCATCACCGCGCCGGTGTTGCCGGCTGAAACCAGACCGTGAGCCAGACCGTTCTTCACCATGCGCGACGCCACCCGCAGGGAGCTGTTGGGCTTCTTGCGCACGGCGCGCGCCGCGCTGTCCTCCATGGTGACGACGTCGGGAGCGTGGGCGATTTCGATAGGAAGGTCCCGGTAGTCTTCGTACTGGGCGAGTTCCTGGCGGATTACCCCCTCCTGGCCGACCAGGACGACCTTGACATCCAGGCCCCTGACCGCCCGAATCGCCCCTTCCACTTCGGCTTTGGGGGCGTGGTCTCCACCCATTGCGTCCACGGCAATGGTTTGCATTTTGGAAAGAGTCTACTCCTGTACGACTTCTACCACTTCGCGGCCCTTGTACTGGCCGCAGTGCGGGCATACCCGGTGCGGTGGCTTCGGCTCATGGCAGTTGGGACATTCCGACAGGCCGGGGACCTTCAGGGCATCATGGGCCCGCCGATTGGCGGTGCGCCGCTGGGAGTGTCTGCGTTTGGGATTCGGCATATCTCTACCTCAACACGTCTTTTTCGCTTGCGCGGGCTGCAAATCTCCGAGTTACTCGGCTTCCAACTTACGGAGCGCTACCCACCGATCGTCGGCCTTCTCTACCGTACAATCGCACGTAGTCTCGTTCCGGTTGCCGCCGCAAACCGGGCAAATCCCCTTGCAGAGGTCGCTGCAAACCCGCTGCATGGGCAGGGCCAACAAGACCTGCTCCAGGAGGATGTCCTCCAATTCGAGGCCCTCACCCCGATAAAACCCGATTTCCGCTTCGCCCGCATCGATCTCGACCTCTTCCTCGGAGGCGGCTTCCGAATTGGGCCGGTAATATAAATCGAACCTCGCATCCAGTGGAAACCGCGCGCGACCCAGGCAGCGGTCGCACTGCGACATCATTTCCACCGAATACCCACCTTGAATTCGAAGCTCGCCCTCCGACTGCGGCAGCAACTCCGCGGAACCGGCCACCCGTAACGGGGAACCCTGTTCCAGGTCCTCGCCCGAAAAGTCGATCTGCCCCGGCTGGAAGATCTCCTCGAAACGAACCTTCCGCTGCTCCATCTCTTTGACGCTAAGGAACATATGGGCGAACCTCGGCTTTCGGGATGAAACAATGCCATTATAGCACTGCGATTTGGGCTGTAAGGGCGTTATTCGTAACGCAGCGCCGTGATGGGATCAACCCGCGCGCCACGGCGGGCGGGGATCAGCGCGGCCACAAACGCGACGGCCACCAGCACGGCCACGGCGGCCGCGTACGTGGTCCAGTCGTGCGGTTGTACTGCGAACAGCAAGGTCCCCAGGTAGCGGCTCAAGACGTAGGCGGCAACCAATCCGAACAGGGCGCCCGCGCAGACCAGTCCACCGGCCTGCCGCAGCACCATGGCGAGGATCTGGCGCGGTTGCGCTCCGAGTGCGATGCGGATGCCCAACTCGGACGTGCGCTGAGAGACCGCATAGGACAAGACACCGAAGACGCCAATCACGGCAAGGGCTGCCGCCAGCGCCGCGAAAGATACCAGTACGAGGGTTTCGAAACGCCGCTCGGCTGCGGACTCGCTGACGATTTCCTCGAGGGTTCGGACATTGGACACGGGTTGGTCCTTGTCGAGCGCCCAGACTTGGGCTTCGATTGCCTTGACCAGGCGACGCGGATCGACGCCAGACCGGATGGCGAAATCGGCAAGCCGCACCGGATACGTGTCGGCTTGGGCCGCCGGCAGGTAGACCTCCGGCAAAAGCTTTGCGGCTTTGCCACCGCGGCGGATGTCGCGCACCATGCCCACGATGGCGACGTGTTGCGAGTTCCATTGGAAGCGCTGTCCGATCGGATCGGCGTTGTGCAGGAAGTCCCGCGCAAAGGCCTGGTTGACTACCGCCGTCATCGGTTCGCCAGTTCGATCCTCGCGGCGCAGCAGCCGGCCGCGCATCAGCGGAATGCCGAGCGTGGTGAAATAGCCCGGGCTCACCGCCTGGAAGTCGGAATCGAGCTGCGTATCGGGCATGGCGTCGAGCCGGAAGCCGGAGCCCCAGCCGCCGCGCATCGGCATGCGGTTTGCGAACGCCACGGATTCCACGCCGGGGAGCGCCGCGACGCGCTCCTCCAACTGCTGGAAGAAGCGCAGGCGTTGGTCCGCCGTGGGGTAGCGGGTTTCCGGAAGGTTGACGTTCATGGCGATCACGCGCTCGGGTTGGAAGCCCAAGTCCACGCCCGCAAGCAGCACGAAGCTCTTGAGCATCAGCCCGGCGCCAATCAGCAGGGCAGTCGAAATAGCCACTTCGGCTGCCGTCAGGACGCTGCGCCAGCGCATCTGTTGCGCGCCGCCGGTGCTCCGCGAGGCCGTCCTCAAAGCTTCGGACGCCTGGGCGCGGGAAACCTGCCAAGCGGGCGCGACCGCGAAGGCGATACCAGTCAGGATAGCGATGGCGGTGGATACCGCGAACACCGTCCAGTTCATAGCGGCGGTGTCCAAGCGCGGAATGTTGGCCGGCGCCATGGAGACCAACAGGCGCATCAGCGCGGCGCCCAACACCAGGCCGCAGACGCATCCGGCGGCGGCCACCGCCATGCTTTCGAGCAACGCCTGGCGCACCACCCTCGCCCGGCTCGCGCCCAGCGCGAATCGCACGCTGGTTTCGCGGCGTCTGGCCACCGCGCGCACCAGCAGCAAGTTGGCCACGTTGACGCAGGCGATCAGCACGATCAGCGCGGAGGCGCCGAGCAGGGCAATCGACGAATCCCTGGCGCCGCGGACGATGTCGTCCCGCAGAGGCCCGATCACGGCGCGCACTCCCTGGTTGGACTCAGGGAACTGTTTCTGAAGCCGCGCGGAGACGGCATCGAGCTCCGCTTGTGCGGCTGCGAGCGAGGCGCCGCCCAGGAGGCGGCCCACAACCTCGATGTCATGGTCGCCATGCGATGCGGCTTGTTCCGCCGGATAGGCCGCGGGTACGAAAAACTCGATTTTCTCGACCCTGCCGAACTGGTTCGGCGGCTGGAACCCGCGTGGCAGAACGCCGATGATACGGTAGGGCCGGCTGTCGAGCATGACGCTGCGTTCCAGAACGTCGTCCGCGCCGCCCAACCGCCGCTGCCAGAAATCGTAACCGATCATAACGGCTGCGTCTCCGCCGGGACGGTCTTCTTCCGGCGTGAACCAGCGGCCGCGCAGCGGCGGAACACCGAGCACGGCGAAAAAGTTGGCGGTGACGCGGTCGCCCCAGATTCTTTCCGGGTTTCCGCTGCCGGTCAGGTTCATCGGGGATCCGCCGACGCCCGCCAGGCCGGTGAAGGATCGCGTGCCCTGCCGGTAGTCCATGAGGTTCGCCACCGACACCGAGGTGCGCTGAAACATTCCGCCGGCCGCGGAACCCGAACTGCGGAACTGGTCCGGGCCGTTCCTCGTGAAGGACTCCCACAGCGAAACCAGCCGGCCGGGGTCCGGGTAAGGCAGGTCCCGCAACATCACGGCGTGGACGATGCTGAAAACCGCCGTGTTCATTCCCAAGCCAAGCGCCAGCGTGGAGATGGCCACCACGGTAAAGATCGGCGTGCGCCGGAGCGCCCGGAGGGCGTAGCGGGCGTCTTGCGCAAGTTGTTCCAGCGCGGGCCAGCCCCACGCCTGCGAACTGGCTTCCTGCAGGGAAGCGGTGTTACCGAACTTGCGGCGCGCGGCGGACGGGTCCGCCATCTTGCGCGCGCGCATTTCCAGGTGGAGGCGCATTTCCTCCTCGAGTTCCCCGGTGAAGCGGTTTCTGCGGAACAGGTAGGCGGTGCGGCGGCAGAGTTCACGGATGCCCATGGCGCCCTCTTTTCTCCCTACGCGGGCTGCAAAACACGGGCGATAGCGCCGGCGATCCGCTCGTACCGCGCCATTTCGCTTTCGATCCGCTTGCTGCCTTCGGCGGTCAACTGGTAATAACGCGCGCGCCGGTTTTCTTCGGTCTTGCTCCAGTCGCCCTCGATCCAGCCCTTGACCAGCAGACGTTGCAGAGCGGGGTAGAGAGATCCCTCTTCCACGCGCAGCACTTCCTCCGAGGACTCTTCGATGCGGTCGGCGATGCCGAAGCCGTGGAGCGGACCGCCGCGCGCGAGCGTCCGCATGATGAGCAGTTCGAGCATCCCCGGAGGGATCTCGTCGCGCTGTCCGCGGGTGATCACATAGTTATTCTATGTAAGGGAGGCCGGCCTGTCAAGCGTTGAGCAACGGCCGCTGCCCGATCTTGCCTGGGAACCCCTCCACAGAATTGTCACGGTGTTTGAGGATTGCCGTTAAGAGGTTCAAGGCCGTTGCCCGCCCGGCTGCTTGTTGATAGCATCGCGTTTTCGGTTTGCCGATAATAGAACAGGGAACCAGTGAACCGAGTTCACAGCCTCGAAGCGAGCCTCGTCATCGCCCTGGCAATGAGTGGCGCAGCCTTCGCCCAGCGGTACGGTTTCCGGAACTACGAAGCCACCGATGGTCTCCAAAACTTGACCGTGCTATCGCTGGCTCAGGACGGAAAGGGATTCATTTGGGCTGGGACCGAAGGAGGTTTATACCGGTACGACGGAACCAGATTTCGTCTAATGGGCCGCGCAGAGGGCCTGCCGTGCGCAACGGAAGTTCAATCGCTGTTCGTATCGAGAGACGGGACATTGTGGGCCAATAGCTGCGCCAAGCTGTTCCGATTCGATGGACAGCGCTTCCAGGAAGCGGTGGGAATCGACGGCATGTTTTCCCGCGCCCAGTCGATGGCGGACGGATTGCACGGTCATTTGGTGGTTGCTACGAGTTCCGGCTTGATGGAACTTGCGCCGAACGGCGCGGGCGGTTTTCTCGCGGCTCGACCCTACCCGGCGATGGCCGGCAAACGCGCACGCGGGGTTTTCCGCCATGGCTCCGATCTCTGGTTCGGCTGCGAGGACCGGCTGTGCGTAGAGAGAAACGGCCAAGTCTTGGAATTCGGAGTGGAGCAGGGGCTGCCGTCCGACTCCTGGGACGCGATCGGAGTTACTCCGGAGGGAACGGTCTGGGTCCGCAGCCCGAGTAAGCTCTACCGAAAGGCGTCGGCTTCCGCGCGGTTCTCGCCTGAGACGGCCCACATAGCTCCGAGCATGTACTGGGGCGCCTTGTCGCTCGGTCCCGACGGCTCGCTCCTCGTCCCGACGGACGAGGGGTTGGCTATCCGGCAAGGCGGCAATTGGAGCATCATCGACGAATCGCGGGGGCTGCGCTCTTCGATGGCCAGCGCCGTGTTGAGGGACCGTGATGGCTCGCTCTGGATCGGACTGATTGGCGCCGGCGTCGCCCGTTGTCTCGGGTACGGGGACTGGGAGAGTTGGACCAGCGCGGAGGGGTTAGCCTCGAACTTGGTTTGGAACATCCTGCGCGATCGGAAAGGCGCGCTGTGGGTGGCCACCAATAAGGGCTTGACCCGGCTGGGCGGACAACCGCCGGCGCGGACTTGGACCCGGAGGGACGGACTCGCGGGTGATAACGTACGTTGGCTCGGCGAGACGCCCGACGGCTCGATTTGGGCGATTGCCAACCCGGGCGGGCTGACGCGCATCGATCCGGCGTCAGGGAAGCTCCGCCCTGTCGGGAGAGCGGACGGATTGGAGACCGGGACTTTATATCGCGGTCTCGTCGACCACCTCGGCCGACTGTGGATCGCCACCAACTCAGGCGTGTACCGTTGCGAAGCCCCGGCTGCTTCCAGTGGCTTCGTCAAAGTCAGCCCAACCGGGCCGCTGGACAAGGGGGCGTGGGCGGTCTCGGAGGACAAGCGGGGAATCATCTGGGTGATCAGCCCCGATGGGCTCTGGAGGCACACGGACAGTCAGTGGCGGCTGTACCGGAAAGCCGATGGGCTGCTCGGCGGCAATCCGTATATCATAGCTGTCGCCGCCGACAACTCGCTATGGTTGCGCCACCGATTCGATGCGGGCGTGGAGCGGGTCGAGTTCCAGGGCGAGCATCTAGTCCGATCCACAGCCATCGTGTCGGCTGACTCCACCGTGGTCGACGTCACGGCTTTTCACGGGTTCGATTCGCTGGGGGGCTTCTGGCGGGGTACCGCCAACGGGGTCTTCGTTCTGCGCAATGGATCGTGGTCCCAATTCACCACGGAGGACGGGCTGATCTGGAACGATTGTGACGGGGAGGCGTTCTGGGCCGATCCCGACGGCGGCGTCTGGATCGGCACGAGCGGAGGTTTGTCGCACTTTCGGCCGCCGTCGGGCAAACCTCTCGTACCGGTCGCCGATCCGATCGTCACCTCGCTGGAGATTCGCAAAGATCCTCGGATGGTGCGGGGTTCGTTCTCCTCGCTCAGCTATAAGTACGAAGAAATGGTTCGATTCGCGTATCGCTTGGACGATGGACCTTGGATGGAGACGCAAGAGCGGTCGATTTCCTTTGCGGGCTTGGGCCCCGGCACGCACAACCTGGAGGTCCGGTCGCGGATTCGCGACGGTCCGTACTCGCCGAAGCTTGCCTCAACGAAGTTCTACCTCGAACCACTATGGTGGGAATCCTGGTGGTTCCGCGGCGTCGCTTTGCTTCTGGGCGGCACACTCGTCTCCGGCGGCATGCTCTGGAGGCAGTGGCTGCTCCAGCGTCGGAACATGGTCTTGGAGCGGGCAGTGCGCGAGCGTACGGCTGAGCTCGAAGCCGAGCGCACCAAAGTGCTGGAAGAGAAACAGAGGGCCGACGCCGCCAGCGAGGCGAAGGGCCAATTTCTGGCGCATATGAGCCACGAGATCCGCACGCCGCTGAACGGCTTGCTCGGGTTCAGCTCGCTGCTTGAAGAAACGCAGGATCGGGAGGAAGCGAGAGAATTCATAAGGCTGATTCAATCCTCGGGACAGACCTTGAAGCGCGTGATCGACGATATCCTGGACTTCTCGAAAGTGGAAGCAGGCAAGCTCGAGCTCGAGATCGCACCGTTCCGGCTCCACGACGCTTTGGAGGAGGCCGCTGGATTGTTTCGGGCGACGGCCGCCCAAAAGGGGCTGCATCTGGGCTTGCTTCTTGCGCCGGACTTACCGCTGTCGATCGCCGGCGACGAGACCCGCCTGCGGCAGGTCGTCCTGAATCTAATCTCTAACGCGCTTAAGTTTACGGAGTCCGGCGAGATCGTGCTGTCGGCCGCCGTTAAGGCTCAGGACGAGACGTCGTACGCAATCGGCATCGAAGTCCGCGATACCGGCATCGGCATTGCTCCCGATCGGATGGCGCGCCTCTTCTCGTCTTTCAGTCAGGCGGATTCGTCCATCAGCCGGCGTTACGGCGGGACGGGCCTCGGTCTGGCGATCTCCAGACGCCTGGTCGAGTTGATGGGCGGCGCGATTGAAGCGGAATCCCAACCTGGCGCCGGCACGGTGTTCCGTTTCACGTTCCGGGCGGGCCGGGCGGCCGTTCCGGCCGTCGCCTCCGCGCCCGCTTCCAAGATGGCTACGCAATACCTTCGCAAGCTGCGAGTATTGCTGGCCGAGGACCACAAAGTGAATCAGAAGCTCGCGCTGACAATGCTGGCGAAGCTTGGGATCTCCGCCGACCTCGCCGAAGATGGAGCCCAGGCTGTCCAGGCGGTCATGCGGAACAGTTACGATCTGGTTCTGATGGACGTCGAAATGCCCGATGTGGATGGCTTGGCCGCCACCCGCGAGATCCGCGCACGCCTTGAGGGACGCCCGCAACCCGTCATCTGCGGACTCAGTGCGCATGCCACCGCTGGCATGCAGGAATTGTGCCTGATCGAGGGGATGGATCGCTACCTGACTAAGCCAATCGATTTCCAGAAGCTGCGTGACCTCTTGGCGGAGTTGGCCGCCGGAACCGTCGCCGCGAATGAAGCAGCGGCGCCGCCGCGAGATCCATTGGCTGGATGAAGCGCTTCTTGGTGGGGCAGATGGTTTTCTTAATGCGCCTGAGCCCTTACACTGCCGGAATGCGGTCGACGAGCACTATCACCCCTGCACCACGCAAGTGTCCCGCGCGAGTGGCGAATGGCACCCCCCAGGGGGTCCGCCCCACTTTCATGTCGTGCACCCCTGTCAAGCGCCCGCGGCGGACGCTTCCACCGGGATCTTGTCCTTGTTGGCTGCCAACCAGACGGCGAAGGTTTGCAGCGCCGGGTTCAATTGCCGCGCGAGCGCCAGGTCGCGAGCGCCGCAAAACTGGGCTTCGAAATCGCGCTTGTACTGGAACATGTTGCCCAGATCTTCCGCGCCGGGGAAACCGAACCCGCGGTAAACCTCGGGCGGCACGTCGTTGTAGCGAACCGGCTGGCCCAGCGCCTCTGTGAACGCGTCGGCCATTTGGGCTCCGGTGAGGAACTCGCCGGCGATGCCCACGGTCTTGCCGATCAACTCGCCGCCGCGTTGGAAGATTCCGTAAGCGCACCGGCCAATATCCTCGGCGGCGATGCCGGGCAGCTTGGCGGCGCCCATCGGCATGGTGATGGCGAGCTGGCCATCGGCGCCGCGCTTCGGTCCCATGCCAAAGTGGATGAAGTTGTCCCAGTAGAAGGACGTCAGCAGGATCGTGGTGGGCGCGACCGCGCGGAACACGTCGTCGGACGCGCCCTTGCCGTCGAAGTGCGGGACCTTATACTTGCCCATCAGGGTGGGCATGCGTGAATCGCTCAGCGGGACCAGCTTTCGGGTGTCCTCCAGACTGGACCAGATGACGTGCCGAACGCCGGCGTCGCCCGCCGCATGGGCCATGGCGGATGCTTCGGCCATTTCCTTCTCGGGCGAAAAGTGGGCCCAATAGAAGGTGACGCAGTACGCCCCGTGGGCCCCATCGAAGGCCCGCTTCAGGCTCTCCGGGTTATCGACGTCGGCTGCGACTACTTCCGCGCCCTGCTTCGCCAACTCGCGGGCGGCCGGCGAGTTCACGTCCCGCGTCAGCGCGCGCACGGCAAAGCGCGACCGCGGGTCGTGCAGAATGGCCCGCGCCAGTCCGCCGCCCTGCGCGCCGGTGGCGCCTAATACGGCAATCACGTCTTTTTTCGGCATAGTTTTGCCTCCCATCCATCCGATGAACTGTTCCATACTGGAGTTCCAGGTTTCTGTGAAAGCCCCTCGCGGATCGCTTGCCATCAGGCTCTTGCTTCTGGCTGCGCTGTGTGTGCTGGCGTACGGCTCCTCCCTTTCCATCCCGTTGATCGAGGACGACTTCCCAAACCTCTGGGAGTCCCATGCCTACGGGCCGCTGGCGGCTTTGCCCGTGCTTCTCCATAACTCGGTTTTCCGCCTGCGGGCGACCAGTTACTGGACCATGTGGCCGCTCTGGCGGCTCTTCCACACCACTGCGTGGCCCTATCACCTCTTCAGCCTGCTATTGCACGTGGTCAACGTATGGCTGGCGTATGGCATCGCCTGCTTGTGGCCGCGCATGCGCCCGGCGGCTTTCTGGGCGGCGGCCTTCTTCGCCGTCGCCGAAGGCCATCAGGAAGCGGTCATGTGGTTCTCGGCCATCAGCGAACTGTACATGTTCCTCTTCGGAGCGGCGTCCCTGGTTCTTTGGCTGCTGGCGCGGCGCGCCGGAAGAAGCTGGTTCTTGCAGGCGGCATCGGTCCTGCTGTTCGCTCTCGCGCTGCTATCGAAAGAATCGGCGGTGATCTGGTTGCCGCTTTTTTGGTTGGTCGGCGAAAATCAAGAAGGCAGACCGGGAGGTCCGCCCCACTGGGCCCTCGCGTGCCTGGCAATGGCGTCCGTGGCGGCCTCCCGTGGTTCGTCCTTCCGGTTCTCGGACGGCAGCTTCTCCCTGCATGCGCCATTCTGGTTCATCTGGCCGTACGGAATCGCGCGGGTACTTTGGATCTGGGGCTGGATTGCCTTGGCGGCAATGGTGTACTTCCGGACGCCCAGCCTTCGGAAGCCGGCTTTGACGGCGCTCTCGTGGATTGCAATCGCTCTGGTTCCTTATAGCTTCCTGACCTATTCCCGGCAGATCCCCAGCCGCCAAACCTACCTGGCCAGCTTTGGGCTGGCGCTGCTGGTGGGGCTGGTGTTGGCGCATCTGGCCGCCAGCCAACGGGGGCCGGGGAAGCTCCCCCGCGCGGCAACCGCGGTCGCGATGGTCGTATTGCTGGGCAACATCGGGTATCTCTGGACCCGAAAGCGGGCGCAATTCCTGGCGCGCGCCGAGCCGACCGAACAGCTTATCCAACTAGCCCGCCAAACCGAAGGTCCGATTTGGGTGCGATGCTTTCCGCGCGTGCCTTACATTGCCCAGGAGGCCGTTCACATGGCGGCCGGGCGTCCGCCTTCGACCCTGATCTGGAGCCAAGCCGAGGCGGAGCGGCGTAAGCCGGCCGCTGTCTTCTGTTACCAGGAGCGCTAACGGGCGGACAAGAGGGCTGCGAAGACCAGCGTGGCCACGCCGAAACCGCCGATGGCCAGACCGGCAATGCGGTTCATCCAGAGCATGGCGCGTTCGTTGAAGCGTTCGCGAAAACGGTTCGCCAGGAGCGCCAGCAGGCTCCACCACAGCATGGAGCCGAGGAAGATGCCGGCCACCATCAGCAGCGTCAGCCACCACGCCCGGGGGTGGCTCAACCGCAATCCCGCCAAAACAGCGAGAAAAGACAAAACAACGGTGGGATTGGTCAGGTTCAGAAGCATCGCCGTCATATACTCCGAGTGAGCCGATTCCGGCGGTTCCCAGTGCGGCGCAACAGGCCGCTTGAAGTAGTAGTAAATGCCGATTCCGATTAGCAGGATTCCGCCCACCAGGCGAATCCAGAACTCATTGCGAATCAGCAGGCCGATGACCACGCTGATGCTGAAGCCCGCGATGGCGCCGTAAATGGTATCTGAAGTGGCCGCGCCGAGACCGGAAATCAGGCCGGCCCGCGGCCCTCTGGAAATGGTGCGCGAAACGCACAGCACGTTCACCGGGCCTACCGGCGCAGAGATCGCCAGCCCAGCCACGGCGCCCCTGAGAAGCAGTTCGAGTTCTTGCATGAGGCTATCTGGAGGATCCCTCGCCTACGACGGTATTCCACCGGCGCGTCCGCCAGGCGGTCACCAGGCCGTGGATCACGTAGGGGTCGGCTTTGGCGAACGCTTCAGCGGTTTCGGGCGACGTGCCTCGGAACACCAGCACCGCGCCATCGGCGGGGTCCGCCAGCGCCCCCGCCAATGCCAGTTCGCCGCGCGCGACGGACGCATCCGCCAACGCCAGATGCTCGCTCCGGTATGCGACGCGCCGCGTGAGATAGTCTTCCACGAAATCGTATAACAGAATGGTGTGCATGGTTTGCCTCCGAAGGCTGCCGCCGAACACCTATTGTAGGGCGGATCGGCCGCCCGGCGCTAAATCTTCAACTGCGCGACAATCTCCGCGGCGATCCGGCGGGCTTGTTCCATCTCGCCAGGGGCCAGGCTGATGGCGCCCACGCGCGCGTGGCCGCCGCCTCCATACCGTTCACAAATGGTAGCAAGGTTGTGCTTCGGCGTTTCCAGGACCCACGGGTTCGAGCCAACCGAGATCTTGGTGCGAAAACTGGAGGAACTTACCGAAACCGTGTAGGTGGAATCCGGGAAGAGGTAATACGGGATGAACTTGTTGTAGCCCTCCATGTCGCACCCGTCGAGATCGAAAAACACCACGCCGCGGTCCTCGTGGGAACGGCTCGCAATGATCTTGATGGAATCCAGGTGGCGCTGGTATAGAGGTTCGTAGAGAGCGCGAATTTCCGGCTCTTCGACGATCTCCGTGAGGCTGTGGCGCTGCATCCAGCGGATCGCCTTTTGCACCACGTCGGAGCCTTTGGCGGCCTCGATCACCAGCGTCAGCTTCATGGCCGGCGCCCCGAGTTCGACAGCGGTGCGGGCGTCGGGATACTGCGCTCCGTCGATGACAATGGACCAATCCACCAGGTCGTCCAGGTCCGGCGCGCGAAACCCAAAACGTGCGGACGCCACGGAGCGAATGAACGACGCGCACGACTTGTAATTGGGATCGTAGAGCTTGCGCCCGCTGGCGTCGTTCCGGTAATGCTCGGCGTCCGCGGCGCTGAGGAAGGCGCTTTGGTGATGATCGAACCACCAGGTGAGCCGCGGATCGCTGCAGTACTTGAAATCGACGATCGCGTTCTCATCGCCATCGAAGAGCGCCGGGTCGAACGCCTGGTTGGCCCCATGAGACATTCCCGTGTAAGCGAACTCCGCATCCGGGTGAATGGCGCCCGCGATGAAACGGCTGAAGTAGGCGGCGGAGGCCGCCCCGTCGAAGCAATGGTCGTGATACAGCACGCGTTCCAGCATAGGATGGGGGAAAACCTTTCAGGTTGCCTGAACCCGAGGAGAAATGCAACCCATAGTCTTGTCTAATGCAAGATGAGCCTGAAGCTGGAGTTCGTTTCTAACACAAGAT
>OBLW0100000406.1_pt1 | contig 37026 bp, 32 predicted proteins | sample 1520161 | NCBI WGS metagenome assembly OBLW01 (sample SAMEA3539309, study PRJEB22396) | soil metagenome | biome: tundra; feature: field; material: soil | place: USA | collected 2010-05 | depth 0.15 m
TGAACCGCGTTCAGTCCCTGATAAATGAACATGCCCAGCAGCACCAGCAGCAGCACGCCGGAGCCGGCGCCGAAGACCCACACGGGTTTCGTGAGCCGGTTTACTCTCACCAGCAATTCGGTCTGCTCTTGCTGCATGTGTGAATTCGCGTCGTCCAGATACAACTGCTCATCCTCATGCATTGTGAGCGTGCTGCGATAGATCAGGAGGATGATCAGTCCGACGGTGAAAACACCCCACACCGCAGCGAGCCCAAGGAGCAAAGGAGTCCACGTCCAGGTCATAGCCACACCTCGACAGATTGCGAGCCTGTTCGGCAACTCTGGAAATTCCAAAATGCAGCGTCCATCTACCACATTTGAAATTCTGCAGCGCCTTAACGGAAATTATTATAGACCCACATGGCAAGCCCTGCCGGAGGAAATCTCGTTGGCGAGGGTATCCAGCGTTGTCCAGCCTTGTGCTGTCACAGATTGCGACCCTAACCGCTCGGACTGCATCCAAGTACTTGAGGCTACGAGCTTAGTGGTTGGACCACCTGCGATTGTGGCTGTCACAGCTCTCCTCGTCTGATATAATTTTATAATTCCAAGGCCAAGGAGATATAAATGGCTACGACTACCGTCCCCGAAGTTACAACCAACATTCCTGAAGTCAAGAAAGCCGCGCCAGTGACGCTGACGCCTAGCGCTGTTTCCAAAGTGAGAGAGATTATGGGACAGCAGAATCCTGTGCCAGCCGGCCTGCGGATCGGTGTGGTGGGTGGCGGCTGCTCCGGTTTCTCGTATTCCATGCAGTTTGAAAACGCCGCCGGCATGATGGACAAGACCTTCGAAATGGACGGACTGAAGGTGTTCGTCGACGCGACTTCCGTGATGTACCTGAACGGGTGCATGGTCGATTACGTCGAGACTCTGGAAGGCGCCGGCTTTAAGTTCGAGAATCCGAACGTAAAGAGCACATGCGGCTGCGGATCGTCCTTCAGCGTCTAGATTCGTCAGATTCGTTCCGCGAGGATTTGTGCGGCAAGCAACAAAACGGCCTCATCTCGCGATGAGGCCGTCTGCTTTTCCCTAAAAAATAAGGGACGCTTACTGTGGCTGCGGCGGATTCGCTGGCGGCTGCTGAGGTGTTGTAGGGCCCCCCATCAATCCGGGATTGTTGTTGCCGAAGCCCGTCGGCTGTCCGAACGAAGTGCCGTTCGTGTTCGAGTTCCCGGGTTGCCCATTCAAGGGCTGGGTTGCGATCTGCAGCAGAGGCTGATTGGGCGTCAACAGCAGTCCACCCCGGTCGGTGGTGGGGTCGTACACGAACTGCCACTCGTTGTACTTCCTCTTGTGGTTGAACTCGCGAATGGTTGTGTCCTTGCTGGCGCTGGCCACGCCTACAATTGGACCCCCGCCAAACACCTGTTGTGTACTGGAGGTTGCATCTCCCGGTGCTTTGCCCGGAGTCTCGGAAACCGTCTGAGATGATGGATCCGATCCTGCGGCCGCATTCGTCCCCTGCTGAGCAGACGGTGTTTGGGAGTTGTTGGAACTCGGTCCGAATGCGCTGCTCGAGTTTCCGCCAAAGGACGACGACTGCGAGAAAACACCTGAACTGTTTACTCCGGAAGCGCCAAATGCGGATCCAGAATTACCCCCAAATCCAGAACCGCCAAATGCTGAACTGCTTGCCCCGGAGCCGTTCATCTGTCCTACGGTATTTGCGCCCGCTATAGGAGTGCTACCCACACTCCCGGAAAGCGACACTCCGGGATCGCCATAGTGCAGCAGTTTGAAATCTTTTCCCGTCACCGGATCTTTGAAGTGTTTGCGCAAGTAACGCAAGTTGTTCGTGTTGTCGAGATCCTCGAGTCGCGTCGGATAACGCCCGAATTTTTTGTAGTAGTTGCGAATGGCGCGTGAGTATTGCACTCCGCGATGGATCATTTCCTGTTCCCGGTCACGCTGAAGGTCAAATTTAATTGGAACAGCAACCGTAAGAGCGACAATGCTCATGAGGGCAACTATCAGAAGTAGCGTGAGCAGAACATAGCCGTCTTCCCTTCGGCGATGAAGCCGGCGTCGTAAATGACGGGTTGAGGAAAACAAAACCATCGGAATTCCGCAATTACGAAAAGGATCGTCTAATAACAATCAGATGCGGCGAAGCGCTGTTCCTATTGCCGAATCGCTAAAACGGCTCAGTTGCAGGATGTCTTTACCCTAACCTTGGGTCAGCGGAATGCTTTGCGGCGGACCGCTTCCCACTACGTCCTGAATATCCACCGAGCCCGGAGAAATTCGCACCACCTTGTAGCGCCGGTCGATAATCTCACCTTCCCCGGCAATGAAAACGTCTTCCCCCTTGGAAAGAAAAACCTTCTTCGGTTCTCCCGGCTGATTCGCGAATCCAAAAAACTTCAGGGGAATCGGAGGTTGCGCAGCCAGTGCGGGCGGCTGCCACGTCGGATCTTTCTTAGGATCTGTCTGGCCCGGAGCCAGCGGCGTGGGAATTACCGCCTCGGCCTGCGATACAAAGATGTTTCTTCCCGACCCTTCATACTTGATCTGTTCAGTGGCGGCCAGTTGCTGCAGGTGCAGCGTAGGGTCGAGGCTCTGCGGCGCGCGCTCCTTCTTCCCTGACCCGGACCCCGAAACACGCCGCCCAACCGGATGCGCGAGCGTGCTGGGCGGCAACGCCAGCGGCCCCGTACTAGTCGCGGTGGAAGCGATGGTCGACGATGATGGAATGAACTGGTAGGCTACCGCCAATACCGCCACCGCTCCCAGCACCGCCGCCAGAATCTTGTTCCTCCGGTTTTCGGTTCCCAATTTCACAACGTTCCCGCCCTCGAATATGTTTCGAGTTTCATTTGTAGCTTGATAGGGCCAGTCTGTTCGCCGCCGAGTTCGACACCGCTGATGATAAAGAGCATGTCATCGCGTTCCAGAGCATTGATGAACTTTGCCAATGCAATGTAGTTTCCGGAGAGATCGGCGTCGATCTCAACCGGCTGCAATCGGCCAATTTCAGCTTCCCCGGCCTTGTACTTGGCCTGATCAATCGTTACCCCGCTAGCGACCGCAAGCTTTCCCAATTGAACCAGAATCTGGGAATCCCGCGTAGGGAAACGCTTTTTATAAAAATCGGCGATCTGCCCGTTCGCGGTACGCACCTTTTCCGGCAGATTGTGGAGCGGCTCCACCTGGCGGGTCTTTGTCTGTAATTCACCCCACAGTTGAGTGAGTTCCAGCCGCCGCGATTCGGTCGACCCCACCAGCGGCGAAAGCAACACTATTACTACAACGATATCCACCGCTACCAGCACCGCCAGGGCGGTCTTGATGTTTTTCCGGGTTTGACGTAGGTCTGGCATCAGAGCCCGCTCCCCTTGCTGGTTTCCGTCTTCGTGCCTGGTATTGGAATTGTCTCGGGAACGTAAGTCGCGACGATGTTGAACTGAAACGGATCTCCATTGGTGGAAGCCCTGAAGCTCTCAGTTACAATATGGGTCTGCGCAAACCGTCTTGAATCCTCCATGCGTCGGGCCAATTCCAAGCCGCGGTCGCGCGAATCGCCCGCGACGGACAGCTTTAACCTGAGTTGATTGTCCTCGTCCAGTTCAGGCTGAATCGAAACCAGGTGGACTCTCGCCGGCATCACTTTTTCCAGATCTTCCAGAACCCGCGTCCACGAAAATGATTTCCGCTCGATCAACTCGTTGAGAAATTGCGATTGATCCCGCGTGGATCGATTCTCCGGCCGGTTCAAGAATTGTTCGGCTTGCTGGCGCTTGAGATCGCGCTGCGCGATACTGGCTTTCAACTCGGCGATGCGGGCATGATCGCGCCGCGCCGCGAACCAACCTGAGACGGTGATCGCGAGCAATGCCAGGGTCAGGATAGCCACAGCCGCAAGCGCGGTTCCCCAACGCATCCAGAATTGCCGCGCATCTTCGTACGGCTGGCTGGCGAGATTGATATCGAGACGCATCGCTTAAAATCCTACTTACTCCAGAACCTAAAATCACACTCCACAAACAGCTAAGAAATCAGCGCACCCACCACTCCGGCCATTCGCCACCTCGGTACCGAACCTCCGGTGCTGACGCCCAACTGCGACGCACTCACCAATTCCTGCACGTCGGCGCCGGTTTGCGCGCGCAGTGCAGGCGCCGCGCTGCCGGTGTCGGATAGACCCGCAACAAATATCTTCTCGATATTGAGATGATAAGTGTCCTGAAAGAAAACGACGGATGGGTAGACGTCCTCGGCTAACTGCTCGCCGGTGATGGTTACCCCACGCGTATTTTCCAGCGTGCGAAAAAGCTGCAATTGGTCCGCATTGAGGATCGCGATACTTGTGGTCCGGGCATCCACCTTTACCACCAGTGTAGGCCGCTGCCCTTCGGCCGCACCCAGCGCAGCCAGCATCGATGGCACCATCACGCCCGGGCTGAAACCTGCCTCACGGAAAGCAATCTCATAGTCCTCGAGCACGCTGGCCAATGCGACCGCTGCCACCACGCGAACGCCTTCCGAAGTCTTCTGAGCGTGGTAAGAGACTCTAGCCTTTTCTACGTCAAACGGCAGAGATTTCTTCATGCGAAATCGCACCACGCCTGAGGCTTCCTCGGAGTCGGATGGCAGTGTATCGAATTCGAGGAGCACCACGCGCACCGCCGCGTCAGGGACCACGGCAATTACATCGTGCGAACGCCCGGCCACGCTACTTAGGGCAGCTTGCACGGCTTGGCGAACCGCGTCGCGCTGCCGCAGGTTACCCTCCACCAGGTCCGGAACCACGCTGCCCGGCGCCAGTTCGCGGGCTGCGCAAGCTTCCAGACTCCGGCCATCCTCCCCTAGCCTGCCCACGAGCACGCGGTCCGCCGCAATCTCGCACGCCAGTTTGGGTCTTGCCGGACTGTTTCCAGAGCTCATTTCCCCCGCTCACTCTCTTCACGATTCACACGTCTACAATTCAAACGCCAAGCTCCGCGAAATGCAATAGCTGGAAGGGAACTTCGGCAGTGACAAGTGGACAGTGGCCAAGCACTTCGAAACTAAACGAAACGGCCGCGAATCATTGATCGATCATTGTTCATTGTTCATTGTTCATTGTTCATTGTTCATTGTTCATTGTTCATTGTTCACTTCACTTACCGCATAGCCTCGATGAAGGTGACCTTATTGATCTCTTTCAAAGTGGTCAGGCCGAGCCGAACCTTATCCAGCGCCGACTCTCGCAGGAATCGCATTCCTTCCTCGCGCGCGGCGCGCCGGATCTCCGAGGTCGGCTTCTTGGCCAGAATCATCTCCCGAATCCGATCGCTTAAGTCCAGCAATTCATGAATCGCGGTTCGCCCGCGAAACCCGGTTCCCGCGCACTCGATGCATCCCGGGCCTTCATACAGCGGTACCTTCGACCACTGCGCCGCATCAAGTCCGCTAGCCTCCAGCACGTCTGGAGGATAATTCACTGGCGTTCTGCAGGATTCGCAGATCAATCGCACCAACCGCTGCGCCAGAATGCAGTTCAACGCCGAGACAAAGTTGTAGGGCTCGACGCCCATGTTCAGGAAGCGTCCAATGACGTCCACCACATTGTTGGCGTGAACCGTGGTAAAGACCAAGTGACCCGTAAGCGCGGATTGAATAGCGATCTGCGCCGTCTCCGTGTCGCGGATTTCGCCGACCATGATTTTGTCCGGGTCATGGCGCAGAATCGAGCGCAAGCCGCGGGCGAAGGTCAAACCTTTTTTCTCGTTGACTGGAATCTGGGTGATGCCGCGAAGCTGGTACTCGACCGGATCTTCAATGGTGATGATCTTGTCTTCGTCAGTCTTGATCTCGTTCACCGCGGCATAGAGCGTCGTGGTTTTGCCGCTGCCCGTCGGGCCCGTCACCAGCACCATGCCATAAGGCTCTTTGATGTATCGGCGGAACTTGCGCAAGTCGTCTTCGTCGAAGCCCACCACGTCGAGCGTCAACGTGCGGAACTTCTCGCTCATCGATTCTTTATCGAGCACGCGCAGCACAGCATCTTCCCCGTGAATCGACGGCATAATCGAAACCCGGAAATCGATGGCGCGCCCGTTATACTTCACCCGGAAGCGCCCGTCCTGCGGGACGCGGCGCTCGGAAATATCCAGCTCGCTCATTACTTTGATACGCGAAATTACGGTCGAATGATGTTCCTTGCCGATGGGCGGCATGGCCTGCGTCAGCACACCGTCGATGCGGAACTTGATCACCACCGAGTCGTCGCGGGTCTCAATATGAATGTCGGAAGCTCGCCGCTGCAGCGCGGTAAAAATCGTGGTATCCACCAGCCGGATAATCGGACTCGTATCCCCCGCCGCCGTCAGCTTGTCGATGGTTAGAGTCTCTTCGGCGCCGGTATTCTCATCTTCGCGAATAATCTGGAAGCCCTCACTGGCCTCTTCCAGAACCCGCTGCGATTGCTCCGTCTTCTTGAGGATGTCGTCAATCTGCTTCAGCGTGGCGACTTTGGTTACGATCCGCTTCTGCAGCAGCAGGCTGATCTCGTCGATCATCATGAGCTGGCTCGGATCGGCGATCGCGATCGCCAGCTTGCCGTCCGCAGTCTCTTCCAGCGGAACAAATTTGTAGCGGAACATTAACTCCGGGGAGAACTTCTTGAACAGCTCATGATGAAGCTGGAAGTCAGCGAGATCGACAAACTCGCAGCGATAGCGCCGCGCCACGTCCTGAGCGCGTTCCAGGTCGGTGATCGGATTGCCCGTCGTCACCACCTGCCCGCCATTCTCACCGTGTACAAAAAGTGACTTCTTTTCCGCCATCGCCATTTCTCACTGCTCCACTTTCATGCCAGTTCCCAAATCAGTGGACTCCCAGAGTGAAGATCGGCAAATACAGCGAAATCAACACTCCGCCCACAAATACCGCCATTATCATTAGAATCAGCGGCTCGATCAGCGCCATGGAAGCATTTAAAGCTGTCTGTACGTCCTCTTCATAGAACTCCGCTACGGAGTTCAGCATTGCCGGCAATGCCCCCGTAGACTCGCCCACCTCAAGCATCTCCACCGCGAGGTCGGGAAATATACCCTGTTCCTCCAGACTGTTTGCCAGCCCTTGCCCTTCCCGAACTCTCGTGCTGGCCCGCATCACTCCCTTCAGGATGCGACGGCTGGTCATCGAACTGCCCGCCGTCTCCATCGAAGGAACCAGTGGCAATCCCCCCTGCAGCAGCGTCGATAGCATCCGAGAAAACGTCGCCACCTGGTGTTTCAGCCGGATCTCCCCCAGCAACGGCAGACTCAAAATGACCCGGTCGATCTGATCAGCACCGCGATCTGTCTTCCGCCACTGCCAAAAAATAAATCCCGCCAGAACGAATCCCACCACCAGGAACGGAAAGTATTTCTGCGCGTTCTGGCCTACCGCCAGCATAAACAGTGTGATGGCCGGCAGTTTCGCATCGAGACTCTCAAACAGCTCCGCAAACTTCGGCACCACATAGGTGAACAGAAACATCACCATGATCGTCACCACGGTCACCAGCAGCGTGGGATAAATCAGGGATACGAAAAGCTTCTTCCGGAACGTCATCGCCAGTCGCTGGAAGTTGATGTACCGGGTCAATACTTCGTCGATATTTCCGCTCTTCTCGCCCGCCATCAGCGTGGTGGTGTAGATCTTGGGAACCATGCTGTGTGTGGCAAAGGCATCGGAAAGCAGCTCTCCGCCCTTCACCCGCTCCCGCACGTTCTCCAGAATCTGCTGCAGACGGCGGTCTCTCTGCCGCTTGATCAGCAAATCGAGCGAGTTCAAAATCGGCAATCCTGCCTTGAGCAGCGTTAGGAACTGCTGGTTAAATACCAGAAACGAACTCTGCTTCAGCTTGCGCCCGCGGCGTAACGAAAACCCGCCGGATAGCACCCCCTGCGGCTTCACCCAGTAGACGAGGTATCCCTGTGAGGCAAAGCGGTCGCGCACCTCGGCCACCGAATAGCCCTGCTCCACCTGCTGGTGCATCCGCCCCCGCTCGTCCGCGAGTTTTACGACAAACTCCGCCATTTACTTGGATTTCGCTTCCCGCCCGGCTGGCAACCCTCTCGGCTCAGTCTAACATTCCGGCTCACCATCTCAATCGCCGATCGTTCCAACTCCCCGCGTTTCAAGTATCGCAAGTAACCGCCATCTAAGGCCCCGCCTCACCCTGGACTGTCTCCGTCCCAGCCGGCGGCCTAAACTTGAACTTCCCATCGGGGATCGCGGCATTCTCCTTCTGGTCGGTAAATCGATACTCTGTCGTGGAGCCATCGACCTCGTTGATCATGATCCGCGCAATCCGATGCTCCGGCGTGATTTCCACCAAAATCTCGCTCACTCGATCGGCCATAGCCTGCGGCACCCCCCGCAACACCACGTCCCCCGCAGCCAGCGGAGCCACGTCTGGTGCCAGCGACAGCCCCTGCAACTCCTTCTCCAGCCTGCTCTTGCCTAGCAAAAACGCAAGTGGAGAGCGAATATCGTCGAGTTTCCCTGCCTCAGTCTTGCGCGCCTGCCGGTCGTCCGGGACGTAAAACCACGCATCTCTCCCATCACTCACAAAGAGCTTCTCCCTGGGAGAACGGTATTCCCACCGCATCTTGCCAGGTTTTTTAAGCCCCCCCTTCGCCAGCCAAAGCGTCCCCGCCTCGGTCCGCTCCATCCCTGATCCGCGATAAATCTCCGTAAACTCCGCCTGCAGGCTCCGCAGGTGGTTGTAGTGCTCGTCCACAGCTTGAGCGACGGAATGGACATCCTCAGCCACAGCACCGGCGGACAACATGAAGCCAACCACCAGCATCGCTGCAGAAACTTTCATCCTTGCAATTCTACCCTTCCGTTTTTTGGGGGATATAGAGGACCTTTCTCCAGCCTTTCTCCAGGCGTCATACAAGCTTGGGACGTCTAGCGCGAGCGAGGACAGTATTCAGCGCGAAACAAACATTGCATACTGATGTGTTCCTCGTATCTTCTCAAGGCTAGCATTCTCGGCAAGTATATGTTGCAGAAGCGGATTGTGGTAGAGCACATAAACTTTCCGCGGATGCATTCGCAAACTCTGCTCCAGATTCGCCATCACGCGCCTCAATCCAGACTCGGGAAAGGGATTAAAGAGAAACAGCACGATCGGCTCAACCGGAAAAGCAAACTCTCTGGCATCCTCGCAAATCAACTCGATCGCGAAACACCTCTGTGACATATTTTGATATTTGCCCCGATTCTCCTGTGCTGCCCGACTCAAAGCAGGCAAGAGTTCCACACCAACGATGCGCCGAAAAGGATAATCGGAAGCCATCAACAGGGTTCGTCCCTTACCCGATCCGAGATCGATGAACGCGAAGTCGCGAAAGTCGAAGCAAGCCTGCGCGCACAGCGCTCCGATCATTTCGTGGAATAAAACGGATTCGGTCGGCTGATAAGGAGAATGGAAAACTCCCAGTAAACGATCCCGCCAGGAAACCGCGGCGCTGGTGGTATTGACGCGATGATCCCAATCGTATTCAGCGTCGCCGTAGCGCTGCCGGCGCCGTTCCGGAGTCGAGTCACGAAGGAACCCAACCAGAGCACTCAGCAGTTGCCCCGTAGCCGCCAGGCGTCCCTGCCGCGCCACAATGTCCTTCCACCAACCCCGCGCCGAGCGCGACACGCTGATTGGTTGTGAGGAAGCAGCTTCGATCTCGTCCATGCTTCGCAATGATAAGCGAAAAGAGATTACTTACTGCTGGCTATGGAATTTCACCTGCGGCTTGTATCCCGGAGGAAGGCCCTTCGTGGCAAATGGGAAATCATCCGGCACGCGCACTTCGACGCGGCCTTTCGGCGTGAGTTTGTAGGGATGTCCATCAGGATCGACAGCGATTCCTGGCAATCGCTCGGCACTTGCAAGTTCTGACATGTTCGCCGGCAATCGTCCCGTGCGCTCGCCAAAGCGCGCCAGCGCTTCCTGCAGATGCGTGACGTCTTCATCGACGCGTAGCGCGCGCAGGTGCTCGACGGCATTCTGGCGAATCAATCGGTCCTGGCTGTTTTGATACGTTGCGGACCACATCATCCGAGCCGTATCGAACTCTCCCGCGTGCTCCGCCATTTGCGCCGCCAGTAGCTGCAGGAATGGATGCGCATTTGGCACCTTGGATCCCCGGTCGAATGCGTCGGCCGCTTTCCTGTAGTCCTTGAGATTCATGTAGTAGACAAAGCCCAGATCGTAGTAGAGCTTCCAGTTGTTGGGATTGTTCTGAACGCCATATTCCATCAACTGAATCGCACGCTCGGGTTGTCCCGCCCCGTCCGGCGGCGGCGGAGCCAAGAAGCTAGCTCCAAATTGATAAGCCGCAACCAGTTGAGGATCGAGGTGCGTCGTTATGTCGAGCAAGGGATAGAGCAGGTTGTAGCTTTGCGCGCCGGCGTGGTGCCGTCCGCCAAAATACTGCACGGCGCGCGTCCAATAGATATCGGCAAGAAGGCCGTCGTAACCCAGGCTGGCGCGCTTGAGCACCTTGGGCGAACTTAGGTACAGCACTTCTTCGAGGGTGGCTTGCGGACGAAGTTCGTCGATGCGATGAAGCATTACGGCGCTGGCTGCTAGACAGATGACGACACACGCGCCGGCAACGATCGAAACTTTGCGGCGCTGCTTCATTTCAGATTCCGGTGCTCGAAGATGAGTACTGCGGCGCTCAGGGCCATTGCCGCGTAAAAAAATGCGTACAGCGTATTGTGCCAGATAAGTTGTCCCGCGACCGGCTGTTCATGAGCGATTGAGCTGACTACATTGAAGGCGGAAAAATTCGGTACCAGGTAGGCCGCACCACTCACCAGCCAGCGCGTAAATCCATGTGCCATGTCAGCAAATCCGCGCAGATCTTCGGCGAAGCTGCCAATCACGAACAGGGAGAAAGCGAAGACTGCGGAAAGCAAGGGTGAAGAAAACGACGAGAACAGCAAGGCCAACGAGCAAATGATCAGGAATTCGAGAATGATGAAATATAGAGCAACCAGTATGAGCGCGTCAGCGCGGACGAATTTATGCGATACGTAAAACAATGCGGCGAAGACGCCGATGGCCATGAAGAAAGTATTCACTACCAGCGTGCCCGCAAGTCCAAAGAACTTCCCAATGATGAACTCCCACCTGCGAACCGGGCGAGAGAGGACGGTGTAGAGCGTACGTTTTTCGATTTCCTTGGAAACCAGGCCGATACCGATGAATATGGCGATTACAATCCCGAACAAGGAAACCGCGGTAAGTCCAAGATTGATGACAACCAATTTTTCGATGTCGATGGAAATCTGGCCTACCAGGATCGCTGCTCCAGAAAGCAACACGGCGAATGCAATAAGGTTGTAGAGCACACGATCCCGCACCGCTTCGCGAAAGGTGTTGGAAGCAATGTGGACGACACGCGCTTTCATTCTTTTCTCCTCATGCGGTTGTCTTCATACGCTTGTCCCAGCCATAGTTTCGGCACGGCGCAGCTTCTCAACGAAATAAGCTTCGAGCGAAGTGCGCACGGGCGTGATCGCAATCAGATGCATGCGCTCGCGACGCAGCGCGTCGATGGCCGCATCCTGCTGAGTTTCGTCGACGATGGCTCGGACCGTATCTCCGGTGACGTGGCATTCGGCTCCCAGAGCCTTGATCGAGGCAGGCACTTGCGTACCCCGCCAGATGACTTCCACTTTGCTCTGAACGCTGGAGGTCAAATCAGCAACCGCGCCGATCCCGCGAAGTTCCCCTTTGTGAATGATAGCAACGCGGTCGCAGAGCGCTTCAGCATCGGAAAGAATGTGGGTGGAGAAGAATACTGTTCTGCCTTCGTGCTTGAGCTGCTCCATGAGGTCCCGCACTTCGCGCCGGCCCATAGGGTCAAGCCCTGACATAGGCTCGTCGAAGAATACGAGTTTGGGATCATGCAGAATGGCTTGCGCAATTCCAACACGTTGCAGCATCCCTTTGGAAAATTTCCGCAACTGAACGCCCTTCACATCTGGCAGGCCGACACGCTGCAGTGTGGATTCAACGCGCCGTGAACGCTCCTTCGCGGCAACACCCGAGAGCTGAGCGTAGTAGTTAAGGAGCTCGTGTGCGGTCAGGTGATCGTAGAAATAGGGTTGCTCGGGAAGAAATCCAATTTGCGCCTTTACTTCCGGGTCGGTCCAATCGCGGCCCAGAAGGCGCGCCGATCCGGAGGTTGGGAAGACCAAGCCCATGAGCAGCTTCAGCGTTGTAGTCTTACCAGCACCGTTGGGGCCAAGGAATCCGAAAATCTCGCCATCTTCCACCGTGAGATGCAGAGGACTGAGGGCGCACGTCGACCGCTTGCGCCAGAACCCGACCAGATAGGTTTTTTCCAAGCCAAGAATTTCGATTGCGGGCATTGGCACTCCAAAATCATCGAACGGAGGAAAATTATTCTGCCAAAAAAATTATATGAAACGCGGCAACTTTTTTGAAGTGGGGCAGGGGTTACGATAGTACTGATTGTGGTGCGATTAGCTCTGACCAGGTGCCCGGGTCACGAAGCGTTATCGGCCTTCCCATCTGATTTATGCGGCCCGCAGAGGGTATCTTAGATGAGCCGTGCTCGCTGTGCTAACCTTTCTCAGCTCTCCTTCCGCGGCTTCCAATGGCTCCTTCACCCCAGGTCCGCATCGGCACGGCTGGCTGGTCTTACAAGGACTGGGACGGCATTTTTTATCCGTCAGGCATGCAGCGCAGCCGGCAGCATCCTCTTGAATACCTGGCACGCTTTTTCGATACTACCGAGATCAACACGTCGTTTTACGGACCGCTGAAGCCGGAACTGGCGAAACTTTGGTGTCGTAGAGTCGGGGCCGTGAACAAGAATTTCGTGTTCACCGCCAAGCTCTACCGGGCATTCACGCATTCTCCGATTGCCGTGATGGAACCCACGTCAGCCGCGACCATTCGTCCCACCGACGAAGACGAATCCCGAACGCGCGAAGGACTCGACGCCATTGCCGCCGAAGCACGATTGGGCGCGCTACTCGTTCAGTTTCCGCTGTCATTCAAGAACACTTCTCTCAACCGCGAATATCTCGATCGCTTGCTGCGGCAGTTCATCGAATATCCGCGGGTGGTGGAAGTGCGCCACTCCAGTTGGAACGATGCGGAAACTCTGGCCGCCTTCTCGCAGAAGAATGTCGGCTTCTGCAACATCGACCAGCCTGTGCTTGGACGCTCGCTCACGCCCACCGAGCACGTCACCGGAGCAATTGGCTACGTCCGTCTGCATGGCCGCAACTACGCGCAGTGGTTCGATTCAGACAATCGAAACGATCGCTATAACTACTTGTACAACGAGGGCGAACTTACGGCCTGGAAGGAACGAGTCGAGAGCGTCTCCGAGCGTGCGCAAACCACATATGTGATTACCAACAATCACTTCGAGAGCAAGGCGGGGGTAAACGCGCTGGAATTAAAGGCAATGATCAGCGGCAAGCGAGTGCTGGCTCCTCCCACGCTCATACAAAAATATCCCGAACTCAGGCGGGTAGCCGATCCCGCAGACGATTTCGGGGAAGATTTAAATCCGCAGTTGCCGCTGCGAGCTTGAGGTGCTCATCTTCCTTCACGTCTCTCGCGTTGGATCTAAGGAAGGCGAAGGCTCAGCAATAGGTTTGGGGCGTGGCTAACGGATAGTCGCTTTTGCGCCCATCGCCACGTGATCCGACATGCGGCGCTTGTTGTAGCGGAGCGCTACATTCATAAATACATTCCCGAGACCGGTTTCAAAACATATCATCAGCGCCTCCACATCTTCGCTGGTCTTATCACCCTCGGAGGAAGTCAGCAACAGGGGTGGGTGCACGCGGAAATGAAAGCCCTGATCGTTGAGCGCGCAGACGGCATTGCCCACGACCTGATTCGCAAGTTCGAAGATGGTTTCTCTTACAAGGCCATCGGACTCGGGCAATTCCGCGCCGGCATAGTGGCTGGCCACGCGCAAAGCGGTTTGCGGCTCGAGATCCAGAATGATGCAGCCCTCGATGTCCCCGGTAAGCGCCACCATGCCGGCCACACCTTTGCGGCGATAAGCATTCTCTTCCATCGAGAGGTTGCCTACTTTGGTCGTACCCGAAAGGCCCTGCGACAACACGGCATCGGCCGCGTTGATGAAAGGCTGAATCAGCTCCATCTTCATGTGATTAGACCCCCGCGCCCGCCGCAGTGGCCACGGCGCCGTCTTCCCCCATCACATACTTGATGACTTCGTACAGCACTTCCGGCTTCACCGGCTTCTGTACGAAATGGCGCGCCCCGCGCTGCAAGGCGGCCACGATGTTTTCCTGGTAGCCCACCGAAGAGACCATGACGACGCGAGCTTCGGGGTGCGCCTGAACAATCTTTTCGGCGGCCTCGATGCCCTCCATTTGCGGCATGGTGATGTCCATGAGCACTATATCGGGATGCGTGCGATCAAACTCACTGATCGCGGTCAGGCCGTCCCCGGCCTCGGCTGCCACCTGCCCGCCAAAGGTTTCGATCATGCGGGCCAGATTCTTGCGCGCGAACACGGAATCGTCCACGATCAAGTAGCGAACCGGCTGCCCGTCCTTGCTGCGTTTTACTGGTGCAAACTGTTCCATAGCAATCTCCCTTTCCAATTTCATCATGGCGGTCTAAAGCCGGACAGATGACCGAAGTCACCAAACCGTCAGCAGTTTTGCCGGCAACTCATTTCAGCGGGCAGCGCGCAGAGCTTGTTCCGCCCCGCCGCTGTTCCCATGGCCGCGAACACACAGAGCCTGTAGTGTGGACGAAAGCACATCCAAGGCCACGACCCTAGTGGCGTACCCGCGTTCGATGGCGGCTTTGGGCATGCCGAACACCACACAGGACTCTTCGCTCTGCGCAATGGTCATACCGCCCGCTTTCTTGACCGCACCTAGCCCTTGGGCACCGTCATCGCCCATTCCGGTCATCAAAACAGCAATGCCGGAGCGGCCGAATTCCTGTGCCAGGCTGTGGAATAAAACATCCACGCTGGGACGGTGGCCATTGACCGCCGCATCCTCATTGAGCGCTACAACGTCCCCCATGGCCAGCCGTTTCACGGTCATGTGCCGGTTTCCCGGGCAAATCAGAACGCGCCCTGCCTGCAGCACGTCTCCTGATTGAGCTTCTTTCACTCGCAAGGCGCACAACTCGTCGAGCCGGCGGGCAAACATTTCGGTGAAGCCCGAGGGCATGTGCTGCACCACCAGAATCGTGCCCGGAAAGTCTGGTGGCTGTTGTGCCAGCAGGAACTCAAGGGCTTGCGGACCACCGGTGGAGATTCCGATTGCCACTGTCTTGGAAGGTACCGGCGCGAATTTCCCCGCCGCAATCTTTTCCGGTCGGGGTGGCATTCCGAGCAGCGTTCCGGGGCGGACCACCTTGCAATCAGCAGCGGCCTTGATTTTCGCGATCAGCTCACGTGCGGCATCCGCCATGTGCGCCCCAGCATCCTGCGGCTTGGTAACGAAATCGAAGGCGCCCAAACCCAGCGCCTTAAAAGTGATGGAAGCGCCTTCAATGGAATGCGAGCTGACCACAATCACCGGTAAGGGATTCCGCCGCATGATCTCTTTTAGGGTATCGATGCCATTCATGCCCGGCATCTGGAGATCAAGCGTGATCACGTTGGGCTTCAACTCTTCAATCTTTTTCAGGCAGAAGTTTCCATCCATAGCGGTGCCCACCACCTCGATGGATTGATCCGCCTCGAGCATCCGCGGGATAAGCTTTCGCATCAAGGCAGAATCATCCACCACCAGCACACGCACCTTATTCACGCTCATGCCTGGCCTCCCGCGGCACTCAAAGTCAGGCGCGCCCGGTCGGCATGGTTTAGTAAGAGTCCAGAGTTGCTCAATCCAGCCTTTTCGGGACTGGACCGCGAGACGTGTTCCACGACAGCGAGTAAATTCAGAATCAATACCACTTTTCCATCTCCTAGGATCGAAGCACCATTTACCAGGTCGGTCGAAAATGTCTGATCGTCCAAAGCCTTTATCACCAACTCCTCTTCTCCTTCCAAAGCATCGACGATTAGGCCATATTTCTTCTCCCCCACGGTGATCACCAGCACAAAGAGCTTGTTGGATTTTCGGTCACCCTCAACTGCGCCTCGGCGTCCCAGGCGCAGCAGGGGAAGCACCTGATTGCGCAATTGCAGAACTTCGTAATTATCGACCTGGTGTACTTCGGCTTCCGTGGTGCGGGCGATCTGGTTCACAGCATTCAACGGAATGGCATACAAGCGCTGTTCCACCCAGAACATCAGAGCCTTGATGATGGCCAGCGTGAGTGGCAGTTTAAGCCGGAAAGTTGTGCCCCGGCCGGGATGAGTTTCGATATGGATCGTAGCCTTAAGCCGGTGAAGAACGCTTTGCACCACATCCATTCCGACGCCCCGGCCGGAAACTTCCGTGACCACCTCTGCCGTACTGAATCCTGGCCGGAAGATGAGTTCGAGCGCCTCGGCGTCGCTCATACGGGACGCTTCTTCCGGGGTAATCAATCCCAGCTCGGTGCCCTTGGCGCGTATCTTCTGGGCATCGATGCCGCGCCCATCGTCGCTGATCTCGACCACAACCTGATTGCCCTGATGAAGAGCATGCAGCCGGATCTTTCCATGCGGCGGCTTGCCCAGGCTCCGGCGCTGCTCGGGCGGCTCAATGCCGTGACTGACCGCGTTCCTCACCAGATGCGTGAGCGGCTCGGCGATGGCGTCGAGAATACCTTTATCCAGGTCGGTCTCCTGTCCGCTGAGTTCCAGATCCACTTCCCGCTCGCACTGCCGAGCCACGTCGCGGACGATACGCGGAAAGCGCCGGAACAACTGATCCACTGGTACCATGCGAATCTTCATCACCGAGCGTTGCAGATCGTTCAACACCCGCGCCTGAAAGGCCATAGCATCGGCAAACTTGCCGCGCAACGCCTCCTTGGGATAATGCTTTGAAAACTCATTCAACGCTTGTTGGAGCATTGACTTGCCGATGATGAGCTCACCCACTAGGTTCAGGACGTTGTCAATGCGTCCCGCATCCACCCGCAAGATGTTTTCTGGCGTCGCTGGCGTCGCAGGTTCTGACGTCGAAGTGTAGGCATCAAGCTGGGAGGATTTCGCTTCAAAGGTCGCCGCCGAGCTTTGGCCGAGGGGAGCCTTGTTTGCCGGAGTAGTGTCCGCCGGAACAGTCTCTGCCAGAACAGTGTTCGTCGGAGCACTGACCGATGCTGGCAAGGCCGCTGCGACGGGCATTGCGGCATCGCCGAGTGTCGCAGAGGACTTCGCCGGCTTGGCCGCTGCGATCAAAATCACGCTGGCCTCGCCCGCAATTGTCGGAATGCGACTCTTGGTCGCAATCTGCTCCTCCGACTGGGAGCTGGCAACAACGAATTCCACCTGCTTGGTTGCGGCTGGGGAGTTTGCGTCGGGCCGCACCACCAGTACCCGACCGACCCGGCTGATAGCGTTCTGAATCAGTTGCCGCGCCGCGATCGGCATGGCACAGTGCGGATCGATTTTCACCACGACGTCGTAGAGTGCAAGACCGGCGGCCTGCGCCTGGGCCATGGCTTGCTTTTCGGAATCCGTCCAGTGTTTGCCAGGTTCCACGATGGCCTCGGCGACTTTTTTCTTGCGGCGCAATTTCTTGGCAGCGGGCGCCGAGGTCAGTTCTTTGATTCTGTTGCGCAGTGGGTCGCTGGCCGGTATCGGGCCTCCGCTGTGATAGGCCGCAAGCATGGCGGCAAAAACGTCAGCAGCTGCAAAGGCGATCTCCGCCAAAGCCCCGTGGGCGGCGGCTGTTTCCAGAGAGAGTGCGTCCTCAAACTGGTGCGCCAGTTCGCTCAACTCCCGCAGCCCGCAAGCCGCCGAGTCGCCCTTCAGGGTGTGCACCGTCCGCCGGATGGAACGTACAATCTCCTCATCACCGGGATTTTTTTCCAGCTTCAGAGATTCTTCGTTCAGCGCCTGCAGCAGCTCCTGCGAGGTCTCAAAGAAAAGCTCCCGCAGTTCCGCTCCACGCTCGTCGGGTGAATCGCTCACTCTCGCACCTCAAGCCGTTGGTAAGCGGTACCACTGTCGCGATGCACCATTTGGAATTTATCGGTGAGGCCCAGCAGGCTTTCCGCATGGCCTACAAAGAGGTACCCGCCGGGATTCAAGCAGCGGTAAAACTTTTCCACCAGCCGTTTCTGTTCCGCCACGTCAAAGTACATCATTACGTTGCGGCAGAAGATCACGTCGTTGCGCTGCGGCAGATATTCCGTCTTCAGGTTATGAAAGTCGAAGTGAACCATCTCTTTCAACGCCTTCTTGACCGCATAGCGCTCGCCGACTTTATCGAAATAACGCAAACGGAATCCGTAATCCACCGTGCTCATCTGGTGATCGTTGTAGGCTCCTTCTTGCCCAGTGCGCAGCACGGTGTAACTGATATCGCTGGCCAGAATTTCCACCCGCCACGGAGGCGGAATCAGCGGCTTGGGTAGCGCTATCTCCACCGGCAACGGATTGCGCAGGTAGTAGTAAGCCAGAGAGTCCACCGACATCATGGCCAGGGTGTAGGCTTCCTGCCCGGTCGAGCATCCCGCGCTCCATATCCGAATGGAATATTCTCGGTGAGCCTGCTTATGCTTCAGCATTTCTTCCAAAACATGTTTCTGAAACAAGTCCAACTGCGCTTTGTGCCGGAAGAAACTTGTCTCGTTTACGGTAAGATTTTCCACCAGCTTGGCCAGTTCCGCCTTGCCTTCCTGGCTGATTAGCAGACGGTAATAGGCGTAGAACGAATCGACGTGGCACTCCTTCAACCGCCGTAGCAGGCGGTCCTGCAGGAAGTGCGTGCGGCGCTCGTCGAAGTGCATGCCGCATTCCTGATACACCAGCGCCTGCAGAAGCTTGAGTTCGGCTTCCGTCAAGATGGGAGCTGGTGCCGCTCCGAATGTGCTCATTCTGCTTCCTGTCCCCGGCGCCCGAAGCTCACTCCGCCTCCCGGAAATACTTCATAATGCGCACCCGCATTCCTTCTCTTATTTGCTTCTCTTACTTGGCCGCAGCTCCCCGCGCATCCGCCTTGGCTGCCTTGCTCTCTGCTTTCCCGCTCTCCTGCAGCAGGCTCGCCGGGGCCAGCAGCTTGGTCATGTCAAGCAAAACGATCAGACGGCCTCGAACTTTCCCCAATCCCGTGACACAGTTCAGCCCGCCTTCCTGAAAGACAGCTGGCGGCGCTTCAACATCTTCAATAGGAATCTTCACCACTTCGGAAGCCGAGTCGACGATGAGTCCAGCCAGCCTTCCGGAGTGCTCTACCACGAGAATCCGGTTCCGTTTCTTGAGTTCGGCCTGCTTTTGACCAAAACGTTTGCGCAAATCCATTACCGAGACGATCTTTCCTCGAAGGTTAATCACGCCCTCCAGATAATCGGGGGCATCGGGGACGGCAGTGATCTCCGGCACGCGCACGATTTCATGCAACGAAGTAATCGGCACGCCATAGGTCTCGCGCCCGATCTGGAAGCCCACGATATGGAGTTCGCGACTCATCGTTGGTTCTGATATCTCCCGATAATGCGATTAGTAACGCGAGCCAGCGGTAGCCCGTCGCGCGTTCTGCGGCCTGTCGTCGGACGTAGAGAGCCGCGGCGCTGAAGACTCATCCAGCGCGAAGCGGTCCATAAACTCGAGCAATCCGCGGGACATCTTCGACATTTGCTCCGCCGACGCCGCCAGTTCGGTCGATCCCGAAGTCGACTGTTGCACCAGTTCGCGCATCCGCTCCATGGCTTTCACCACGGCCTGCGCTCCTGAAGCCTGCTCTTCCACCGCTGAGCTTATTTCGTGGGTAATTTCGTTCAGCCGCGTGGTTGCACGTGCGATCTGCGACGAGCCGTGGGATTGTTCGTTGGTGGCGGCGCCGATCTCCTGCGCAAACTTGTAAACTTCGGTGACCACGTTCGAGATCTTGCGCAGCGCCCCGTTGAGTTCCCCGCCAAGATCGAGCCCTTCGTTCACAATGCCGGTGGAGCGATCCATGTTTTCCACGGCTTTGCGGGCCTCCTTCTGAATGCTCTGGATGAGTTCGGAAATCTCCTTGGTCGACTGGGCCGACTTTTCTGCCAGCTTGCGAACTTCGTCTGCCACCACCGCAAAGCCCAGCCCATGCTCCCCAGCACGCGCCGCCTCGATGGCCGCGTTCAGCGCCAGCAAGTTGGTTTGCTCCGCCAGATCGTCGATCACCTCGATGATTTTTCCAATATCATCGGCGCGCTGGCCCAGTGCACCGATAATTTCTCCAGAACTGGTGATGGTCGCATTGATGCGGTTCAGCCCGTCGGTCGCCTTCTCCATGGTGGTAATACCGCTGTGCACTTCTTCGCGCGAGCGGTTCGAAATGTCGAGCAGCACCTTGGCTGTATCAGCCACGCGCTGGATGGAAGCCACCATTTGATCGATGGACGCCGAAGTCTCGCTCACGCTGGAAGCTTGCACCTGCGTGCTCTTCACCATATTCTGCACGTTCACGCTCATCTCGTGCATGGTACTGGTTACTTCATCGATAGCGGACGACGCTTGCAGCCCGATCTTGGCCGAATCGTCGGATGCGTTCGCCACTTGCCCTGAGGCAGTGGCAACTTGTGACGAAGCGTCGCGCACGCTGCGCACCAGGCGGGCCAAACCTTCCACCATGCGGGCGAAAGCGTTACCCAGCGTGTCGTGGGCGGAGCGCGGTTTCACCTCTACCGTAAGATCTCCACCGGCGATCGACTCCGAAACTCCCGCCATCTCTTTCAGATAGCTGACCATCTTGGCGAAGGTGCGCGCCAGTTCTCCGATTTCGTCCTGCCGATTCACGTCGATGCTGTGTTCCAGATCGCCGGTGTCGCCAATCTGGCGCGAGACCGTCATCAGATTGGTCAGCGGTTCAGTGATCGATTTGGCAGTGGTGAACGCGACCACAACACCCAGCCCCAAAGCGACTAGAGTGCTGACGATGGCGGCCATAACCGTCCAAGTGCTTGCGGTTTCATCGGACTTGCGACGAGCTTCGACCAGCTTGCGATTTTCTCCCTCCGCCAGATCTAGTGCGTCCGTCGAATTCTTCACCCATGAGGAAGCGTCTTTCTGAAGGTAATAGATCTGCAATTCGGCGACGGTTGCATTACCCGAGTCGACGTCCTTCCGTTTGTCGATCAGAGGTTGAGCAAACTCTTTGCTCCAGGACTGCTCCAGTTGTTGCACCCGGTCCAGCGCCGAGCGCTCCTGCTCCGAATTCGCCAGATTCTTGCCTTGCTGCAATTTATCGGCGAGCATTCGCAGACCCTCGTTCATCCGGTCGACTTCGCGGCTGTCGCCGCTGAGCAGGTAGTTGCTCAGATACAGGCGGTCCTGCATCATCTGGAAGCGCACTTCATTTGTTGCGTCCGCTAACTCCAGCGAAGCCGTAGCCGCCGCCTTGGCCGCATGCTCTCGCTGCACCGCCAATAGGTTCACGAGGAACAGCACTACCACCATGCTGAGGATGATTCCGAAATTTAGATAAAGCTTCTTGCCAATCGTCATGCCGTATCCTCCGGCTGCCTGTCTTCCCGCACCGCTACTGATGAGGTTCGAACTTGAAATCCACCACGCCCGTACTCTCCGCGGACGTCGGCTCAAAGCGCCACTTTCTAACGGCATCCAGCGCTGCGTTCGCCAAAACTGGATGCCCGCCCACAATTTTTGCGTCCTTCACCGTCCCGTTCGCGGCCACTACAACTTGCACCTTTACCGTTCCGGTGATGTTCATCTTGCGCGCTAATTCTGGATACACGGGCTGCACTTTGGTCTTAGCCCGGCGCACGATTTCGTTTTCCGGATCCTGAGCCCGGACCCCGTATGTGCCCACACCTGCTACCACCGCAACTACGGCTGTCAACAACACTCCCGTCCGTCGCAAAGACACAATCCCTCCTGGCCAATAATCCTGGTGATCCCTTCCGAGCAAAGCCGGGGCCACGCGTGACATTCCGAAGAAACCAAAGTCACGTTGAGATATTTGCCTTGAAGAACCAAAGACTTAACGGAGGCCTGCCGGCTTTTGCCGGAGTCCGAGCCAAGCCATCGCCGCGTCTCATTTCCTGTCTCGCTCACCGCTATTCTCAAACTGAGAGGCCGCATGCCTTTATTCCCGAGATTTCACAGTTAGGCACCTCGTTCGCCCATTTCACTTGACTCAAATTGAGATGACAGATATTTTTCCATTAGATTCAATCACTTGTGAGAATCGTCTAAATACCTTGTCGGCAAACGGTGATGCTCTGAACATAGTTGAAGGCAATTCGACGCCGTCACCGGAAGGCCGAGCCCACGTTGATTCCGACGACGCTTTTCAAAAACTCCTTCTGCGCATTGCCGCGAAAGCGGCAGAACGCTCCGACTCAAATTCTCTGATTCAACTTTTCTGCCGCATCACCTGTGAGTTCTTCGACTGCACCGGGGTGTATTTCTGGCGGCGTCATATTGGCGACGAGCTCGTAGGCGAACAGGCCGACGGCAAACTGGCCGAACGTTTCATAGGACTTCGCCTGCTTCCTCATCAAAGCGCTGTTACCGCAGAAGCGGTCCGCATGCGGCGCACTACTTTCGTCAATCACGTACAGTCCGCTGCCGTCCCTGCGCTGCGGGAATTCGAAGCGCGGTCCCTTATGGCCGCACCTTTGGTGGTCTTCGATGAAGTCATCGGCGCAGTGACCTTCTTACATGACTCCGAAGATGAGTTTTTTAATGAAGATCTCGCCGCCAAGGCCACCATCCTCGCCGGACAACTGGGCAGCCTGCTGGAAGCGACCCGAATGGTCGAAGTTTCGCGCGAGGAGCACCGCCGCGCCGAGATACTGACCGAGGTAGCCACTGCGCTGCACGGAACCGCCGACGTCGACACCGTCATCGAGGCTCTCGCCGACCGCCTCCGTCTGCTGCTGCGAACTCGTCTGGTCTCAGTTCTTCTGCGCCGCGAGGGACCTTTTGAGCTGCGCGCGGTCTCGGCAGAAACCCCGCAACTGGCCAATTCTTTTCGTGCTCGCCATGACCGCCAGACCATTCGCTTTGCCGCCGATCTGGCACAACGCGCCGTCTCCGCCGGAGAGGTCATCACCATCTCGGTCAGCAGCGATCAACACTCGCTGGGCAGCGTAATTTCTGCCGGCATGCTGATTGCCGCTCCTTTCCGCACTTCTCGCAGCGAGGGAGCAATTCTGGTCTATCCGCGCTCCACAGGCGCCTTCACCGCCGAGGAGAGATCGTTGGTGTCCGTCATCGCCGGCTTCGGCGCCGTCGCACTGGCTCATGCAGAACTCTGTTCTACCGCGCAGGGCCAGGCTCGCGAACTCCACCAGTTGCTGGAGATTTCTTCCGAACTCAGTTCCAGTGGGGATCTCGATCATTTTCTACAGGCTTTCGTCGTTCGTGCCGCCGATTTCCTCGCCTTCGGACGTTGCTTCATCGCTCTCCTTGACGACGGCCAATTTCACGTACGCCATAGTGTCAGTCGCGGCCAGTCGCAGCGCGTCGATAATATTTTTCCTGAGGGCATCGCCACCCGCGCTTTGCGGGCAAAAGAAGTCTTCTGCTCCAACGATCTTGGCCAGGAGGCCGGAGTCAATCTGCCGGCCATCGCGCGTTACAAGGCCCGGCAACTGCTCGCAGTGCCTCTGCTAAGCGCCGATGGAAGCGTGCTTGGCATGTTCGGCGTACTTGATCGTCTGGACGATACTGGCATCTCCCGTGAGGATATTCGCCGCGCCCGCGCCCTGGCCGCCCAGGTATCAGTGGTCCTCGAGGTCGCTCACAACTTGCATCAATCCGAACTCAACCGCAGGCGCTCCGACGTCTTGATCCAACTCGCGCGCGACATTGACGGCCTGCTGCGCCTGCCCGATTTCGCCCGCAAGTTTGTCGATCGTGCCGTCGAATTAACCGAAGCTCGCGCCGGTGCTCTCGCTTTATTTCAGGATGGAAGATTCCAGATAGTGGCGCTGCATCCACTGCCAGCTGCTCTTCAAGTCCGATCAAGCGCTCACAGCCATCTGGAAGGTTTCCCGAAAAACATTCTTCCCGGGAGTTCGGCGGAATCGGAACTTCTGCGCAAAGAGGATCCTCCGAGCGAGCATGCGGGTCAGGACCATCCGGCGCGCGCTCATTCAATCTACGACAACGCAATCCACGACGATACGACCCAAGACCATCCAATCCAGGATCCCGACCTTGACAGGCAGACCCTCGAGATTCGCGCGCGCACGGACGATCCGGCACTGCATCAGCGGTTCGCGCGCTCGCTCGGCGAGTTCGTCGGCAAGCACATCGATACCATTGTTTCCGGCGATGCCCCTGATCTTCTCGGCGCAGAGCTGGCCTCGGATTTGGGGTGGAACGACTGCGTGGTAGTTCGTCTACCCGCTTCCAACGGAGAACTCGCTGGTTTGCTCTGCCTCTCGGGACGCGCTCACCCGCTCGCGGCCGCAGACCGCGATCTGATCGAGGCCATCGCCGGCCACGCCGCCATGGCCTTGGATAATGCCCGGTTGTTCACGCGGGTCGATCTGGCCAACCGCCATTGGATGGAAATCTTCGACGCCATCACCGACCTGATCGTCGTGCACGATGAGGGAGATACGGTTTTACGCGTGAATCGCTCTCTCGCTGCCATGATCGGGGTTGCTCCCAGCGAACTAATCGGCGTTAACATGCGGGCGCTCCTGGCTTTGACCACTGAACCGGCCCTTTACTCGTGCCCGTTTTGCCGGGCCATGGGCGATGACACGGACGAATACGTTCATCCCGCGCTCGACCGCACTTATCTGGTTTCCACTTCGCGAATTCACGGTGCCGCCGGCGAACGTCTGCAGACGATCCACGTCCTGAAAGACATCACCGACCGCCGCGAGGCCGAGCGCCGCTATCGCGAATTGTTCGACAATATTCAAGAGGGACTTTTCTTCAGTACTCCCGAAGGCCGATTTGTCGAAGTCAACGACGCCCTGGTGGCGATGCTGGGATACGCCAGCCGCGATGAACTTCTTCAGGTAGATATTCCGACCCAGATCTATTCCACTCCCGAGCAGCGGCTGTTCCACAGCCAGGCCCTTGAAGAAAATGGTCACATGCGGAATTTTGAAGCTACGCTTCGCCGCAAAAACGGCTCTCCCATCTATGTCTTGATCAACGCTTTTGGCATGTATGACAATCTGGGCCGTTTGGTGCAGATTCGCGGCCTCATGCTCGATGTCACCGGACTGCACACTTACCAGTCGGAACTGCAACGCGAACGCGACTTTTCGGGGAAGATACTTAGCAACACGCAAAGCTTAATCCTGGTTTCTGACACCGCCGGCCTCATCAGCTACGCCAACCGCCGCTGGTACGAGGCTGGGTTCGAACAGCGCGAACTCTTAGGTCGTCCCCTGCTTGAACTGGCGGCCCCTGGCTATGTCCGCCCGCTTTCCGATGCGCTGCAGACCATCCTGCGCGGTGGACAGGTCGACAACCTGGAACTGCAAATCATGCGCGCGAACGGCCACACTGGCCAGTTTTCCGTCAACCTTAGTCCCATGCGGGACGAGGAAAACAACATCAATAGCATCGTTGTAGTCATGACGGACATCACGGACTCCGCCGAACTCCGGGATAAACTGGTTCACGCCGAAAAATTGGCCGCCGTGGGACAACTGGTCTCCGGCGTTGCCCACGAAGTGAACAATCCGCTGACGGCTATTCTCGGTTTCGCCGATCTACTCCTCGGAAGCCCCGATCTTCCAGAAACCGCCCGCAAGGATCTCCGCGTCATCCTGCAGGAAGCCCAGCGCACCAAACAGATCGTGCAGAATTTGCTCAGCTTTGCCCGCCAGATGCCGCCCCAGCGCAACTCTGTGCAAGTCAACGTAATTCTTCGTCGCACGATTCAATTGCGTGCTTACGACTTCAACAGCCACGGCATCGACATCGTCGAACATCTTGACGAGGGACTCCCGGACGTCAACGGCGACGCTCATCAACTGCAGCAGGTTTTTCTGAACATCTTGAATAATGCTTACGACGCAGTACACGAGATCGGCCGCCCCGCTCGTATCGAAATTACGACTACTAAAGCCGGCAACGCCGTCGAAGTTTCTTTCTGCGACAATGGCTGCGGCATCTCTCATCCTGATCGCATCTTCGATCCCTTCTTCACTACCAAAGAGGTTGGCAAGGGAACCGGCCTCGGCCTCAGTATCTGCTACGGCATCGTGAAGGAGCACGGGGGAGAAATTCTCTGCCACAACAATACCGACGGACAGGGAGCCACCTTTATCGTCCGCTTTCCCGCAGCGCCCCACATCGCTTCACTGGGTATGGCCGCAGGAGTATTAAACAAATGACAAGCCCAGGCCTCCGCCCCTCTCTCTTGCCAGTTCTCCTCATTGAGGACGAGCCTTCTATTATGGCTCTGGTCAGCGCCACGCTCGAGCGTAACGGATACGAAGTCGTCTGCATCGAATCCGGCGCCGAAGCTCTGCGCCTTCTGGAAAAAGGCCAATACCTCGGCGTAGTCTCCGATATGCGCACACCCGGCGGCGTCGACGGAGCCCAGGTCCATTCCTGGATTTCCGCCCATCGCCCCGATCTCGTCGACAGAGTTGTCATCATCACCGGCGACTATGCCAACGAAGAAACTGTTACCACCCTCCGCAAGATCGGCGCGCTCTATCTGGAGAAACCTTTCCGCGTGCAGGACCTGATCAACGCGGTCGAGAAAACTATGGGGAAAGCCCGGTGAGTTCAGATCTCGACAAGACCACACTCTACAGACCAGCGCTCGGCAAGGAAGAACTCCGCATCCGCCTGCTGGTCGTCGACGACGAGCAGAGCATTCGCAAGCTCTGCATGACCGTGGGCGAGGCTTTGGGTTTCATCTGCCTTGAAGCCGACAGCGGCGAGTCGGCTCTTGCTCTGCTCGAAGAGCAACCCGTGCACATGATCCTCAGCGATATGGTCATGCCACAGATGTCGGGCCTGGAATTCCTGGAGAGAGCAAAAAAACTTCTGCCCCGCACCGAAGTCGCGCTCATGACCGGCCACGGCTCTATTGAAACGGCTGTGCAATCCATGCGGCTTGGGGCCTACGACTACATCACCAAGCCGTTTTCTCCACTCGAAGAACTGCGGCTGTTTCTGCGCCGCATGGCCGAAAAAATTCGACTGGTCGAGGAAAACGAATTCCTGCGCCAGCGTATGGATTCCGAAACAGCCGTGCACGGCATCATTGGCTCGTCCGCCAAGATTCAGGAGGTTCTGCGGGTGGCTTCTCGTCTCAAGGACACACGCACTTCCGTTCTCATCTCCGGCGAAAGCGGCACCGGAAAGGAGCTGATCGCCCGCGCCATTCATTTCCGCGGAGCTTTTGCCAACCGTCCCTTTGTCGCGGTCGATTGCGGCTCGCTCGTACCCACGCTGATCGAAAGCGAACTCTTCGGCTACGAAAAGGGAGCCTTCACCGGCGCCCTCAAATCCAAGCAGGGACTGTTTCAATCCGCCGATACGGGCTCGGTTTTTCTCGACGAAATTGGCGAATTGCCGCTCGAGTTGCAGGCCAAGCTGCTGCGCGTGTTGCAGGAAAAGGAAGTGCGTCCCGTGGGCAGCAATCAGCGCGTCAAGGTGGATGTTCGGATCATCGCCGCGACCAACCGTGATCTCGAGGCCGCCTATAAAAACGGTACCTTCCGCAAGGATCTTTATTTCCGGCTCAACGTCGTCACCGTACACGTCCCCGCGTTGCGCGAGCGCCGCAGCGATATTCCTATGCTGGTGCAATGGTTTTGCGAACGCTATGCTCCCGGCGCGGACCTGCGCGTGTCTAACGCCGCGATGAAAGCGCTGATGAATTACGACTGGCCAGGCAATGTGCGCGAACTGGAAAACTGCATCGAGCGCGCCGTCGCCCTGGGCGACGGTACTCTCATCGACATTGGCGATCTTCCTCCCTCCATTGCCAGCCTCGATTCGCGCGCGTCCCGGACCTCGTCAGACTCCGCACCCGAATTGGTTTCTGATCTCGCGGCCGCCGCCGAATTGCGTTCCACTGACGGTGCAGCCTCAGCTCCGCTCTCCACCACCGACCTCGAAGACATCGAACGCGCCACCATCCAGCGCGTCTTCGAACAAGTCAAAGGCGACAAAGCCCTCGCCGGACGCATGCTCGGCATCAGTCGCGCCACCCTCTACCGCAAACTGAAGCGCTACAACATCACCGGAAGTGCGGATACTGGAGCGTCCAGCCATACTTTGCAGTAAACTCTCTTTTGGAGCGGGCAGGGCTGCCCGTGCCTTGACCTTTGCTTGCCGCGGCGATAGCGTCGGCGTGCCTCCCCGTATGACGCGAGTAACTTTATTTAGGGCCGGTATTGCAGTACCTTGGTGTAACGTCCAGAAATTCGTAATAACATACGCCGTCGCGCCTGCTTTGGAGAAAACATGAGCCGTTCTGTAGTCGTTCGCCTCTTTCTCGTTGGGTTCCTCGTCGCTGCGTTGCTCACGGGGTGCTCTCGTGATCCCAACGTGCGTAAACAAAAATTTCTGGAGAGTGGGAACCGCTATTTCGACAAGGGGAAGTACCGCGAAGCCGCCATCCAGTATTCCAATGCGGTGCAACTGGACTCCGGTTTCGCCCAGGCGCACTACCAGCTAGGGCAGACCTATCTCAAGCTTGGCGACAGCTCCCGCGCTTTTCAGGAGCTTTCGCGCACCGTGGAGCTGGCTCCCGACAACTATCGCGCCCACATCGACCTGGCCAATCTCTTAGTCACTGCACGTAATCAGGATGGCTCGTCCAATGATGATTACCTGAAACAGGCACGCGTCCATCTCGATCTTCTCCACGAAAAGCAGCCGCAGAATCCCGAGGTGTTCGAAGCCTGGGCCAACTACTACGCCGCTCAGAACAATGCAGGGGCGGCAATGCAGGAGATGCAGAAAGGAATTGCCGCCGATCCTACCCGCTCGGAATCGTACCTCAACTTGGCTATCCTGCAACTGCGCTCAAACCTGCTCGATCAAGCCGAGGCCAACTTCAAGAAAGCCGCCGAGCTCGATCCCAAGGCGATGAATGCCCAACTCGCTCTTGGAGGCTTCTACCAGTCGCGTAACCGCATACCCGAAGCCGAACAGCAGTTTAGACGCGCCATCGAACTAGCCCCCAAGGAACCCGCCCCTCGTGAAGCGCTGGTCCGCCTGTACATGGTGGAAGGCAAGAAAACCGAAGCAGAAGCGCTGCTGAAACGGGCCAAAACTGAGCTTCCTGACAATTCCGAGGGCTACCGCATGTTAGGCGATTTTTATTTCGCTACTGGCGATCTGGACAAAGCCACCGCGGAATACTCCTCACTTTCCAGCGATCATCCCCGGGATGCTCAGGTCACGAGAAATTATGTTCAGCTCTTGATCCTGAAGAATCGTTTGGAGGAAGCCAGCAAGCTGAATAATGAGCTTCTGAAAACTAACCCGCACGACTTGGACGCCCTAGTCTATCGTGCCGAGATACAAATACGGCAGAACGATGCGGCCGGCGCGGTGGACTCTTTGCAGCAGACTCTCAGGAGCGACCCCGGCAACGCCGTGGCCCACTATCAGCTCGGCGTAGCCTTTGACCTTCAACGCAACGATGCACGCGCGGAGTCGGAGTGGCGCGAGGCGGTGCGCCTGCGCCCCGATCTCACCGACGCGCAACGCGCCCTGGCCGCGTCGGAAATGCGCCGTGGCGATTTTGATGCCCTCACGCAGACGGCCCAGCAAATCATCAGCAGCGCACCGAAGGCTCCCGATGGGTACCTGATGCGCGCCTTGGCGGAGATGAATCGCCAAAAATATTCAGGTGCGGAACAAGACCTGACTAAAGCGATGAGCCTGGCTCCGGCCAGTGCGGCGCCCTATGTGCAAATGGGCAACCTTCATCAGTTGCAGAAGCAATACGCGGATGCCATCAAGTTTTACCAGCAGGCGCTCGAAAAAGACCCCGCGTCCACTGACTCCCTGCAAGGGATCATGAATGTCTACCTGGCGCAAAAGCAACTCGATCAGGCAGTGGCCGCCGCGCGCGCACAAATCGCCAAATCGCCGGGCACTAGCGGCTTCTATGATCTGCTGGGCACAGCACTGTTTCAGAAGAAAGACCTCAGCGGCGCTGCAGATGCCTTCCATAAAGCTATCGAACTCGACAAGAACAATTCTGATGCGCTTTTGAAGCTGGGCGAAGTGCAGGCGGCGCAAGGCTCGGTCGGCCAGGCTCTCGCCTTGTATCAGCAATCCATCAAGGAACACCCGCGCGAGATCGCGTTCTACATTCTTGCCGGCGAGATGTATGAATCGCAAGGCAACTGGAATGATGCAAAAGCGATGTATCAGAAGGCGCTCGGGATTCAGCCGGATAATCCGCTGGCCTCAAACAACCTAGCCTATGTGATGCTGCAGGAGGGCGGTAACGTCGACGTGGCGCTAGCGATGGCGCAGACGGCGCGGCGCGGGATGCCGAACTCGTCGAATGCCGCCGATACACTCGGCTGGGCCTATTTCCACAAGGGCGTCTACCAGTCCGCAATTGATCTGTTCCAGGAATCGCTGCGGCTCAATGAGAAGCGAGGCGCGACGGACGATCCTATGGTTCACTATCATCTGGGGCTGGCTTATCAAAAGGCTAACCAGCCAGCGCAGGCGCGCCAGCAACTGGAGCACGTTTTGAAGATCAATCCTAATAACAACGACGCGCGCAAAGCTCTGTCAGAGTTGCGCGGATAACCGCGCAATTGTGTCTGTGTGATAAAAAGCCTCGATCCATTTGACTTCTGCTTCGCTCGATCGTTATCGTTGCCCGCATGAACGTCGTCAAAGCCACCCGCCAGTTCGAGGCTTGGTTGGCCGAGCGTACTCACATCGATAAGAAAGACCTCCGCCTAAAACACGCCCGCATGAAGGCGGAACTGTTCCCATTCTTCCGTGCCACCTATTATCGCTGGGCGCAGCTCTGGCCCGAGATCTGCCCCGATCTCTCCAAGGCTCCGCACGTGCTCGCGGTGGGCGACCTACACATCGAAAACTTTGGCACGTGGCGTGACATCGAAGGCCGCCTCATCTGGGGCGTCAACGACTTCGACGAAGCGTGGCCCATGGCCTACGCCATCGATCTGGTAAGACTCGCGGTCAGCGCCCATCTCGCCGTCGAAGCCGGACGATTACCTTTAAAACGCGAGGACATCTGCGACGCCATGCTCGAAGGCTATCGTGAAGGTGTGCTGGCCCAAGGTCGCGCCTTCGTTCTTGGCGAGCAACATCAGTGGTTGCGGCTCGTGGCTGAGGGCGGACTCCGCGATCCCGTTCATTTCTGGCGGAAAATGGACGCACTCCCCACCCTTAGAGCGGAAGCCCCCGTCAGTGCTGTCGACGCCCTCGAACATCTCTTGCCGGCGGTCGGCATTCGCTATCGTCTCGCGCACCGCATTGCCGGACTTGGCAGTCTCGGTCATGCCCGCTATGTCGCCATTGCCGACTGGCATGGCGGACACATCGCCCGAGAAGCCAAAGCGCTCGTCCAGTCTTCGGCGTGGTGGGCGCAAGAAAACAAAGGGCCCGCCGATATCCTCTACCAAACCATTATCAACCGCGCCGTCCGTTGTCCCGATCCTTTTGTCCAGTTGCGCGGGCGCTGGATCGTTCGTCGCCTGGCCCCTGACTGCTCTCGTATTGAACTCGCTTCCTTGGGTACACCTGACATCGAACTCCGACTGATCCACACTATGGGATGGGAAACCGCCAACATCCATATCGGCACTACATCTGCCCGCAAAGCAGTTCTGCGCCATATCGACAAACAAAAAGGAAAGTGGCTGCACCATGCCGCTGAAGCCATGCTCGAAGCTGTGCGCTCCGATTGGGCGGTCTGGAAGAAAAAAGGCTACGTTTAATCCCGCAAACGCTGGCCGCCAATAGAGACTAATTGGTGTTCAAAATTGGCCCTCCTTTGGTCTTTACAACATGATACCTTGTAGTACAAGGTATAGAGGAATGAGGAAGCGAGACCCGAGCGATCAAGAGACCGTAGACAAGTGGGAAGTTCAACTCCGCAAAGGATGTCTGGAGTTGGCCATCCTGGCTGCCTTATGGGACGGAAAGCTCTATGGCCTTGAAATTCTGCGGCGATTGGAGACCGATTCCGAGTTGATCGTTTCGGAGGGAACCGTGTATCCGCTACTCAGCCGGTTGAAAGTGTTGGGCCTGGTGCGAAGTGAGTGGGTGGAATCGGATGCTGGACACCCGCGAAAATACTACACGCTCACGCCGGCCGGAAAACAGCGCGGTCGCCAGATGGCTGGGATGTGGTGGCGATTCTCGTCGAGCATGAGCCGTTTGCTCGCTCCACTCTCCAAGGAGAAATAAATGACCAGGGCAGGCGATGCGCAGCACAAGATCGAAGCATATCTCGGCAGGTTGCGCCAACTCTTGTGCGGCATGAACGCCGACGATGCGCGCGAGATCGTCGAAGAACTGCGCAGCCACATCACGGAGAAGGCGGCCGAGAGCGGACAAGTCACTGCCGCTGGAGTCGACACCGCACTGGCGAGGCTCGGTAGCCCAGAAGAGCTAGCCAGTCAGTACACCACCGACGCCTTGCTGGCGCGGGCGGAGGTCAGCAGATCCCCCGTACGGATACTGGAAAGTTTGTTCCGCTGGGCCAGCTTGAGTATTGCCGGTTTTCTTGTGCTGCTGACCTCCATCGTGGGGTATTTCCTCGGGGGCACTTTCATGTGGTGCGCTGTGTTGAAAATAGTTCACCCGCAAACCGCTGGATTGTGGGTCTTCCCCAATGGCGGCGACACTGGGATTTCGCTTCGACTTGGGTTTGGGAATCCGCCTCTCGGTGGCAGAGATGTCCTGGGCTGGTGGATTGTGCCAGCGGGGCTGATCGTGGGTTGCGGGCTGGTGATGTTGACTACGCGATTTGCTCTCTGGTGCGCCCGGCAATACCGAAAGTCGCTCGCATTGCCCAGAGGCTGACCTGTTGAAAACATTCTGAAGGGAAACAAAATTGACCCAATCGATCAATCACGGCGACAGGTCTGCGCTCGGCGAAACTGATCCCGTCCCACACCTGTCTGCCGCAAAGCGCTGGTTCTCGCTGGCCGAACTGGCATTGGGAAGCGTGATCGTAATTGGCCATAATGTCTATCACGTCATTCCCAACGAGGTTCCCATCCTTTTTGTAATCGGTCTGATTTCGCTTCGCCTGCGCGACGGCGGATGGTCCGTTATGGGCGTGCATTGGCCGGCCTCCTGGCGCTGGACCGTCTTGTACGCGCTCGCCGCGGCTGCCCTGAGAATCATCCTCGGCGCACTGGTCATTGATCCCCTCACGGCTCATTTCTGGCCGCCGGCAGTCGCGCCTAGCGGCTCCGAGCAGATTACGGGCAATGCGTTGGTGGCACTCCGTTGGCTCCTGCTCGTCTGGACCTTCGCCGCCTTCGGAGAAGAGATCGGTTACCGCGGCTACCTGCTCACGCGCGCCGCAGAGGCAGGTGGCCGGTCAAAGGCCGCCGATTGGGTCGCCGTCTTGATCGTCTCCGTGCTCTTCGGATACGGACACTACTACAAAGGTCCGTCGGGAATAGTGGACTCAGGCATGGCTGGCTTGATCCTTGGCGCCGCGTACGTCTTATCGGGGCGCAACCTCTGGGTCTGCATTCTGGCTCACGGATTCATCGACACGTTCGGGGTGACGGCCGCGTTCTTCGGATGGTTCTCATAGGGCAACAGCAGATGAACCCTGAGCAGCGCCGGCTTATTGTCTCGACGGCGGAAGTCACTACACGCCCCGTCCTAACTGCGCTCGAACAGTAGCGGTGCACCAGCAATCTCAGAGTTCTTGGGCACCCTGGCTTACACTCCGCAGCGTTCGACATCGAACATACCTAATACGGCGAATACTGTAATACTTCCGCTTCGCTTATGAATCAGTCTGATAGTGACCGCATTCAAGAGCTTTGCTCCCAAATCGCGGTCGAGCAGGATGGGCAAACATTTCTGAAACTTGTCCAAGAGCTGAACGGCCTCTTGTCTGCCAAAGACGAGCGGCTGCAGAATAATGAGCCAATTGATCGAAAGGACGAATAGTCTCGTGCGCCTATACGCTTAAGTATCGTTGGTATTGTTGCAAAAACAACATCGGATGATGCCTCATCCCCAGTGGGAAAATGCTAGGAATTTTCTCCGTACCTTCTACCTTGAGATTCCTTCGCGTTTCCATTGAGATGCGCGCCAAGCTACAGCCTTCCGGAAAGAGCGGGAGGCGGTCGGGGGCATCCAACAATCATGGAAGTGGATGCCTTAGCGGAAGGACAGATCATCGTCAAGCGAGGTACAAAGCCTAACAGATTGCTTTCACTGCATCCCGGCTCTCGCTCCGACGCCGCCGGAAAAGCCGTGAACAATCTCATTCTGTTGTCACTCCCCGATAAGGAGTACAACCTGCTTCGGCCCCAGCTGGAGCCAACGGACCTGCCGCGGCACAGAATCATGCTAGAGCCCGGAGAGAAAATCGATTTTGCTTATTTTCTCAACGATGGCATGGCCTCCTTGGTCGCTCTCAGCCATGACGGCAGAAGTGTTGAGGTGGGTATCGTCGGCAAGGAAGGCATGGTCGGTATGTCGCTGACGGCGGGCCTGAACCGGGAAATCTTCCGGGTGATCATGCAAATGGCGGGAAGCGGTATGCGCATACGGGCGGAAGTGTTCCAGGATATTCTGCTGTCGGCTCCGGCACTGCGCTCGAAATTAGCCCACTTCGGACTGATGCATGGGATGCAGGTCGCCCAGCTCGCCGCTTGTAATCGGCTGCATGGAATTGACCAGCGCCTCGCGCGCTGGCTTCTGATGTGTCAGGATCGATTCGACTCCCAGTTGCTTCCCTTAACGCACGACTTCCTCGCTCAGATGCTCGGTACTGGACGCCCCAGCGTTAGCTTGGCTGCTGGGGTCCTCGAAGATGCCGGACTGATAGAGAACCTGCGCGGTACCGTTAAGATATTGAATCGCAAGAGCCTGGAAGCCGTGGCTTGCGAGTGCTATAGAGTTATCCCAGCACTTCAATGGCGGCCTCGGCCTGAAATAGATGTCTACCTTGCTCCGGATCCTGGAGTGACGACATCAGCTTCATCGGGTGCGCATGGGGTACACTATTGCGCCACCCATGCCGCGCGCCCCTGACAACTCAGACGAAATCCTCACGCAACTCGAAGCCGTTAAGAGTCGCTTCGACTCCGGGAGCGCTGCGGTTATCAATAAACTCCTCAGTCAGCTTTCGAAGCTCGAATTCACGGACCCGCAACAGCTGATTCGCTTTCACGAGTGCTTGCTTTTCCTCCGCGCTTTTCCGCACGCGCCGTCTCTGGTGTCGCGCGTCGAGAGACTCCTCAACACCTTCCATCAACGCGTCAGTAAACTTCGCGCCAGCCACGCAAACATGTCCGCATTCGACGACTTCGACACTTCCGGCCTCGTCGACACTACCATGCAGGATACGCTTTCCTTCGACGTTGCCCAATGGCTGGTGCGCCGCATTCCTCGCAATGTCGAAGTCGCCTGGGATGATTACTGGAACGACGATCAATCCGAGCGCGCTCGCGGCTCGATCTGGCCGCGTTTCATCCCGCTCCTAGAAGAAGATTCCGATGTTGAAGCCAACATCCGGTGGAGAAGCTGGCTGGATTCCGCCCGCGGCCGGAAGCATCCTCTGCTCTGGCTCATCCAGCGCTTCGCGCAACTGCCGCTCCCTGATCGCCAACGCGCCGAACTCTACGACTCACTTCATCTCCCCGTTCGCTGGAGACTTGAAAACCTAAAGCTTTCCCGTACTCGCAACTGGATCCGTCCCCGCCGCTTTTACTTCCATTCCGGGTCGCTCATCCAGCGCAGCGAAGTCTCGCTCTCCCATGAACTCGCCCAGCCCGCGCCCAAGTTCGAAAAACTTTCCGATGCCGCCGGAGAATCCGTCATGAACGCCATTCGCGAAGTCATGACTGTTCGCTACCGCGAGCTGTATGGTACTACGCTTGGCGATCCGCGGTCCGTCGTCCGTGCTGACCTGGGGCGTGGCGTCATCGTGCATTTCTGGGGATTGCCGGCGAGTCGCCGCCTCCCGCTCCGCGCCTACATTGCCGGCTACACTCTAAAAAACGGCGTTCCCATCAACTACATTGAGGCCATCGGCCTCTGCGAATGGATTGAAGTTGGCTTCAACACTTTCTACACCTATCGCCAGGGCGAGACCGCCTGGATCTACGCTCAAGCCCTTCGCTGCCTCCACGCTCTCACCGCCGCGAAATGTATTTCGATTTATCCCTATCAGATCGGGCAGAACAACAATGAAGCCATCGATTCGGGCGCCTTCTGGTTCTACCGCAAGTTAGGATTCCGCTCTGGACGCGTGGATCTTCGGAGGTTGTGCGAGCGGGAAGAAAAGAAAATCGCCGCCGACCGCCACTACAAAACACCCGCGCGAATTCTTAGACGCTTGGCGGAAGCGCACATGTTTTATGACATTCGCCCGTCGGCTGAAATCTCTCCGGCTTTCGCTAGCGAGGGCCCCTGGGACACCTTCTCCACCTACAATCTCGGCCTATTTATCAATCGTCGCATGTCCCGCGATTTCAACGGCGACAGCCAAGAAATCCGCAAAGCCTCGACTAACACCACAATCCGCGCCCTAAGAATTAACGCATCCCGCTGGAGTCGAAGCCAAATGCAGTCCTTAGAAAACTGGTCGTTGATTTTGGCGCAAATTCCCGATCTCTCTAGTTGGACGCCAGCCGAAAAGGATCAGCTGATCAAAATTATCCGCGCCAAATCCGCGCTCAACGAAATGCCCTACCTCCGTCATACTCAGCATCACCCGCGCCTGCGCGCCGAACTCCTCCGCTTAGGTTCGACCCGAT
>OBLW0100000407.1_pt1 | contig 37025 bp, 33 predicted proteins | sample 1520161 | NCBI WGS metagenome assembly OBLW01 (sample SAMEA3539309, study PRJEB22396) | soil metagenome | biome: tundra; feature: field; material: soil | place: USA | collected 2010-05 | depth 0.15 m
CGGATCCATGGGATCAGGTTCGGATAGCGCACGGACCGGGCATGCCGCCGGATCCATGGGATCAGGTTCGGATAGCGCACGGACCGGGCATGCCGCCGGATCCGTGGGACCAGGTTCGGATAGCGCACGGGCCGGGCATGCCGCCGGATCCGTGGGATCAGATTCGGATATCATAGTACCGGATGTGATGAATTGAGGTCGCAATCGGCCGGGAACTGAAGTGACATGCGGTTCGCGCTGGATATCTGCGCAAACCTGGTTGGGATCCCGCTGGAAGTTCTGATCATTGCCGCGATGTTACGCGGCTCCTATCGGCGCTATCCGGCGCCGTTCGTTTACATGGCCGCGGTTTTCGTGGTTTCCCTGCTTGAGAGTCCCCTGTACATCGTGGGTTATCTGGACAATCTCTGGTACTCCGACCGTCACGTCTGGAGCGAGTACCTCAAGTGCTATTGGATCGATGAGCGCGTCCTGATGGCCCTGGTGTTTGTGGTGGTCCTCAGCCTGATCTACCAAGCCACTGAAGGGGCCCGCTCGCGCCGCGTGCTGCGGGCGTCGGTGGTGTGCGGCGCCGTTCTCTTCTCCGCCATCGCGTTCTGGGCGCACTACGATCCCAAGGTTCCGACGGGGCAATGGATGACGGCGTGGACCAGCAACTTGAACTTCTGCGCGGCGATCCTCGATCTGGGGCTGTGGGCCATGCTGATCGGTTCACGCGCCAAAGACTTCCGCCTGCTCATGTTTAGCGGCGCGCTGGGTATCCTGTTCACGGGCGCGGCGATCGGCGGATCGATTTCCAATCTGGCCGTGGCCGCCAGACACTCGACGGCGCTCACATTCGCCGGCGGCCTGGTGAACATCGCGTCGAACCTGACGTTCCTGTATATCTGGTGGCAGGCGCTGCGCTCCCGCGACGCAGCCGGTCGGCATTCCTGAAGGGGCGCGCGGAAACCGCCGAACGCCGCGGTTTCCGCGTATCCAACAATCCGGGGCTTATTCCAGGGCTGAGAGGGAAGCCTTCGCCTGGTCCGCGCTGAAGACTTTCACTTCGACGCGGCGGTTCTTGGCTCTCGCATCGCGGGTCTTGGCGTCGTCCACGGGCTTCTCTTCACCAAGGCCTATCATGTGGATCTTGTAGATTGGTATGTCGTGCTTGGCAACCAGATACTCCACGACAGTCTCGGCGCGCCGCCGGCTGAGAGCTTCGTTGTATGCGCGGTCGCCGACGCTGTCGGTGTAGCCTTCCACCGCGATCAGGAACCGCTTATCGGATTGAACCTGGGTGGCGAGGTTGTCGAGGGTTTCACGCGCTTCCGGACTGAGAGTGGACTGGTTGAACTTGAATAGCGTACTGACCGATGTCTGCAGCTTGTAATCGTCGATGTTGGCGACTACGTCCTTCAGACTGCGGAGTTCGCGCGTATTCTGTTCGCCGGTCTGCGCAGCCTGGTCGGCTCGATTCATGGCGTCGCCCGCATGCTTATCGGCGTTGGCCGCATCTTGCAGGGCTGTCGAGGCCTGTTCGTGCGCCGCGCTGATGCCGCGCGTGGCTCTGTCGTCAACATCCGCGACCTGCGTCTTGAGCTGGTTGCCGGTTGTCTCGATCTGTTGGGCGTTCTTGTTAGTCTGATCGTTTACCTGATCGACTTTCGCCTGGATCGGTGCAGCGGTGTTGCGAACGTATTTCTTTGTGGCGCAACCCCCGGTGAGCAAAGCCCCCGTGATAATGCACGTGGCTGCGAGAATCTTGTTCATAATCGAACCTCCGCCGCTCATTAGGCAATTCACGCGCCGTTCCCTGGAAAGCGCCATCTAAGGGATATCCGCCCGGCGGCATAGCGCGCGGCCATGCAAAAATTACCCAAATGTGCGTTATGTGCGTTTTCCGCCGTGCCGATGAATGAAAAAAATTAACACGCGCGAGAGCCGAGGGCGATCGGTAAATCACGGCGTCGTACGCGCCAGCCAAGGAACCCTATTGACACAGCCCGCCACCCATGTACAATCCAGAGTAGCCCTAATTTCAAAACGGAAGCCGCACAAAATGTTGAAAGCCAGGAAAAGCCGCCAGCCCTTATCCCCGGGAACGCAAGCTTACAACAGCGCCGAAGTCGCCCGGATTTGCAGCGTCAGCCTCCGACAATTGCAGTGGTGGGACGAGCGTCACGTCGTCTCCCCGCGCCAGGATGGGCACAAACGCATCTACATGCTCGACGAGGTGGTTGAGATTTCGGTAATCGCCGAGCTTCGGCGAAAGGGTTTTTCGCTCCAAAAGATCCGCCGCGTGCTGCGCTTCCTGCAAAAAGACATGGGGAAGCGCCTCAATGACGCTCTGGCGACATCTTCAGAGGTGCATTTGCTCACCGACGGGAAAACCATCTACCTGGAAGATGCGCCCGGCCGCATTATCGACCTCCTGAAGAACGCGAAGCAGCCCATGTTCCTGGTATGCCTGACCGACCAGGTGAAGCGCTTGACGGCGGTAACCGAGCGCAAACCGGCGAGGTCCGAGACCGGCGCCGCCCCGCGCAAAGCCCGCGCCGTTTGAAGCCGCCAAGTCGCGCCGCGGCTGGTGGAGTGCTAGTCTAAAGACGGGGGTGCCTGCGTCTGGCCGAACAGACGCAGCTACGTCGTTCCATGAAAACCACACGCATAATTTTGGCTGTCCTGCTGGCCGTGGGCCTGGCCCTCCTGGCATTGCACAGCTCCCGGGTTCACGCCCAAGGCGTACCCGATCCTGAAGCGATCGTGCGGCGGCCGGCCCAATCGGCATCCGCTTCGGCCGACCAACTCGATATCGGAATGCGCCAGGTGATCGACGCCTATGCGCTCATCGAGAAGAACTTTGCCGGAGAAGTGCCGGCCGACCGGGCATTTTACGAAGGCGCCATACCGGGCATGCTGGGCACCCTGGACCCGCATTCCAGCTTCCTCGATCCGGCCCAGTATGCCGAGATGCAGCGGACCCAGCGGGCACAGTATTTCGGCGTGGGGATGCTGATTAGCGTCGATAACAACAACACGGTTGCCTACGAGCCCTTCCCCGGATCGCCGGCGCAACTGGTGGGAATACGACGTGGCGACGTCATCGCGGCCGTGGACGGCGTGAATGCCCTCGGCATGAAGTCGGACAAAGTGGCCGACATGCTGAGGGGGCCGCGAGGTACGCAAGTGCGCGTCACCGTGCAGCGGCCGGGCGTGTCGGATCCCATCACTTTCGTGGTCACACGCGGAGAGATCCAGACCAGCAAGGTGGATGCTTACTGGCTGCAACCGGGGGTGGCCTTCCTCGGCATCACCAGCTTTGAGGCCCAGAACGTCAGCAAGGACGTCGAGGCGGCGCTCGCAAAATTGGGCGAGTCCAAGGTTACCGGCATGGTGTTGGACCTTCGCAACAACCCGGGGGGGTTGGTCAATGAAGCCGTCTCCGTAGTGGGCCGGTTTTTGCGCGACGGCCAGGTGGTGGTTTCAGACCATGGAAGGGCCGCCCCGGAACGGGTTTACCACGCCAAGGCTCAGGCTCAGGCGCAGGATTATCCCATGGTAGTGATGGTGAACCGGGGTTCGGCGTCGGCTTCCGAGATTGTCTCTGGCGCGTTGCAGGATCATGATCGGGCCTGGCTGATCGGCGAGGGCACGTTCGGAAAGGGACTTGTGCAGGCGCAGTTCCCGCTTTCGGAGGGGGCCGCGCTGTTGCTGACCATCGCGCACTACTACACGCCCAGCGGGCGCCTGATCCAGCGCGATTACAATAACCGGTCCTTCTTCGACTACTACTACTCCCCGCGCAAGAACGAGACTCCCAGCGAAACCGACGTCAAGGCGACGGATACCGGGCGCAAGGTGTACGGGGGCGGAGGCATCACTCCCGACGACAAGTACGTCCCGCCGGCTTCCAACCGGTTTCAGGCCCGCGTATTCGGGCTCACAAACGAAAAGCTCTTCCATTTCGGCTCGCTCTATTTCGGCGCCGCTCAACCGCAGCTTCCGTCGCCGACGTGGGTGCCGGACGCGGACACCATCGAGCGATTCAAGACCTACCTGAAAACCCAACAGGTTTCCTTCACCGACGAGGAATTCGCCGCCAACCGGCAATGGATCAGCGATCAGCTTCGCCTGGAGCTGCTGGAGCGAGCCTACGACAAGAACACTGCCGTACGCGCAATCATGCACGACGATCCGGAGGTCCGCAAGGCCATCGAGAGCCTTCCCAAGGCGCAAGCGCTGCTGGCGCGCCGCGGCGCTACCCAGCGCGCCGCACTAAAGTAGCCTGCACTAGCGCTCTCGCCGGGCCATAGCCTCGGCAATGCGATCCTCCAGGATTAACGGCCGCGGATCCCCGTATCGCTGGAAGTATTCCGCCGACATTTCGAACGCCTTCCTGGGAATCAGGCCCACGATCTCTGTCTCCACCACCGGTACGCCGTACCGCTTCGCCTCACCGCGCACGGCTTCCAACACGACGTGTAGGGGCGTCTCCTCGAAATCCGTGAGGTTGATGGAAACCTGCGCCTGTTGCCGGGAGGCCAGCATCACTCCCATAGCCTTGACGCCTCGGAACCCGCCCGAGGAGAAACGAATCGTCCTGGCGATCCGTTTGGCGACGGCGACGTCCGAAGCGCCCAAATCGATATTGCAGGCGATCAGGAATTTGCGCGCCCCAACCGCCACGGCGCCGGCGGTCGGATGACGGATCGGGAGGCCGATGTCCGGGTCGCGCTCCGGAACGGTCCCCATCTCCGCGAGCAGCGCTTCAAACTGGCCGCGCCGGATGTTCGCCAGGTCGACCCGCCCGGACCGCCGGGCCGCCGCCTCGTAAAGAAAGACCGGGATGCGGAGCTGGCTCCATATTCGGTTGCCCACGCGCACGGCGATTTCGGCGCAGTCCTCCAGCGTCACGCCTTCAATGGGAACGAACGGGACCACGTCCGCGGCCCCGATGCGCGGGTGCGCGCCATGGTGCTCGGTGAGGTCGATGAGCGTGGCCGCTCGTTCGACCGAGCGGAAGGCAGCCTCGGCGACTGCCGCGGGCGGTCCCGCAAAGGTCACGACCGAGCGGTTGTGGTCGGCATCCGAGTGGCGATCCAACAAAACGACTTCGGGAACCGCCTCGATGCCATGGGCGATGCAATCGATTTTGGCGGAGTCCCGCCCTTCGGAAAAATTGGGGACGCATTCCACCAGTTGGCGCGGCATGAACCATTCCAATTTAGCGCGGCGGCAGGGAACTAACCACCGGACCGAAGCGTATGAGATCGTGAGGTTCCCGGATGAATTACAGAGTTCTTCTGTCGATTCCGCTGGCGCTGGGCCTGGCGGGTTGCGTGATCGATACTCGCACGGGCTCTTTGCAACACGATTCCATCTCCGTCGCGCGGGATGCTTCCGAATTTCTTCGGGTAAACCTCACTATGGGCGCCGGCAACCTGAGGGTTTCGCCCGGGGCCGCCAGGTTCCTGGATGGCGCGGTGACCTACAACGTCGAGTCGTGGAAACCCGTTGTGAAATACAGCAGCGCCGCCGGCCACGGCAATCTGGATATCAGCCAGCCGGGCTTGCACCATGGCCAGGCGGGCAACGTGAAGTACGAATGGAACCTGCGCCTGGCAGACGACATCCCCTTGGACCTGGCAGTGCATTTCGGGGCTGGCGACGCGCACTTGGAGTTGGGCAACCTCCGGCTGCGCAGCGTCGAGGTCGAAATGGGCGTCGGACGTCTGGACATGGATCTGCGCGGCTCTCCGCGGCGCGATTACGAGGTCCACATTCGTGGCGGGATCGGCGAAGCGACCATCCACCTTCCGCACGAGGCTGGCGTCTATGCCAAAGCTCGGGGAGGCATCGGCTCGGTCCATTCCACCGGCCTGCGCCAGGAGGGCGACCATTTGGTGAACGACGCCTACGACCACTCCAAGGCCAGCATTCATCTGGACATTGAAGGCGGCATCGGCGCCATCAACCTGCTGGCCGATTGACGGAAAGCCCGCTATTTCTTCCCCGGCAATCCCGCCGGGTTATCGTGCGTGCGTTCACGGAAGTTCCCGCGCAGGCTGGCCGCCAGGGAGACTGCCGATTCCCCGAACTTATCCCGGAGTTTGTCCGCGGCGGCCAGCGCCCGCGACCACTTCTCGCGCCGCTCTTCGCCCGCCAGTTCCATCTGCGCAGCCCCCTCGGCCCAGGACGAAGCTTGTACGCCCAGCAGCCGCACAGGCGCGCCCGGCCTCCAGTTCCGCCGGAACAACTCACGAATTTCCTCGAACAGCTCCGTATCGATCTGGGTTCCCCGCGGGAGGGAATGCGCGCGCGTGATGGTCGAAAAATCGGTGTAGCGCAGCTTAAGCTGAATCGTGCCGGCGCGGAGTCCGTGCTCCCGCAGACGCCGTCCCACCATCTCGCACAGGCGCGACAGCGTGGCTTCGATCCGCGCCACGTCCGCCGTATCCTCGGAGAAGGTGTGCTCGTGGCTGATGGATTTGGGGCCTTCGCCGGCGCCGATCTCGGTATCGAACCAGCCGCCCGCGTCCAGTCCCTGCGACTTACCGGCGAGAGCCAGACCCCACTTTCCGAAGCGCTGGCCGAGAAACTCCTCATCCAGGCGCGCCAGGTCGCCCACCTTCCGAATGCCCAGCGCGTGCAGGTTCTTTTCCGTCACTTTGCCCACACCGGGAACTTTGCGGACGTCGAGCGGCGCCAGAAATGCCGCCTCCCGGCCAGGGATCACCCACAGCACGCCGTTCGGCTTGGCCTGGTCCGAGCCGATCTTGGCCACCATGCGAGAGGCCGAGATGCCGATCGAGCAGTTCAATCCCGTATCCGCCTTCATGCGCGCATGCAAGCGGTGCGCCGCGCGGAGGGGCGGCCCGTGCAGACGTTCGGTACCGGTCATATCGAGATAGGCTTCGTCGATGGAGGCCATCTCCACCACCGGCGAAAACGCGCGCAGCACGTCGTACACCTTGCCCGAGTACTCGCGGTATCGTTCGGGATGTCCCTCGACGAAAATGGCCTGCGGGCAATGTTGGTACGCCGTGCGCAGCGGCATGGCCGAGTGAACCCCGAACTTGCGCGCGGCGTAGGAGGCTGCCGAAACCACCCCACGCTCGTCCGGCTTCCCGCCCACCACCACTGGCTTCCCCTTAAGCGACGGGTCGTACAGTTCTTCCACCGATACGAAGAATGCGTCCATATCGACGTGAAAAAAAGTTCTTCCAGGTTGCATGCCGGCGGCCGCCTGCCCTGCCCTGTACGAAGTCTATAACGTTTCGGCCGGCGCCTCCAATCCGCTAAAATTAAGTCCACGCCCGAATCCACCAAAACCCGCGCGTGGCTCTGGCTGCCGCTGGGGCTCACGCTGTGGAGCGCCGCCGCCGTCTGGTTCTTCTACGCGCACGGGTGGCTGCTCTACTACGGCGACGCCGAGGCCCACCTCAATGCCGCGCGGCGCATTTTCGATTCCCAAACGCCCGGCTATGAACAACTCGGTCCGCCGTGGCTGCCGCTCCTGCACGTGCTGACACTGCCGTTCGTGCGCAACGACGGGCTGTGGCGCAGCGGGCTCGCCGGGTCCATCCCGCCCACCATTTGTTTCGTAATGGCCGGATTGTTTCTGTTTGCGGCGGCGCGGCGGATATTCCGCTCCACGCCGGCGGCGGTTGCGGCCGCCGCGCTGTTCGCCTGCAATCCCAACATGATGTACCTCCAGTCCATCGCCATGACGGAAGCGGTCTTCGCGGCGGCGCTGATGGCGTTGCTCTATTTCAGCGTGCGCTTCCGCGAAACGCAGGGCTGGGGCGCACTCTGCGGCGCGGGAATCGCGGCCTGCGCCGGAACGCTCACACGCTACGACGGCTGGTTCCTGCTCCCCTTCGCCGCGGCGTACTTTTTCTTTACGGCCAAGCGCCGGCGCGTCCCGGCGGTCGTGCTCTTCTCGGTTCTGGCGGGCGCCGGACCGCTCTGGTGGCTCTTCCATAACTGGTGGCTTACCGGCGACGCCCTCGATTTCTACCGCGGACCGTATTCCGCAGGCGCCATACAAGGTGGGAAATACTACCCCGGCAAGGGCAGTTGGTCCCTATCGTGGCTTTATTACGGCGCCGCCGTCCGGCTTTGCGAAGGGCCGTGGCTGGCGATTCTGGCGGGCGCCGGGGCTCTGGCGGCGCTGGCCAAGCGGGTGTTCTGGCCGCTGCTGCTGCTGGCGCTTCCCGGAGTCTTCTACATTTGGAGCGTGCATTCCTCCGGCACCCCGATTTACGTTCCGGAGCTCTGGCCGAATTCCTATTACAACAGCCGCTATGGCCTGGCCGCGTTGCCGCTGATGGCGCTGGCCGCGGCGGCGCTGGTGGCGGTTTTCCCGCCGCGCGCCGGCACGGTGGCCGCACTCCTGGTGGTCGCCGCCGGTGGGGGTTATTGGCTGGCGCATCCGGGACCGGAGCACTGGATCACCTGGGCCGAATCGCGCGCCAATTCGCAGGGCCGCCGCGCATGGATGCATGAGGCAGCCGCGTTCCTCGGTCCCCGCTACGTGCGCGGTTCCGGGATCGTCACGTCGGGCGGCGACGACCTGGCGGGCATCTACCGGGAAATGGGCATCCCATTGCGCGAGACGTTCGGCATCTGCAATGGCCTGCCGTGGATTGCCACGCTGCGCCGTCCCGACTTGTTCCTTTGGCACGAATGGGCGGTGGTGATGCGCGGCGACCCGGTAGACGCCGCCATCCGGCTCGCCGCCGCCGATGGCATCCGCTACGATCTGGAATTGACCATCGTCAAAAAGTTTGAACCGGTGATCGACCTCTACCATCACACAGGAGACGCGCACAAGCCCCCCCATGAAGATTCCGTTCACTAAAGCGCACGGCGCCGGAAACGACTTTCTGCTCACCTGGGAGCGCGACGCGCCCGGACCCGCGAAGCGGCCCGCCGTGGCCCGCGCCATCTGCGACCGTCACGCTGGCGTAGGCGCGGACGGTTGGATGCTGGTTTCCTCGCCCTCGGACGCCGAGGCCGATGGCGCCATCCAGCTCTACAATTCGGATGGCAGCACGGCTGAGATGTCCGGTAACGGAACGCGCTGCGCCGCCGCGCTTCTCATGGAGCGCGGATATGCCGCCGACACCATCCGCATCCGCACCGGCGCCGGCATCAAGACGCTGCGCCTGTTGCGGCGCTCCAACTTGGAGTTCGAATTCGAAATGGATATGGGAACGCCGGAGATCGCCGCCGAACGCTTCCAACTGCGGCTCTCCACCGGACCGCGCGACGTCACGCTGCTGTGGGTGGGAAACCCGCAGTGCGCCGTCCCGGTGACCGATTTCGATTTCGACTGGCGCGCCATGGGGGCCGAGATCGAGCGGCATCCGCACTTCCCCAACCGCACCAATGTCTCGTTTGTAAAGCCGGTCGACGAGGGCGCCATCGATGTGCGATTCTGGGAGCGCGGCGCGGGCGAAACCATGAGCTCCGGGACCGGTTCTACCGGCGCCGCCGCCATGGCCCTGTCAAGGGGCCTGGCCAAGTCTCCGGTCCGCGTGTTCACCCCGGCCGGGCCGCTTGATGTCCGCGCGGCCTCGAACGTCTTGTTTCTCACCGGACCCGCGGTTCTGATCGCGGACGGCGAGTTTTTTCTGGGAGAATAGTCCATTATGCCCGAACTGAAAGTGCAAGTAACGCCGGAGGCTACTGCGCGGATACTGGAAGAGAAGATCCGGACGCGCCGCGCGCGTATCGGCATCGTGGGGATGGGATACGTGGGCCTGCCGCTCGCGGTGGAGTTCGCCAAGGCCGGCTTTTCCGTGACGGGAATCGATACCAACGGCGACAAAGTCAAACGTGTGAACGCCGGAGATTCCTATGTAGGGGACATCCCCAGTTCCACGCTCGGTCCTCTGGTGGACTCCGGGAAGTTGCGCGCCACCTGCGATTTCTCGGCGCTGCTCGATCTCGACACCGTCAACATCTGCGTGCCGACGCCGCTGCGCAAGACCAAGGATCCGGACATGAGCTACATCGTGGCGTCCTGCGAAGAGATTGCCAGACACTTTCATGCCGGCATGCTCGTCATTCTCGAATCCACCACCTATCCCGGCACCACGCATGAGCTGGTGCTGCCCATGCTCGCTAAGTCCGGCCTGGAGGTGGGGCGCGATTTCTTCCTGTGCTTTTCGCCCGAACGCGTGGACCCGGGCAACCCTGTGTACCAGACCGCCAATATTCCCAAAGTAGTGGGTGGCTGCACCCCGGCGTGCACCATGATGGGCCAGTTGTTCTATTCCCAGGCGATCGAGCGTGTGGTGCCGGTCGGTTCCACCCAGGTCGCCGAGATGGTGAAGCTCCTGGAAAACACCTTCCGCATGATTAATATCGGGCTGGCCAACGAGATGGCCATGATGTGCGCCAACATGGGGATCGACGTGTGGGAGGTGATTGACGCCGCCGCCACCAAGCCGTTCGGCTTTATGCCGTTCTACCCCGGCCCCGGACTGGGAGGGCACTGCATTCCTATCGACCCGTTCTACCTTTCCTGGAAGACCAAGCAGACGGGCATCGAGGCGCGTTTCATTGAGCTGGCGGGCTACATCAATGGCCAGATGCCGCACTTCGCGGTGGACCGCGTGCGGGACGCCTTGAACAGCGCCGGCAAAGCCGTCAAGGGGTCGCGCGTTCACATCATGGGCGTGGCCTACAAGCGCGATATCGACGACTTGCGCGAGTCGCCGGCCTTGGACGTGATTCTGCTGCTGGCGCGATTGGGCGCCGTGATCGCTTACAGCGATCCACACGTGCCCACGTTGCGCCTGGAAGGCCTGAGCCTCCAATCGTCGCCTGAAGAAGACGCCGCCGCCGCCGATTGCGTGGTGATCGTGACGAACCATTCGGCGTTCGATTACCAGGCGCTGGTGAAGCGGTCGCGCCTCATCGTGGATACTCGCAACGCTCTGAAAGGCATCCAATCCGATAAGATCGTCCGCCTGTAGGGCAGAAGGTGACGGCGCGGGGCCAGGGGAAGAATGCCGCCAGGAATGGCGGCATCGCAGGCTGAATGCCTGCGCCACCACTACAGCAATCACCGACTGCAGCACCACGGGCTGGGGCGCCAGGGGATCGGGCTCGGGGTCCGCGGCGGGAACGGACTCGGGAGGGGGTTGCGGGGCGGGCGACGACTGTTCGGAAATGGGACTAGGTTCGTTTGGCGCCAGCGCGGTGCGGAGGAGTTGCAGGTTGCGGAGACCGCGCTGGTAGATGGAGTGGAGGCGGGTTTCGTAGCGGTGCAATAGGGCGAGGCCGTGGGCATCGTCGGCGTTCTTAAAGGTCGCGGCCAGGCGGCTGGCTCCGTCACCGGGATTCGAGACGTCGAAGCATTCGTTGAGGAGTTGGGTTTCGATGGACCAGGCCCGGCGCATGCGCCACCAAGCCGCCACCATCTCCTCAATGACGCCAAACTCGACGCCGTCGGCGGGTTGGAAGCGTTCGAGGTGATCGGCCATGACTTCAGCGAAGCCCTCGGGAGATTCGTCTGCAGGACTACGATGCGGGCCAGTAAGGCATGGCGGCGCGCGTTCTGCGAAGAGATCAGTTTGCCGGACTCCGTGACAGGGCCTCGGGAGCGAGCGCCATTGGCCCGCCCAGCGGGCGAGGAACTCATTGTTTAGATCTCGTAGTATAAAGAGATATGGTTATCCTGAACACTGAGAACGGAGCGCGGTCCCTACCCGTTTTGGGCCTCATTTGCCTGGTCATTATTGCTTTCGGCACATCGGTCGCGAACGCCAATACGCTATTTGGCTATGGCTCCTACAACGGTTCCGGTTCTACGGAAGTCTGGAGCATCAATCCTGCGACCGGGCAAACGAACGTCGTCGCCACGTCGATAGCGTGCAACCCCTTCGAGGGCGCATACTCGGCTTTTAATCCGACGAACAACGTTCTGTATATCGCCGGAGCGCTGTCCTCGGGCACAGCTCTCTGTACGACCAATCTGACAACGGGTGTTACGACAAGTATCGCCGGATCGTACGGCAGCCCTGTCTCCGACAGTCAGATGTTCTTCGACGCGGGTTCCGAAACACTTTACGGCTATGGGTCCTACAGCGGTTCCAGTTCTACGGAAGTCTGGAGCATCAATCCTGCGACCGGGAAAACGAGCGTCGTCGCCACATCGATAGCGTGCAATCCCTTCGATGACGCATCCTCGGCTTTTAATTCGACGAACAACGTTCTGTATATCGCCGGAGCGCTGTCCTCGGGCACAGCTCTCTGTACGACCAATCTGACAACGGGTGTTACGACAAGTATCGCCGGATCGTACGGCAGCCCTGTCTCCGACAGTCAGATGTTCTTCGACGCGGGTTCCGAAACACTTTACGGCTATGGGTCCTACAGCGGTTCCAGTTCTACGGAAGTCTGGAGCATCAATCCTGCGACCGGCCAAACGAGCGTCGTCGCCACATCGATAGCGTGCAATCCCTTCGATGGCGCATACTCGGCTTTTGATCCGACGAACAACGGTCTGTATATCGCCGGAGCGCTGTCCTCGGGCACGGCTCTCTGTACGACCAATCTGACGACGGGTGCTACGACAAGTATCGCCGGATCGTACGGCAGCCCCGTCTCTGACGCGCAACTATTCACCGACGCAGTGTCTCCAACGCCTGAAGCCTCGACATTCCTCCTGGTACTGGGCGGATTGGGATCCCTAGCGGCGATGCGCTGGTTATCTCGGACTGCCCGGTGCAGAAGCTGAATTGCAGGTGAGCGCTTTCTGAAGATCATTGCGTTTTGGGACGAAGAGCAAAGACTGGCTGCATTTGTCAGTTTCTCGGGCCTATGCCGCCCGCTGACCCCAAACGGCGATATGGGAAGCGTGCGCCGACTGCGGGCGCGGATTACTCCTGAGTCGGCTTGTGCCCGGTAATAGCTTTGTTCGCCCATTACCCGTGTGCGCTTAAGTTAACGCTGATTGGGGTATCACCTTGGCCGAATTGGGATAGCGCGTTATCGGGCGTTCGGATGGCCTCGATCTCCTACAGCAATCCACACGTGCCCACCTTGCGCCTGGACGGTCTGAGACTCGAATCGTCGCCTGAAGAAGACGCCGCCGCCGCCGATTACGTTGCCTTGGTTCTACTTCGCCTTTACAGCGAAATCCCAGATCTGCATGTCGACCTTGCCTTCGGTGTACTGCACAAGGGCGTACTCGCCGACGGGCAAAGGCTCTTTGGGCCAGATTTTGTACAAGCCGTCCGTCAATTCGAGCTGCAAGGTAGCGACGATTTCGGGCTCCTCTTCCGCATCGTTAGTGCCCGGCGTATAGTCGATGTGTGCGGCGACTCGCACCGTGCCCTTGGGAGTCAGGCGTGCGATTCCGAAACGCTCGGCATCGGAGAGACGAAGGTAGAACTCCTGCTCCGGGTTGGCGAAGACGCTGGCGGAGTGAACGCCGTCCACCTCAAGGGTGGCTGACTTGCCGACCGGCGCCGTCGGCATCGGCGACAGGCGCCTCAAAATCGTGCGGCCCGTTTCCGTGTGAACTTTGGATTCGGCCTGCTTGAGGACCTTGGCCTCGGCGCCCTCAATCCAGTAAGCGCCAGGGGCCTGCGGGATGCGCGACACGTCATCCTGAAGCTGGCGGTCGGCCTTCTCCTCTTCGGAAGCCAGCTTGGCCTCTTTTTCCAGTTGGGCCTGGCGGCTGGCGGATTCGGCTTCGGTGCGTTTCAAATCCACCAGATCGAGCGGCATTTCCTCCCACTCGCTCCGCTCCACGCTGTAGAAGCGCACCCGGTCGGACTGGACCTGGTATTCCCGGACCAGTTGATAGCCGCCGTCCTGCAGATAAAGTTTGACATTCGCCGCCCAAGCGATACTCGCGAGAACCAGAGCGAAAAGAAAGCGTCCACGCATATCCCTATGGACTAGTCTAGCGCCGCAGCTAATGGCGGGCGATTGCCGCCGTCATTCATAATTGGCGGCCGGCGACCACAATTCCCGAACTCCCGCGCCGGTTTCCGCGTATATCGGAAGGAAGAGTGAGCCGCCCGGGCGTGCATCGGCTGCCGGCGTGCGGCGATAATAGGCTTTCGAGGTTCTATCCGCTTATGTTTACCGTCAGACCTTTCGCAGCGATTGCGCTGTGCCTTCTCATCGTTTCCCCCGGATTCGGGCAAACCTTTTGGGGCTCCCAGTTTCCCAGCGTCCCGCAGGTTCCGCCGGGGCCGGTCACGTACCAGACGCAGGAGATGGCCGGCTACCAGCGCCCCATGTTTTCATGGTTTTCGCGAAACTATCTGCCGCGCCCCGTCCAGAACGTCAGTTGGGCCGATTCGCCCAGGCTGGACAGGTTGATGCGGGCGGGCAACATCTATCTTTCGCTCCGCGACGCCATTGCGTTGGCGCTGGAGAACAACCTGGATATCGAGAACGCCCGGTTTAACCTGCCGCAGGCCCAGGCCAACCTGCTACGCGCCAGCGCCGGCCAAATTCTGACGAATGTTTCCACGAGCATCTCCAGCGGACCGTCCTCGGCCGCTTCGAGCGGCGTGCTGGCGGGCGCCAACGGATTCGGCACCGGCGGAACCGGCGGCAGCGCCTCGGGCACGCAGACGGGCGTGCTGAGCGGACTGAACGTGCAGTTGGCCGGGTCGGCGATTCCCAACCTCGATCCGGCGTTTTACGTGTCGGGCGGGGCCTCCCACGCAACCCAGCCGCTTACCAGCACCTTCGTCACGGGCACAAACTACCTGGTGACCACGCAGCAGAACTGGACCTATGGGGTCCAGCAATCGTTCCTGACCGGCACGACCGTCACACTGGGGAAGGTCGACACCCTCGGCTACTGGCAGAACTCTCCCAATAACAACCTGAATCCGTCCACCAACTCCAGCCTGCAGCTTGCGGTCACCCAGAATCTGCTGAGGGGATTCCGGCCCTCCATCAACAACCGCGTGATTCGCGTTGCCAAGAACCAGGTGCGCATCTCCGATCTCAACTTCGAACAACAGGTGATCGCGACCGTCGCTAACGTGGTGGGTCTTTACTGGGACCTGGTGAACGATAACGACATCTTAAGAGTCCGGCAGCACACCTTGGATTTGGATACCACGCTGTACGAAGACAACAAGCGGCGCGCGGAGTTGGGCGCCATTGCGCCCATCGATATCATCCAGGCGGAGGCCGAGATGAAGGGAGCGCAGCAGGACGTGCGGACCGCCGAATCCACCGTGCTTCAGCAGGAGACCATCCTGAAAGGCGTGTTGACGCGCAACGGGATGGATAATATGGCGATCGTCAGCGCTCGAATCGTGCCCACTGAACATTTCGAATTCCCGGCGCAGGAGGCCGTCCGGCCGATCCAGGATATGATTGCCGACGCCTTCACGAACCGTCCAGACATCGAGCAAAACCGTATCGGCCTGGAAGACACGCGCATCAGCATGACTGGCGTCAAGGACGCCTTGCTGCCCACCCTGAGCGTCAGCCTCAGCGCATCCAACACGGGTCTGGCGGGCGAGATCAACTCTCTACCCGGAGCGCTGCCCGCCAATCGGCTGTTTTTGGGCGGCTACGGCACGGTGCTCGATCAGTTGTTCGACCGCAAATTCCCGAGCTACGCCGCCAGCTTTGCGTTGACGGTCCCTATCCGGAACCGCTCCGCGCAGGCGGACTTGATCACGCAGGAATTGCAGTACCGGCAGTCGCAGATCCAGGATAAGCAGCTCCATAACAACACGAAGATCAATGTAATCAACAACCAGACGGCTATGACGGCAGCCCGCGGCGCATACGATCTGGCCGTCGAGGCGCGCCGGCTCCAGGAACAAACGCAGACGGCCACTCGGCGCAAGTATGAACTGGGCACCGCGACCATTTTGGACGTGGTAACGGTGCAGCAGACCACCGTGGTGCGCGAGTTGAGCGAGGTGAACGCCCTCAACACGTACGCCCATGCGCGCCTGAATTTGGAAAACGCGCTAGGCCGCATCCTGGACGATTACAACGTCAGCCTCGGAGACGCCAAGAAAGGCACTATCGGGCGTGAACCCGACCTGATCCCGGCCGTTCCGCCGGCGGCCGCCGCGGCGCCCGCCGGGCCCTCGGGCGCTGCCATCGTCCGTCGCTAGCGGTCTTGGTGGGGCAGGCGATTCGCATGCCGGCGCTAATACGCGCCCCCTTCGCCCGTCCCTTAACTGGAAGAGCCTGATAGGATGAAAGCGCCAGCCGCTGAATCTATGGAGCCGGCCAACCAGCCCGCAATGGACCTGGAACGGGTCTTCCGCGAAAATCACGCCATGGTGTTCCGGGCGGCATACCGCATTACCGGCAATGCCACGGACGCCGAAGACGTGCTCCAGACGGTATTTCTCAGAATGCTTAAGCGCGATTCCGGCGCGGAGCCGGTGGACAATATGGCGAGTTTCCTGCACCGCGCGGCGGTCAACGCCGGCTTGGACCTAGTGCGCGCGCGGCAGAATGTCCGTAGCGTGCCGCTCGACGAGTTGGAGCCGGTGCTCGCCGAGTCGTCGCATCGCGGTCCCGAGCGGGTCCAAAACTCCAGCGAAATCCGGGAATGGCTGCGTGGCGCGCTGGCGCGGCTGAACCCGCGCATCGCCCGTATGTTCGTCCTGCGGTTCTTCGAGGGAAAGGAAAATCCCGAGATCGCGCAGTTGCTCAACACCACGCCAGGTACGGTGGCGGTGACCTTATCCCGCACGCGCGACCGGTTACAGCAGGATTATCGTTCGTACCTGGGAGGCGAAGCATGACCCCCGAAATGAATCCCATGGATCCCGCACTGGAGCTGGCCGTGGCGGAGATTTGCGACGAGACCGTGGATTCCGCGGTTGTGGAAGCCGCCGCCGCACGGGTCTGGGCGCGCATTGTGGAAGCGGCGGGTCGCGCAGATCCGGTTCTCCGTCCGGAACTGGCCCCGCACATTCGCTCCTGCGACGATTTCCAGGCGCTCATTCCCGAATACCGCGCGGGCCGTCTGACGGATGCGCGGGCGCTCTTATTGAAGGACCACCTTCACCAGTGCGTGGCCTGCCGCAGGGTTTACGAAGGCAAGGTGACGCCGATTCAGGCGCGTCCGGCAGCCCTTCCGGCGCGCCGGTCTTATGCGGTCCGCTGGGCCGCGGCAGCCGTGGTGGTGGCGGCCGCCGGCGTCTCCATCTGGGTCGCCGTGGATCGGTATGGGGCGCGTTCCGGCCGGGCATACGTGCAGACGGTGAACGGCGCCCTGTTTGAGATTTCCGGCGCCGGCATACGGCCCCTGGCGGCCGGTCAGGATCTGCCGGGCGGCGTGGAGATCCGCACCGCCAAGGATTCCGAGGCTACCCTCCAACTGTGGGACGGCTCGACGGTCGATCTGCGCGAGCGTTCCGCGCTGTCGAGCTCGCAAAGCGGGAAAGACATTACCATCCACGTGGACCGCGGCAGCGTCATCGTGCAGGCTGCCAAGCGGCGTTCGGGGCATCTTTACGTGGCCACCGCCGATTGCCGCGTGGCCGTCACCGGAACGGTGTTCAGCGTCAATGCCGGCGTAAAGGGATCGCGCGTTTCCGTGATCCAGGGCGAAGTGCGTGTGGCGCAGGATAACCAGGAGAAGGTGCTGCATCCGGGCGATCAGTCCGTGAGCGGATCGAGCCTGGAGCGCGCTCCCATCCTGTACGATATTTCCTGGAGCCGCAACGGCGCGCGCCTCGGATCGAGTCCGGCCCCTTCCGCGCCGGAACGCGTGAGCCCGCTGCTCGATCGCGCTCCCGCATCCACCGTGGTGTTTGCGATTTTGCCCAATGCGGCGGACGCCATGAAGACCGCGCAGGACTCGTTGCGCCAGGCCGGCGACCAGAACCCGCAATTGCGCGCTTGGCTCGGCGGCCGGGCCGCCAGCGTGGACCCGTTGTTAGCCCGCTTGCAAGCCGCTGGCGATTACCTCGACCAGGTCGCCCTGGTGGTCTTTCAGGGGTCGGACAATAAACCGCAGCTTGTTTTCCTGGCGAGCACCCGGCGTCCGGGCCTCGGCGATTTCCTGAAAAAGGAGGGCCTGCCGGTCGCCGTGGAGGAACGTCCTGGCTTGGCGGTGTTCGGCCCTGTCCGCGAAGCCGTGGAAACCTTCGCTGTCACCCTGGACCAGCCGCGGGGGGCATTCCGGGCATCGCCCTGCTATACCCGTCTGGCCGAAGCCCAGAGCGAGGGCGCCGGCGCCGCGTTGTGCGCCGATCTGGGGCGCCTCGGCCAGCCGATGCAGGGCGCACGCTACTTCCTGGGTGAGGACCGCCAGATCAACGGGCAGGCGGCCACCCGCGCCACCATCGGCTTCGACGGACCGCGCACGGGTATCGCGGCGTGGCTGGCCGCGCCCGCTCCCATGGGGTCGCTCGACTATATCACCTCCGAGGCGACCTTGCTCCTGGCTTTCGTGGTGAAGGACCCCTTCGCCATCGTGGATCAGACGCTGGCGCTCGAGCAGCGCTCGCAGGCGGGCGCCGACAAGGCGTTGGCCGAGGCCGACCAGCAGACCGGCATCGACGTTCGCAAGGATCTCGCGGCCAGCTTGGGCGGTGAGTTCGCCCTGGCGCTCGACGGCCCGGTGCTTCCCACGCCTTCGTGGAAGCTCATCGCCGAAGTCTACGACCCGGTCCGCTTGCAAGCGACCTTGCGGAAAGTGCTGGAGTCGTACAACCAGGCGGCCGTCAAATCGGGCGGAAAGCCCTGGCGCAGTTTGACGGAAACCGTCGATGGCCGTACGTTTTACACGATCGGGACCTCCGACGCGAACCCTTTGACTCAAGCGAGCTACACCTTCGACGACGGTTACCTGATCGCGGGTCCGTCGCGCGCGATTCTAATTCAGGCGTTGCAAGCCAAGGTGGCCCGCACGTCCATCGCGCGGTCCACCAAGTTCGTCTCCATGATGCCGCACGATTCCTATGCGAATTTCTCGGCCGTGGTCTACCAGAACCTGGGCACTACGCTCGCTCCCATCGTCGGTCTGCTCAGCGGCCTCGCGCCTCCGGGGGCTGCGGGCCGGGGAAATGGATTTCAGAACCTGGCCAACCCTAAACCGGCCTTCATCGCGGCCTACGGCGAGCCGGACCGAATCACCATAGCGGGCAACGGGAACTCGCTGGGGGCCGGCATGGCCCAGCTCATGGGAGGAAGCCTGTTGGGAATCGCCGGCAACGCTCTGCCCCTGGCCCAGTTGCAGGGAACACGCGGGCGGGAGCCTGCGTTTAGATAATAATAATAGAGGAATGGAACCGGTCATCGAGCTGGATGGACTGGAGGTGTGCTTCGGTGGCCGCCCCATCCTGAAGAAACTGAAAGCGACGCTCACAGGGCGCTCCATCGGCCTGCTGGGACCGAACGGCGCCGGAAAATCCACTCTCCTCAGCACGCTGCTTGGCTTTTACCAGCCTTCCGCGGGAACCGCGAGGGTCTTCGGGCGCGATGTGCGGACTCACGCGCGCGAGGTGCGCGGCCTGATCGGCTACATGCCCGAGAACGACGCCTTCATCGCCGGCATGAGCGGCGTGCGCTTCGTGCGGCTCATGGCGGAGTTGGCCGGCCTGCCGCGCGAGCATGCGCTCGAGCGCGCTCATGAAGCTTTTTTCTATGTGGGCCTGGGAGAAGTCCGCTACCGCGCGCTGGGAACCTACTCGCTGGGCATGAAGCAATCCGCCAAGCTGGCGCAGGCCATCGCCCACGGACCCAAGCTGCTGTTCCTGGACGAGCCGACCAACGGTCTCGATCCGCCCGCCCGCTCGCGCATGATCCAGCTCATTCAGGAGATCCGCGACCGCGGCGACCTCCGTCTGATTCTCTCCTCGCACCTGTTGCGCGACGTGGAAGAGTGCTGCGACGAGGTGCTCATCCTGAAAGACGGCGACATTGCCGCGTTCTGCAACCTGGAGGAGGAGCGCCGCGCCAACCGCCGCTTCCTGGAGATCGAAACCCGCGGCGAAAACAACGGCGATTTTCTCGCGGCGCTGGAGCGGCAAGGCTGCGAAACCGCGCCCGGCGCGCAGGGGCGCATCAAGCTGATCATGCCGGACGGCCTCGAAGTCCGCCAGATCTACCAGATCGCCGCCGCCCAGAACGTGCAGGTGCGCCGCCTGAACCACAAACGCGATTCCCTGGAGGATATTTTCCTTAAAGCCATGGAGGCCTCCAATGGCCGTTTATAAGAAAACCTACCGGCCGTACGAAGGCAGCCTGACCGGACCGTTCGCCCGGCTCCTGGTGATCCCGCGTTATGCCTTCGAGGATCTGCACCGCTCGAAGTTCCTCAACACGTTTTTCATCGCCACCTTCATTTACCCCCTGCTTTGCGCCCTGATTATTTACGTGCAGCACAACGCCAGCGCCCTGCAATTGCTGAACGTGCAGAACGCGCGGGGGCTGATCTCCATCAACGTGACGTTTTTCCTGTCGCTGTTGGGTTGGCAGAGCGTCATGGCGCTGTTCCTGGCCGCGTTCGTCGGCCCCGGCCAGGTTTCGCCGGACTTGGCCAACAACGGGCTCTCGCTGTATCTGGCGCGGCCGTTTTCGCGCGTCGAGTACGTGCTCGGCAAGATGTCCGTGCTGGTGATCCTGATCTCGCTGATGACCTGGATTCCGGGCCTCCTCCTGTTCCTCCTGCAAGGCTACTTGGAGGGCTGGAGCTGGATGGCGGACAACGCGCGGATCGCCTCCGGGATCTTCTTCGGTTCGTGGCTCTGGATTCTGCTGATCTCGCTGATGGCTCTGGCGCTTTCGGCCTGGGTGAAGTGGAAGCCCGCCGCGGGCGCGCTGATGTTCGTGTTGTTCTTCGTCACTTCCGCTTTCGGCGCCACGATCAATGCCGTGCAGCGCACGCACTGGGGCAATCTGGCCAGCATCAGCTACCTGGTGGGGTCCATTTGGGTGCAGCTTTTCGAGGGCGCCAACAAGACCACCAACGGCGCGGTTTTCTTTCGCTCGCCCATCGGCGAAGAGGTCCCCCTCTGGTACTGTTGGGCGGGGTTGATTGCGATCGTCCTGGCTTGCCTGTACATGCTAGCCCGCAAAATCCGCGGCGCCGAGGTGGTCCGATGAGTCTCACGACTCCCAACCTCGTCACTTTCGAAAACGTCTCGCGGTTCTACGGCGAAGTGCTGGGAGTCAACCGCGTGAGCCTGTCTATTCCGCCGGGCGTCACTAGCCTGGTCGGCCCCAACGGTTCGGGAAAGACCACGCTCATGAACCTGATGTCGGGCCTGCTCATCCCCACCGAGGGTAAAATCCACGTACTCGGCATTTCGCCGGAGAATCCAGAACGGCTTTGCAAGATCCTCGGCTACTGCGCGCAATTCGATGCCTTTCCCAAGGGCCTGACCGGCTACAAGTTTATTTACTCCTACCTGTGCGTTCACGGCATGAGCCACGCGGAGTGCGACGAACGCACCCGGGCCGCGCTCGAACTGGTGGGCCTGGCGGCCGCCGCCAACCGTCACGTGGCCGCCTACAGCAAGGGCATGCGCCAGCGCGTGAAACTGGCGCAGGCCATCGCGCACGATCCGAAGGTCATCGTGCTCGACGAACCCTTGAACGGTCTCGACCCCATGGCGCGCGCCGAGGCCATCGCCCTGTTCCAGCAATGGGGCGGACAGGGCCGCCACGTCATCGTTTCCAGCCACATTCTGCACGAAGTGGACCGCATCTCCGACCAGGTGATCCTGCTCAGCCAGGGCTACGTGGTCGCCGAGGGTCAGATTCAGGGCGTGCGCAGCGAGGTCAAGGACCAGCCAATGCAGATTCTGGTGCGCTGCGACCGGCCCAGCGTTTTGGCCGCGCGTCTCTTCCAGCAGGACCACATCGTCGAAGCCATCATTCAGGGCGATGGCAAGAACCTGCTGCTCCGCACCAAGGACGCCGACAGTTTCTACCTGCTGCTGAACCAGGTGATTCTGGAGACCGGCCTGGAGGTGGAATCGGTGGCCCCCGCCGACGACGACGTCAATTCGGTCTACCAATACCTGATCGGCGCCGAAGGGGGGAAGGCATGAACAGCCTGTGGATGCGCCAGATCGCCGGCGTAATGCGGCTGGAGCTGAAGAGGACGGCGTTCTCCAAGCGCGGCTGGTGGATCTACTGCCTGGCGGCCGGACCGGTGTTCATCTCGCTGATGCACTGGCTGGTGGAGTCGCAGCGCCATTCGACCAGCCACACAGTGGGCGAGGATAGCGTCATCTTCGCGGGCATGTTCCTGTTGTTCTTCCTGCGCGGATCGCTCTTCTTTGGCGCGATGGGCATTTTCTCCAACCTGTTCCGCGGGGAGATGCTGGAAAAGACGCTGCACTACTATCTCCTGACGCCCATTCGCCGCGAGCTGCTGGTGGCCGGCAAATACGCCGCCGGGCTGACGGTTTCCCTCATGCTGTTTCTGCCCAGCACGGCGCTGACATTCCTGCTGTTAGGCCGCCACTTTGGCCCGGCCTGGACGGACTACCTGGTGCACGGGCCCGGTTTGAGCCAGTTGGGTTCCTACATTCTGGTCACGGCGCTGGCCTGCGTGGGCTATGGCGCGGTGTTTCTGGTTTGCGGCCAGATCACCAGGAACCCGATGATCGCGGCCGCGGTGGTGTGGGTCTGGGAAGGGCTGAATCCTTTTCTGCCGTCGCTGCTGAAGAAAGTCAGCGTGGTTTTCTATCTGAAGAGCCTGTGCCCCGTGGAAGTCCCGGTCCCCCCGCCCTTCTCGATCATGGTCGTCGAAACCGACCCGGCCGCCGCCTGGATCGCGGTTCCGGGCCTGCTGACCGTGGCTCTTATCCTGCTGGTCTACGCCGCCGTATCCGCGCGCCAGGCCGAAATCAGTTACGGCGAGTAGGTGGGGCTGGCTGTAGTCCGGACCGTCCGAAGGGTGCTGGAATTTGACGTCGAACGTCCCCTTCAGCCCGGTCTGCTCCAGCACGGGACGCCGCAACCACCCGCTCAGGCGCGCGACCAGTTGAGGCATCGAGATATTTGGGGACAAACCGTTTACCCGCGCCGCGTGGAACCGGGGCTTTCCCGAAAGCGGCCATTTGCGAACCGTGAACCCCTACGCGAGTTCGAGCCGCCGCCTTAGCTTCAACTGGTCGGCGCGAACGTGGGCAAGATCATACTGCGCTTGCTGCACAAGCCAGCTTTCGGCGCTGCCGCCAAACACTTTGGACAGCCTGACGGCCATTTCGGGAGATATGCCGCGCTTCTCGTTCACCAACTCCGATAGCGTGGTGCGCGTCACTCCGAGGGCCGCGGCAGCATTCGTGATGCTCAAGCCCAGAGGCTCAATACACTGGCGCAGCACAAAGCCTCCGGGATGAGGGGGATTCTTCATCGGCATGGCATATCGACCGAATTATCACTACCCTGACGCGTTATGTTATAGATGTCAAGCGGGCTGAAACGCGTGCTGAAACGCGCCTCGGAAAAGGAGTACAGTTGATATATGGCAGCGCTGCCAAACACGCCCGTGGTCCCCGTCGAGGCGTACCTGAACGCGAGCTATCCGGATGGAGACCGCGAGTACCTTGATGGCGTGGTCGTGGAGCGAAACGTGGGAACGCCGGATCATAGCGCTCTTCAGAAAATACTGGTCGTGCACCTGGCTGGCTTCGAGAAGCAGCTCAGGATCGCGGTACGGCCGGAGTGCCGCACCCGGATCGAGGAGACCCGGTATCGCGTACCCGATATCGTCGTCATGGGACGACCGTTCCGCCAGACCGATCGCGTTGTGCTGGATGCGCCGCTCTTGATCGTCGAGATCGTCTCGCCGGACGACAGGCTGCGCGATACGATGCAGCGCTTCCGGGAGTACGAGAAGGTGGGGGTCCGTTACATCGTTCAGATGGACCCGGCGGACCGGACCAGTTTCGGGTTCGTAAACGGCGACCTGGTGCGCCGCGATTTTTCGGGATTCGATCTTCCCGGCGGCCATCTTCCGTTCGACAGCCGCGATCTGCTGTCCCGGCTGGACGACGAATAAATCAATCCGCCATGCTGGCACAGCAGATTCGGGCATCGCCGCCTGGAAAGGCTACCCTACTCGATCCAGCCGCCGCCTAGCACCAGATCGCCGTCATAGAAGACCGCGGCCTGACCGGGGGTCACGGCGCGCTGCGGCTCTTCGAACACTACTTCCACGCGGCCGGGATCGCCGGCCGGGCGCAGTAGGGCGCGCGCTGCGGCGTGCTTGTTGCGGATCTTCACGTGGGCGGGCATCGGCGCATCCAGGCCGGCCAGGGCTACCCAGTTCACGCCGCGGGCATGGAAGCGCGGGCGCAGCAAATCGTCATTGCCGCCCACCGTGACGCGCTGCGTCAACGGGTCGGTCGAGATCACGTAGAGCGGCTCGCCGGTGGCCACACCCAGGCCGCGGCGCTGGCCGACGGTGAAGTGGTGGACGCCTCGGTGCTCACCCAAGGTTCGGCCTTCGGCGGTGACGATTTCGCCGTGAGTGGCGCCAGGGGCCATGCCGCTCTCCTTCAGGTAGGCGTCCAGGAATGCGGCGTAGTCGCCGTTGGGCACGAAGCAGATCTCCTGGCTATCGCCCTTGGCGGCAACCGAAAGGTTCATGGAACGGGCCAGTTCGCGCACCGCGGGCTTGGCAAGTCCACCCAGCGGGAACAACGTGCGGGCCAATTGCTCCTGGGTCAGGCCGAACAGGAAGTAGGTCTGGTCCTTGGCATGATCCACGCCGCGCAGCAGTTGCCAGCGGTCCGAAGCCGCGTCGAAGCGGATGCGCGCGTAATGGCCGGTGGCGATCTCCCGGGCGCCTACCGAATCGGCCATCTCCAGAAAACGGTCGAACTTGATGTAGTTGTTGCAGAGCGTACACGGAATGGGCGTGCGCCCGGCCAGGTAGTCCTCCACGAACGGCTTGATCACGCGATCTTCGAACTCCCGCTCGAAGTTGACCACGTAATAAGGGATGCCGATCTGCTCGGCGACGCGGCGGGCGTCGTACACGTCGTCGAGCGAGCAGCAGCGCCCGGTGGCGCCTTCGATGGAAAGGCCCGGCAGGCGACGCTGGTTCCAGAGCTGCATGGTGAGGCCCACCACTGGGCGGCCCTCGCGCACCAGCATGGCGGCGACGGTGGAGCTATCCACCCCGCCGCTCATGGCGACGGCAATGGGAGGCTCAGGCATGCCCGGCAATCCTCCTCAAACGCTCCACGCCGCTCACCAGCGCCTCCACCAATGCGTCCACCTGCTCTTCCGTATTAGACCGCCCCAGCGAGAAGCGCATGCTGGCGCGCGCCCTTTCCGCTGACAGTCCCATGCCGGTGAGCACGTGGGAAGGCGCGATGGCGCCGCTGGAACAGGCGGCGCCGGTGGAGACCGCGAAGCCGCCCAGGTCAAGCGCGATCACCAGCGCTTCGCCATCGATGCCGTCGAAGTATATGTTGGCGGTGTTGGGTGTGCGGCGCGCGCGGGAGCCGTTCACGCCGGAGCGCGGAATGCGTTCCAGGGCCGCTTTTTCCAGGCGGTCGCGCAGGCCTCGGAGCCGCTCGGACTCGGCGGCGAGGGTTCGGGCCGCCAGTTCCGCGGCGGCGCCGAAAGCCGCGATGCCGGGTACGTTTTCGGTGCCGGGCCGCCGGTCGCGCTCGTGATGCCCGCCGTAGGCGATGGGGGCGATAGCGGTCCCCTTGCGCACGTAGAGAGCGCCCACACCTTTCGGGGCATAGAGCTTGTGGGCGCTCATGCTGTAGAGGTCCACGCCCAGCGCTTCCACATCCACCGGAATCTTGCCCAGCGCCTGAACGCCGTCCACGTGCAGCGTCACCCCGGACGCGCGGGCGATACGCGCGATTTCCGCGATCGGCTGAATGGTTCCCACCTCGTTGTTGGCGTGCATGATGGAGACCAGCACGGTTTCGGGACGCAGGGCGCGCCGCACGTCTTCCGCGTCCACCAGGCCATCGGCGCCGGCGCGCAAGCGGGTCACCGCGACGCCTTCGCGCTCCAATTGCTCACAGGGACCGAGCACCGCCGGGTGCTCAATGGCGCTGACAATGGCGTGTCTGGCCGCCCGGTGCGCGGCCCGAACCACACCCAGCACCGCCATGTTGTCGGCTTCCGTACCGCCGCCCGTGAAAACCAGGCTCCCCGGCTGGCAGCCAATCAGGGACGCAAGCTGGCGCCGGGCCGCTTCCATCCGCTGCTTGGCGCCTTGCCCGAAATGGTGGATGCTGGAAGCGTTGCCGTACGCCTCGCCGAGGCATGACGACAGGGTTTCCAACACTTCGGGAGCGACGGGCGTAGTGGCGTTGTGGTCGAAATAGAAATGATTCACTAAGCATCCTGCCTATACTTAATCTTAGCAATGAGGAAACCGATACTTACTCTGACTACGGATTTCGGCCTCTCGGACCACTACGTGGGGACCATGAAAGGCGTAATCCTGAGCATCTGCCCACAGGCGCAGATCGTCGACGTCAGTCACGACGTGAAGCCTTTCGAAATCGGCGAGGGGGCCTATGCCATCGCGCAGGCGTACCGCTACTTTCCCGGAAAAACGGTCCACGTGGTGGTGGTGGACCCGGGTGTGGGAACGTCGCGCCGGCCGATTCTCATGGAAGCCGCCGGGCAGTATTTCGTAGCGCCCGACAACGGCGTGCTAGCGCCGATTTATGGCCGCGAGGAGCACAAAATCCGGCTGATTTCGAACGAGAAGTACTTTCTGAAACCGGTGAGCCGGACCTTTCACGGGCGCGATATTTTCGCGCCTGTAGCGGCGCACCTGGCGGCCGGCGCGGCGCCCTCGCGGATGGGCAAGATTGTCAAAGATTACTTGCGGCCGGTGTTCGAAAAGCCCCAGCGCACCGGTAAACGGACGTGGATGGGCCGCATTCTCCGGATCGATCGCTTTGGCAACGTCGTGACGAACTTCCACCTGAGCGAGTTCCCGGACCTGGAGCAACGGAATTTCACGCTGACGCTGGGCCTGTGCGCGGTCGAGGTGATGGCCCGGACCTACGCGGAGTGCGGGCCGGGCGAATTATTCGCGATTGCGGGCAGCTCGGGTTACCTGGAGGTCTCGGTGGGCCAGGGGTCGGCCGCGAAGCAGATCGGGTGCGAATCGGGCGCGGCGGTGGAGTTGACGGTGTGGTAGCGGCGTGAGCGATCAGGCTCCGCATCGTGGAGTTGCCCGTTGTTCCCACGGCATTCCGTGCTAACTTTAGGAAATGAGCGCTGCGACTGGCCTGGATGGCCTCCTGGATCCCTTGAGCCGCTGTTTCGACGCTGAGTCCGCCCGCCGAGTGGCCGACTTCCAGGTCGCCCCGCCGGTTCAGGAACAAATCGACGCACTCGCGGAGCGGGCCAATGAGGGCACGCTTGGCGCCAACGAGCGCTCCGAGTATGAGGCGCTGGTCAACGCGGCGGATTTCATTTCGGTCCTCAAATTGAAAGCCCGCCTTTGCCTGGATTCGACGATTCAGTAGCGGATGGATGCGACAACCAGGGACCTCGTTCGGCGACGGGCTGGCGAGCGTAATACGACGTCGGGATCGAGTGCACCGTGCCGCAGTTGGCTTACGGCTCGATTACGATCTGGACGTGGTTGCTTTCCTGGCCGTCGGCGGTGATGTAGAGTTGGGCGCCGCCGAAATTGGCGATCGCCGGCAACTGCACCTCAATCAGGTAGAAGCCGATGTAGCCGGGCGCCAGGGCCGCCCGCGTCACGGGCACGGAAACGCCGTCGAGGAAGGCCTTGACCGGCGCCGTCACGGCGTGTGGCTCGTCCTGCAAAGGCGTGGGCATGCCGGCGGGCCAATCCGGCTGGACTCTGCCCAATCCGGTAGCGAAAATCTGGACACGTCCGCCCGTGCGCGCGGGGTCGCGTCCGTCGAGCGGCAAACCGCTATCGGCGTCATAGAGCATGGGAGCGCCGTCGGGTCCCACAAAAATCGCGGGCGAGACCGGCTGTACCTGCAAATCCACCCTCACCATGCCGGCGGTGGTATCGAGCGCCAGCGATACGGCCGGTCCCGAAGCTCCATAGGGAACCTGGATTTGTGATTCGCCGTCGGAGGGCACGCCAAGCACCGGATAATCCAGGTCGCCGCCGCGAGCCGCGTTGACATGGGCGCCCACCACGCTGAGCAGCGACCCGGGCGCGGCCGGGCGCGTACTGAAATCGAAAGCGTTCACCACGCGGAGATTGCGGCGGCGGTGCGGAGCCGCGGCGGCGTAGACGCCGTAGCCATCGAGCGCAACGTACAATTGCACCGCGGACGCGTCCAGCCGCACATCGTAGGCCGGCGCCGGCGGCAGGGTATCCGACAGGGGCGTCCAGTGCTGAGGCGAACCCGCGGTCAGGAGGTCGAGTTGAGTCCAGAAAACGCCCGCGGACGTGGCCGCGTAGACCGCGCCCGAGGAAACATCGGCGGTTACCGCGTGCGCGGGCGCGTTGGGCAGGTCCGCATCCATGGGGTCCCAGAAGGTCCCGCCGTTGAAGGTCCGTAGGACATGCGCGCGGCTGCCCCCAAGCGCGGCGAGCGCGGCGCGCGGTTGGGCGGCATCCACGAAAATCCGCTCCACCGGACCCAGCACGCCGGCGGGTAACCCTGAAGGTTGCAGGGTGACGCCGCCATCGCTCGAAAACCAGATGCGCCCATCGCCCGATCCGGCGTAAACCGTGTCTCCGGCGACGGCGACGGCGGTGATCGGAACGCTCAGGGCGGCCGATAACCACTGTTTCATGGCCTCTTCGCTTTCCAGTCCAACACCCCGCGAGGGCGCCCAAATCGCGCCTCCAGGCGGCAGTTCCAGGGGTCTGGGCCAGTTCTCAACCTGGATCCGCGTACCCGCGATTCCGGACGGTGTGGATAGAATACGCCGCACGGGCAGGTTCGGCAGGAACTGGTTCAAACCGGCCCAGGTGAGCCCGCCGTCCATGGAACGCCACACGCCGAAATCGTTCGCAACCACCAACTGGTTCGGGTCCACTGGGGAAACTGCCACGCTATGCTGGCCCGCGCCGATCACCGAGTGCGACCCGTAAGCCGACAGGTTAGTCCACGAACGGCCGCCATCCTCGGACCGGTAAAGGTTGCCGCCCAGGGCAAATATCGCGGCGCCGCCCGGGCCGCCGGCAATCACGCTGGCGTCCGTCTCGGGGAGGCGCACAGCGCTGGCCGGAGCGGGTGCGGGAGCCGACGAACCGGCGGGCGCGGGAAGCCATGTTTCAAAATCCGCCGTCCAGAGGATGCCGGCGCGCGTGCGCGCGTAAAGGGCGCCTCCTTGCGAGGAAAACCAGACTTGCTCCACCGGGCCCGTGGCCGGCGACGCCAGCATCAGCTCGGCCGAAGGGGGACCCACTTTGCGCCAGTCCGGCTGCGTCTGTGCCTGCGCAGATCCCGCGGCCAGCAGCGCCAGGGCGAATACAGCCGCCGGTACGCGAGATGTTGCGGATTGACACACAACTGAGTCCTATTTTATCCTATTCCAGGGTTTCATTTCCTCTAAAGGGGCTGAATCCGAAGGGTTTGTTACTTTTTTTAATATCGGCCCATTGGATGCCTAGCATGTTTGGTGCTAGACTTGAGGGTCCTGACGGTTTGGGTGTTTTGATACACTCACGCCGAAGGGTTGCTACGTATGCCCAGGCTCTGTGCGATCTCGCGGACCGTGCGGATGCTGCTGACGGCAGCCCTAGGTGCCGTGTGTCTGGCCCAACAGGCGATTCCGGACCACAGCGCGAAAGTCGTCGTGCAGGTCGGCCAGCTCTCCGCACTCTCCGATAACGGCCTGATGGCGCTCTCCGTGGGCGACTCTCTAAGACCTCAGCAGATCGTGGTGACCGGGCCGGACGGTTACGGAGAATTCCAGGTGGGGGACGGCAGCACCTTTGAAGTCTTCGCGAATTCGAAGGTGATGTTCCGGGAGCACGTGGGCAGTCTCGGGGAAATTCTCAACGTGCTGATCGGGCACGTTAAGGTCTACATCCAACACCTGAATGGCTTGCCGAATTATAACAAGGTAACCAGCCCGACCGCCGTCATCTCGGTTCGCGGCACGGTTTTTGAAGTGGTGGTGGAAGACGAAGACGGCACCACGTACGTCAGCGTGGACGAGGGCTTGGTCGGCGTGCAGAACACGACGGCGGTGGGCGGTGAGGTGGAACTGAACCCCGGAGACTCCATCCGGGTAATCCGGAACCAGCCGTTGCGGCCCAGGGCCATCGACCGCGGCGGGATATTCCGCAACGTCCTGCGGGCGGCGGAGGAAGCTGTGTATCAAGTGATGCGGCAGCCCGGTCTTGGCCGTCTGCCCGGCGGCGCGGGCGGCGCGGTTCCCACTCCCACGGGCAACGGCGACAAGGGCAAAGGCGGCGGCACGGCTCCCAGTGCTCCGGGCGCTCCGCCCAGCGCTCCCGGCCCGCCGAACTGAGCGCAAGCGGAGAAGCCAAGCTCAAGCCTGCCGGCTACGTTCGACCCCGGAACCGATCCATTTCACGGCGATTGCGTTTTGACGGCTTTCCTGCGTGCCATGCTTCGAAGTGCGGCATGGCTTTGCGCTCTTCCGCCGCCTTGAGCCGCAACTGCCGGCTCGCCTCCGTCTCGCGGTAAAGCGTCTGCGCTACCGGCGCCGGGCCGCGCATGTCGCTGAGACCCAGAACCTCCACCTGAAAGTCGCCGCCGACGTTCCTCACTTTCAGGAAGTCGCCCACCCGGACTTCACGCGCCGGCTTGGCCGGTTGTCCGTTGGAATCGATCCTGCCGAGTTCGCACGCCCGTTCGGCCAGCGAGCGCGTTTTGAAGAATCGCGCGGCCCACAGCCACTTGTCCATTCTCACGCGCGTCATGGTTCCATTCTCGTATCGGGGCGGGATCTTCGGCGAGACCGTCAAGCGTATGCCCCGAAGCGGGAAACGACAGTCATCGGGCTTCTCATCGGCGCCATTACGCGACAATGGTACGCTATCCACGGATACCCGGAACGCACGGCCCTTCGTCTATCTCGCCGACAACCCGGAAATCGGCGCGGTCGCGCCCGGAACCGGCGGCGTGCGGAAGCGGCCCGCGCGCTGCTGGCTTGCCCACGGAATTTCGGGCTCCGATGTCAGGACGATCCCGCCGCAGCATCGCCAGAAAGCAGCAGTTTGTCCCTGTGGCTAAAGCAGAATTTCACGAAGACTTCTTCTTTGACTGCCAGGTGTATGGGAAACGGCAAAGCGGCATAAACCAGTTTGAACGCACTTTCCATCGTCTGGTCGTTATGCGCTGCGGCAAGCGCCGCTGGCCCCACCTTTTCCTTAAACAGTTCTTGGATTTGGGGCCAATACTGTTTGATCGTAGCCTCGGACTTCTCCTCCAAACCTCTTTGCCCGGATTCACGCGCGGATTGAAGTCTTTGTTTCCAGTCCATGGGCGCCGGCTCACTTTCTAATCAACGCGTTTGGATAATATCACAACCGCGTAAAATAATCTCCTGAAATTAGTAACAGCAGTCATGGGATTGTGACCTCGAATACCGAAGTCGGGCGTTAGAACGTGCAAAACACTTGTAACAAGATCGCTTCTGTTGCATACTCCTCGGATGGGTGACTGCAAGGAATGGATTCTTAGAGATCATTGCGATGGGCGCAAGGAATTTATGAACAATGCCAGCCTCGGCTGTTGATTGGTTCGTCGCCGCCGGTATGAAATGCGGCGATGGGTCCCGTGACAAGCCCTTTTACGATCCGTGGCTCGCCATTCGCTGTGCGGGGCCTGGCGACGTCATCCATATCGCGGCAGGCGCCTACTTCGGGCGCTACGACCGTTCTTCCTGGATCGTCGACTGTCCCCAGCTTACGATCCGCGGCGGTTACAGCAAGGATTTCTCCAAACGCTCGCCTTGGCAAACGCCGTCTGTCTTCGCTGCCTTTCACGGATACGAATCGACTCGCGAGAACAATCTTTTCGCCGGCCGCGGGGATCATTCCGGACTCGTCCTCGATGGTCTTTTTTTCGACGCTTCCGGAAGAAACACTTACGACGACAAGCCTCCCGAGGGAATCCGCTCGTATCCCATCATGGACGGACCGATCGCTTCTTTCAACGCCAAAGAAGTGAGGATCAGGAACTGCGTTTTCGCCAACAGCGCGGCCGGAGGCGTCGAGATTTCGGGCGATGGCTCGCGTTTCGAGAACAACCTCCTCATCAATATCATCGGCCTTGGCATGCTGGATCTTCGCAGCGCCTCCGGCGGCGGCAGCCAGACGATCGCCGTGGCGAATAATACCTTCTGCTTCGCCCACGATGACGCCCCCCCGCTCGGCACGGGCGCCGACCGCGCCATTGGCGTGCGCGTCAACTGCCCATCCGTCGTACAGGACAACGTCTTCGTTTCCTGCGGCAATGCCGCCATCGCTATCTATCGCGATCTCGATCGCGTCTCCATCGACCGCAATCTCTTTTACCTCTCGCCGCGCGACATCCTGAACAGCCGGGCCCAAGGCGGCGCCGCGGACATCGCGGAAAAGGATATCGACGAGCTCGAAGACGTCGGACTCAAATCCGCCGCCGGCAACCTGGTCCAGGACCCCGGCATCACCGGCTTCAAACCTGAATGGCTTGACGCCTATAGCCGTCACCTGCTGGCCAATTACGCAAGGCCTCCGCGTGAAGCCGCAAACGCCCTTCGCACGGCGACTGGTCTGCCGGCGCTCACTTCCGCCGACCTGGCAAGGCCGGAAGCTCAGGGCGAACTGGCCCCGCGCATGGCGCCGCTCGATGCCCTCGCGCTGCGCTTTACGGCAAAGCAGGGCGCTCACGCGGTGGAGCTTGCGGCGGAAATTGCGGACCAATCCAAAAAAGCCGCTCCGACGTATCGCTCCGTCGATTGGACCGTCGTCGATAAGCCCGATCCTTCTCTCGCGTACCAGCGTGTGGAACTCCGCGCCGGCCTTGGCGCCGAACAAAACACCACCCTGCTTTCCGATGCCGACCCGGAAACTCACATGGGCATTCTGATCTATCGGCCTTCGCCCGGCGAGGGGTCCATCTACGTCTTGGCGAAACGCAATACCCTCCCCAATCGGCAATTCACGGACGCGGTCCGGTACAGCAATGGCCGCGACGTCGAGAGCGCTTATCTTCTGCGCGGGGTCTACCGAACCGACATTACTCCCCCCTCGCGCCAAAAGGTCACGTTGGTTGTCGAGTCCATCGTCCCAGCCCCGTTGGTTACTACGGCTCCCGCGGCGCGCCCGGAGGGCCGCGATTGGTTCGTTAAGGCGGGCGCGAGCGGGGGCGACGGCACGCGCGAAAAACCATTCCGCGACCCATTTCAGGCGCTCGAAAAAGTGGAGGGCGGCGACGCCATCCACATCGCCGGCGGCGACTACTTCGGCAAGCTCCGCTCGGGCAGGTGGAGGATTCCGATTCGTAACCTTACGCTCCTCGGCGGCTATGATTCGGAGTTTGCCGCCCGCGACCCCTGGAAGAATCCCACGCGCTTCCTTCTAACTGAAGAGGAGAGGGCCAAAGGCGCGGCGGGGGGCCCAATCCTCGCTTCCGAGGAAAACAGCGACGGTCTGATCCTCGATGGCTTCATCTTTGACGGCGCCGCCTACAACGCTTACGCTCCCGGCGGCTCGCTCGATCCTGGCCGCTCGCCGGCCGATCCCCTGGTAGAACTGCGCGGCGGCCGCGCTCCCATCACGGTCCGCAATTGTCTTTTCATCAATGCGTCCGCCGCGGCCATCAACATCAGTTGTCCTTTCGGCGTCTTCGAAAACAATATCGTGCTCAACGCCAGCGGCTGGTCGTTCCGGTTGGCCGCCAACGGCCCCGGCCCCTGGATCATCCGCAACAACACCATGCTCTTCGCCTGCGATCCCACGGACCGTGCGGGCTCCGGGAAGTCCAGTGCGGACGGCACGCTGCTCCACCTCACCGGCCGCGCCGTTACTATGGTGGAGTCCAACATCTTCGCGTTCGCCGACAACTATGGCGTGCGCTCCGTCATTCCGCAGCAGAACGTCTCCTTCCACAACAATGTCTTTGCCGCCCATCTCTTCAATTACCTGACGGACGCGCAGTATCTGTGGGCGGACGGCTCGAACTGGGAGCGCCGCGCCGTGGCCGACTCGTCTTTTGCCGCCTTCACGGGGAACACGCTCGAGATGCCAGGGCTCCCGGTCGATCCTGGATTCGCGGACGCCGCGCTGGCTCGACTATTTAACCTCCCCTCCCGCATCTCCACGGATCAATGGAAAGCCTTCGCGTCCCAAATCGGATCCTCCGCGACGCCTGCCGTTTCCGCCGGCGCCCCAGCGGCGCAAGAGAGCCAAGCGCCCCCGGAGCCTAAGCCCGCGGCTGCTCATGGCTCATCCCTAAGCGATCTTCTCGCGAGTCTCGGCGGCGTCAAAGCCGTCAAGCAGGAAGCGCCTAAGCCGGCGGAGGCGCCCGAGCCCGTTTACTGCCCCGTCTTTGACTGGCGAAAAGCGCTCGCTCTCGCGCCCGAAACATCGGCCGCCGAGCCTGGCGCACACAAGCTGAAGCTCGCGGCGTCGTTCGCCGCCGTGCGCGCACCGGCGGAGATCCAGTATACGCGGGTTACGCCTCAAGAGATCGACGCCGGCCCCGCATTGTTGGACAACCGTCCCGTCGAGCTGGAAATCACCGCGGCCCACTCGTCCTCCACGGACCGGTCGTACTTCCCCGCCGGCACGGCGAACGACGACTACGATGCCTATTCCGTCGCCGCCGCCGCCGGCGCCACTCGCACCCGCATCGCCATCGTTGTACGGCGCGACACCGCCGCCAGCAAGTTGCTCAACCGCGCGACGCCCGCCGACGCGCTTCGGGTCCGCGGCACGGCGCGCATCCCCCCGGATTCGGGCGCCCTGTCGATCGTGGTCGATACCGCCGAGGCTGTAGACCGCTGACGCCTAGAGAGCGAGGAAACTGAATTGAGCTATAACAACGACATGAATCAGGCCTTCGATGCGATTGAACAGGCCACTTGGCTGCCCAAGGACGAATATGTGCAGTACGTCAGATCCTTTCACGAGTACGAGAAGGATCGAAGCGACTGCCTCTCCGCTTTGGTCGCGATCGTCGCGCTTCCCGACGCGGATGTCGCCTCGAACTGGACGGCAGCCTGGGGTCTCGGCGCCATCGCCCTGGCCCAAATCAAGGACACAGTTCCCAGGCTCTGGGAAGGAGATCCAAACCTGGGCCTGGCCGAATGGACCGACCGCGAAACGCAGATGTTCGAGAGCCTCAACGCCGAGCGGTTCCTCCGCGCGCGCCAGGATCTTATCGCCCTGAAAGAGGAAACCACCCAGGCGGCCAAGTTGCTGGACGACAAATGGAACGAGTTTTACGAGCAGACTCAGACCGTGAACTCCGAGTTGGTGGAAAAGCAAATCGCGTTTAAAGATAAACTGACCGACTGGGCGAAAACGTCGGGCGATGCTGCCGCCTTGGCTTCCCAGGCGCTGGCCGGTATGCCCGGCCTCCTGAGCGCCGCCTTGACGGCCATTAAAATTGTCGGCCAGAACGCCCGTCAACTGCGCCCGGCGCTGGAAGCGATAAATATGAAGATGCAGGCCAAACGGCCCAACTGGGAAACGCTGAATCAGCTCAACGAATTCCAGGCGGCCATCCTCGACCGGATCGAGCCCGGAATCATCGAGCGCATGTTGGAGGGAGCCAGGTTCGACGACGTCTCCGGTTCCGAAGACTTCAAAGCCTTCACGGCCGATGCCCTGGGCGCCCTGGTGGAAGTGCATCGGCAGGGGGCGCTGACGGCTTCCGAGGAATACCGCAGGGTGGCCGCGGACAAGTTTGCGGAACGGTCTTCGTCAACGCTTGAGAACATAACGCAGCTCGATTCCTTGGGCAAGAACTGGCAGGAATTTGTAGACATACAGCAGTTAGTGGAAGGCGAATCGCTCAAGAGCATCGAAGGCTCCATCGGTAACATGAGAGACGGACCCGAGAAGGACGAAGCCGTTGACGGCCTGAATGAAGCTCGTGAGGGTTTGCAGGAACTCATTGACGACGAGGCGAAGGACATGGATGAATACAAGAGCGAAGCCGACAAGATAAAGTAAGACGGTTCCTTGGCCTTCGCTTTGGAGCGTTCACGGGCCTTTCGTCCCTATTTTTGTTGCAGCCGGTCGATCTTCGCCGCAAGAATAAAATCGCTCTCCGTCAGGCCGTCGATCTTGTGAGTCCAGATCGTAATGCCCACTTTGCCCCATGACAAATAGATGTCGGGGTGATGCCCTTGTTCCTCGGCCGTCGCGCCAACCCGGCTGACGAATTCCAGAGCTGTAACGAAATCCGGAAATGCGTAGCTTCGCGACAGATGATGCCCGTTCACCACTTCCCAGCCGGGCGTCTGCGCCTTCATGGTTTCCAATTCCTGGCCCTGTAAGGGCGGCACACCGCCCCGGCAAGGCACGCATTGTTTATCAGCCAGACTCATCCGATTACCCTCCTTTAAGGCCTCGTTTGCGGCGCGCGAAGTACGCCGCGCCCACGCCAACGAATACCAATGAAATCCATTGTGACGTATCCAGCGGGCCGCCGAAAAGGTTGCCCTGATCGTGGAAACGGTAGAACTCCACCACGAAGCGCGCCGTCCCGTAGAGCATCAGGTACAGTGCGATGATGGTTCCCGCGGCGTGCGGCTTTCCGAAGCGCCAGTACAACACGCCGAAAATCAGAAACTCGGCAAAGGCTTCATAGAGCTGCGTAGGATGCAGCGGGACGCCCAGCGGCACGCCTACCAACTGGTTGGAGACGGGATTGGTGAAAGTTACGGCCCACGGCCGGTTGCACAGCACGCCCCAGCAGCAGCCCGCGGAGAAACACCCCAGCCGCCCGATGCCGTGCCCCAGCGCGATGGCCGGCGCGAACACGTCCGCCGTAATCGGGCCCGGCAGATGGGTCTTGCGGATGTACCACCAGGACACCGCCAGGGCGGCGATGAGTCCGCCATAGAAGACCCCGCCGGCCTGCAGCGAGGAAAAGGAGAAGATTTCCCCCGGGTGCCCGATGTAGTAGGGCAGGTCCACCAGGAACATC
>OBLW0100000408.1_pt1 | contig 37005 bp, 28 predicted proteins | sample 1520161 | NCBI WGS metagenome assembly OBLW01 (sample SAMEA3539309, study PRJEB22396) | soil metagenome | biome: tundra; feature: field; material: soil | place: USA | collected 2010-05 | depth 0.15 m
GATAGAGAACCTCCAATTGAACTCCCCAAGCTGCACCGTCATTCCCGCAGGGGCTAAAGCCCGTACCCTTCAAACTGGCCTCTTGAATTTGCGGTTAATCTGCCGAGGGGCGTTCTGCCTTATCGACTACCAGCGCATTCACCGGTCCCCTGGTCGCAATCAATCTCAGGCCGAGCTGATCCTGAATCGCCGAAAAAAGTGGAGCGGCCGGTGCGTCCGAAGGGGCTACTGGCACCTCTCCGCCAAATTGAGTTTCGTCGGGAGCCCACAGGAGATCGAAATCGTATCTTCCCTGGAGTCCGGTCTGGTCCACGACCGGGCGATCGAGGACAGCACGCTGCAATAGTGATGCAAACTCGCCCATGGTTGTGTTGCGCGCCGGCAGCAGGATGTGCTGCGGATAGACGGTGCTGATGAGCTTGGCAGGATCATCCGGCGGCGCGGTGCTTGGCTTGAGCTTTGAACCGCTCTTCGCAGCTTCGAGAACGTAGATTGAGAATTCTTTTTGTTCGCGATGGAAGTTGAGGCTGAACCTGTCTGCAAGGAGATTGCGCAGCATCGACATTTGCTCGTCGCGCGTGGGCCGGACCTCGCCAGGGGTGACGGCAACAATGTCATAGTGATCGGATTCGATCCACGCCGGTCCGCCAAGAATGGTTCGCGGACTTAGATCGTATGCGGCTGCAATGAGCAGCTTGAGGGTGTAGTCCTTCTCAACAAAACGACTGCTGCCTTGCATGACGATGTAGCGGCTGGCCTTGGCATCGGGAGCCACAGGCTTGATGGTCGCGACTTCAAAGGCGTCGAACTTCGGTCGTTGAACTTTGGGGCTCGGCGCAGGAGTTTGCGCAAGAAATACTGATGTGGAAAGAAACAGGGCTGTCCATGCAATCTTCCGGATCATAATGGGTGTGCCTCCACAGGGAATCGTGAATGATGAGTCAATTTGAAGGAGACATTCCCTCAGGGGCTAAAGCCCGGAGGATTTCCTCGGCATTCATTCCTGTACGGGCTGAAGCCCGTACCCTTCAAACCGAACCACTGCCACATGTTCGTCAAGCCATTTTCTCATTGCCTGGGAAAAACGGGTGCCGAGCCATGAACCGCGATCCCTAGTTCAATGCGCTCTCGGAGGAGTCGCCCTGAAACTGGCGCAGGATGATGACGATACCCAGGGCAGCGAGCACGCTGATTAATGCGAACAGGAAGACGCTGGAATATCCGTACATGCCGATGACGGCGCCAGCCAGTGGGCCGGTGAGGAAGAAAGAGACGTCGGCAAAGGCGGTGTAGACGCCGAGGGCAGTGCCGCGATTGTTTTCCGGGACACGCTTGACGGCCTCGACGCCAATGGCAGGAAAGACCAGCGAGAAGCCGAATCCACCCAGAGCCGCGCCGGCATTGGCCATCCACGTCGAGTGCGCCTGCCAGAGCAGAAACAACCCCGACGACTCCACCGTCAGGCAGACCATGGCCACCGGGAAACCGCCGAAGCGGTTGATGGTCTGGATGAAGAGCAGGCGCGCCACGATGAACGCCACGCCGAAAGAAGTGAGGCAGAGCGCGGCGCCGTTCCAGTGGCGGCTGGCATAAAAGAGCGTGATGAATGTGGCCAGCACACTGTAGCAAACTCCGCCGAGGGCAAGGCCCATACCATGCGGAGCCACGCGGCCCAGCACCTGGCTGAAGGGAAGATGCACGCCATGAACAACCGGGACCGGAGGCTTGCGGAAGGCGAGGACCAAGCTCAGCGCACCCACGAAGATAGTGAGCAGGCCGATCGAGGCCAGGCCCCATTGCGCGTCGAGAATCACGCCCAGCGGAGCGCCCAGCGCCATGGCGCCATAGGTGCTGATGCCGTTGTAGGAGATGACCTTGGCGGTGCTTTCCTGCCCTGCGCTGGTGATGCCCCATAAAGTGGCCCCGGTAGACCCCAGGCTCTCGCCGATACCCAGGATCAGGCGGCTGGCAATGAGGGCGGAGAAGCTGAGCCAGGGGATCAGGTGCATGGCGGCAGCGGCCACCAGCATGGCGCCGCTGCCAGTGCAGGCTCCCATGCCCCATAGCACTGAAACCTTGGCGCCGGCGCGGTCGGAGATGCGGCCCGCCCAGGGGCGGCTGGCGAGCGTGGCAATGTACTGGACACTGATGACCAGCCCAGCCAGTACAGCGCTGTAACCCATGCGCAGGTGAACGTAAGGGGGCAACACAGCAAGGGGAAGACCGATGGAGAGATAGCAGACAAAGGTGAAGTAAACAAAGCTGAGAATATGGCGCGTGCCGGATCTGGATTCCGCGGACGGGATGCTCTCGACGGTCGCTGTGGCGGATGAATGCATGGGATAAGAGAGTTAACCGATTATTTCAAGTGGTCAGTCCACAGTATACCGGAATCCGCGTTGCGGAATCGGCCGGGATCAGCCTCTGAAATTGTTCCGTTCCGGTAACGCCTTGAAAGAACGAATCTTGCGCCGCAGTGGGCGTGCTTCGAGGGAAAGCGGAGAATTGGAAAATCGCTTTTCTCGCCGGTTGGCTGGTCCTAAACCACACATTTATCTCACGCAATTCCACGTGGAACATATCGGATGGAGGCGGCGTCCTCCAGACCACAGCAAGCTTACTTCTTATGCCTCATTGACCACAGGATGCCGTTTTCGATGATGCCGTAGAGGATTGGATTTGCGTAGTCCTCCTTGTTGTGTCCGAGCGCAAAGTAGAACTCCCGGCCGCCATCAAACTCGTGGAACCAGGCCAGAGGCATCGGATTCGGGAAGCTGGAAACATCAATCTTCAGCGCATCCAGGAATTTGAGTTTGGTGCGATCGGTGACCAGAACCGGATGAATGTCAGGGTTGAGGTGATCGAGAAAGTAGCATTCGTCGGTCCATTCGAACGATGCAGGCTGGCCTTTCACAGCCGGGAAATCAGGATCGGCGACCCGTACGGTGAAGGGCTGCATTTTTGGGTGGGCCGCGAATTTTCCGCCCAGCACTGAGGTATAGTAGGGCCAATCACGCTCGGAGCCGGCTGCGGAGTGAATGCCGACGAAGCCGCCCCCGGATTCGATGTAGTGTTTGAAAGCTTCGCGTTGAGCGTCGCTTGAGAAAGCCTCATTGTCGCTGTTGGAGAAGATGATGGCGGCATATTGCTTCAGATTGGTGTTGCTGAAGACGTTTGGATTGTCGGTATAGTCGACTGCGAACCCCTTTTCCGCGCCCATTTTCTGTATCGCTTCCACGCTGGTGGCGATGTTTTCATGCACGTATCCCTTGCCGTCGGGGGTGTAGTTGCGCGTGTAGACGAGGATCCGCGGCTGGGCTGCAGCTGCGATGGGTGCCGATGAAAATACTGCCGCCAAGGTTGCGCCAGAGATTGTAAGGAGGAGTCGCCGCAGAATCGCGACAGTTGCAGTTGAGCGCACCTCGGCATAAATCCGTTGCACTGGTCCGATCATATTTTTCCTCCTCTTTCAGATGGACTTTTCTTGCCGACGTGATTATAGGCGCGGGACAGGCCGTGAGCGAAAACACACGCGGGAGTGATTAGAAACGGGAGAGGCACTAAACTGGAGGTATGGCGGAATTCCACGTCGAGCATTTTGGGTGCAGGGCTGCGCGCGCTGACGGCGAGGCGGTTGGCGGCCAGCTGCGCGCGGCGGGGCTCGACGAGGGGCATCCTGCGGTGGCCGATGTGGTGGTGGTGAATACATGCAGCGTTACCGCGGAGGCGGACCGCGCGGCTCGAGCCTTTATTCGGCGCACGCACCGGCTTAATCCCGAAGCGCGAATTGTGGTGACCGGCTGCTATGCGCAACGTGCGCCTGAGGAGTTGGCGGCAATGGCCGGAGTGGCCGCTGTGGTGGGGAACAGCCACAAGGCGCTGGCTCCGGGGATTGCGCTGGGGCTGGTGGGTCGGGAGGGCACGATCGGGAATGCGGTTCCTGCTGCGGCGCGCGATCTTGTGAGTTTGCAGTCGGTGCGTGTGGGCGGCGCTCCTATATGGGCCGACGATCGCTTTGCTCACTCCTTCATTGAAGAAGCGCAACTTGTGCCGGGAGAGCAGACGCGGCCCAACCTCAAGATTCAGGAGGGGTGCGGCAATCGCTGCACTTTCTGCGTGATTCCGCAGACTCGTGGCTCGTCGAGGAGCTTGCCGCGCGAAGCGATTCTTCGACAGGTAGAGGGATTTGTGGTGGCCGGGGGGAACGAACTGGTGCTTTCCGGGATTAACCTGGGGCGGTGGGGACGGGACTTGGCAGCTTCTGAGGAAAGGCAGAGCCGGAGTGAGGTTCCTGGTCTCCCACCCTTTCCGCAAAACAAAGCGGAAAGGATGGGGCACGGGGCTCTATTGCTGGATCATGCGCGCCACACGCTGGCTGGGCTGGTGCGGCAAATTCTCTGCGAGACGGAACTTCCGCGGCTGCGGCTTAGCTCGATTGAGCCGATGGATTGGGATGCGGAGCTGATCGGCCTGATGGCGGAGTTCGGTGGTTCGCGTTTGGCGCGCCATGCGCATCTGCCGCTGCAGTCGGGCTCCGATGCTGTGTTGCGCAGGATGCACAGGCGCTACCGGCCATGGCACTATGCGGAGAAGGTGGAGGCGCTGCTGCGGGCAGCGGGGCCGGAGCTGACGCTTGGTGCGGATGTGATGGTGGGCTTCCCTGGGGAAACGGACACCGAGTTCGAGGAGACGGTGGAGATGGTGCGGGCGCTTCCATTTGGCTATCTGCATCTGTTTCCGTTTTCGCCGCGGCCGGGGACGCGCGGTTGGGCGTTGCATGCGGAGCGGCCGGTTGCAACTGAAGCCCTGGAAATGCGGATGGCGGCGTTGCGCTCGCTTGCCGCAGAAAAGAGCAGAGAGCATCGAAGCCGCTTTGTTGGTCAGGAGTTGGAAGCCATCACGATGCACACGCCGAAGGTTCTCGCGGAACTTGGCCGGACGGCCGCGCTGACGGAGAACTTTCTGCCTGTCGAAATCGATGGGCGGATGGCGGCTAACCGGTTGGTGCGTGTGCGCGTAACGGGGTTGAATCCAGAGGGTGCGCCCCTGGGTGTTCTTGCCGCGGCTGAAGCCGCGATTGCGCAGCCATCGCTTGCTGCGGCAGTCTAATCGGTGAGTGATTTGCTCGCTTGGAAGCGCACTCCCTCGGGGGCTTTACAGGCTACCGAGACTCACATCCGTTGTTAGCTTCGAGGTCGCCGCGTTCAACGATCTGAATCAATGAGAGCGCAAGACTAACTTAGAGTCCTCGTGGCTGGGCCCGCCCTCCCAAGCGAATTCATGGCCGTTTCTAACGTCGTCTCCCCGCCGAACCTCGCTGAACGCCGTAACCATGGCGTGTGGACCGAAGCTACTGTGAACTCCACCTGAAGCAGAGGTGATAATCACCGCGATCCGTTTGAGGGGCGAGGATCGGACCGTCTTAGTCGCAAACCAAACGCAACCGTGATTGTCGGAATACTGATCTTCCTCGTGGCCCTCCCATTCAGCGGAGTAGTTCGTATAGCTCTCCCGAACGAGAACTCCAGTTACGGGGCTATTTGACTCGTCGACCACGCACACAGACCAGTCCGGCGCACTCTGGGATTTCACTGGCAAGAGCGCTACGAGCAGGATCGCGGCACCTGCGAGAAGCCGCCAACGCCAACCGTCGATTCGTTTCATATTCGACACTAGTGTATTCCGCGAGAAGCCGGCACTCAGCATCACGCTCCAGATTTCCCGCACCGTGAAATCGCAACTCCGCGTGCGAAAACCTACAGGACGCCTCAACAATCTACAATGGACCTCGATATGAATTGGAAAGAACTCACAGACGAAATCACGGCCGAAGGCGCAACCGGCAGCTCCGACGCCGCCATCACCGGCATTGAATACGACTCCCGCCGCGTGCGCCCCGGCTCGGTCTTCGTTGCCATGAAAGGCGGCTCCACCGACGGAAACAAATACGTCGACAAAGCCATCGCCGCCGGCGCCCTCGGCATCATCACGGATTCAGCCCCAACCTTCGACCACCTCACCGTCTACCAGGCCGGCCTGCCTGTCCTCGAAGTCGAACACGGCCGCCGCGCGCTGGCCCAAGCCTCCGTCGCATTCTTCGGCCATCCCGAGCGCAAGCTCGCCACCACAGGCATCACCGGCACTAACGGCAAAACCACCACCGCCTTCCTAATTGAATCGCTGCTCAACGCCGCCGCCCGCACCACCGTTCTCGTCGGGACGATTGAATATCATTTAGCCGGCGAAGTGCGCCCCTCCATCCACACCACGCCCGAATCGCGTGACCTCTTCGAGTTGATGGCCGAAGGCGTAAGCCGCGGAGCCACCGAGCTCGTCACCGAAGTCTCCAGCCACGGTCTCGACCAGGGCCGCGCCGCCGGAATCAACTTCGACGTAGCCGTCTTCACCAACCTCACCCGCGACCATCTTGACTATCACCAGACCATGGAGAAGTACTTCGCCGCCAAGCGTCTGCTCTTCGACGGCACGGTCTACCCCGCGCCGCGCGCAGCGGTCATCAATGCTCACGACGAGTACTCCAAGCGATTCACCGCCGCCGCGCTGCGAGCGGGCGCAGAAGTCCAAACCTACGGCATCGGCAAAGGCGACTGGCGCGCCGCAAGCTACACGCTCACTCCCTCCGGCGCAATTCTGAATCTCGAAACGCCGGCCGGCACAGCCCAGGTCGCCTCACGCCTTGCAGGCGAAGTCAACATCCTCAACCTCCTCGCCGCATTCACCGCAGCCCATGCGCGCGGAGTTTCCTTCGCCGATCTGATCGCCGCCATCCCCACACTCAAGCCCGTCCCCGGCCGCTTCCAGTCTGTCGATGCAGGCCAGCCCTTCACCGTCATCGTGGACTACGCACACACCGACGACGCTCTCCGCAATCTGACCGCACTCGCCCACCAGATGACATCGCAAACCGGCAAGCGCGTAATCACCCTCTTCGGCTGCGGCGGCGACCGCGACCGCACCAAGCGACCGAAGATGGGCCAGGCCGCCGGTGAGGGCAGCGACTTTGTTGTCGCCACCAGCGACAATCCCCGCAGCGAAGATCCGCTCGCAATACTCGCCGAAATTGAACCCGCCCTGAAAGCCACCGGCACGCCCTACACCATCGAACCCGACCGCGCCGCTGCCATCCGCCTCGCGCTTGAAGCAGCCGCGCCCGGCGACATCGTATTGATCGCCGGCAAAGGCCACGAGAAGGAACAGATTCTCGCTGGGCGTACAATTCCCTTCGACGACACCGAGATCGCTCTTTCCATCTTGGGCGAAATGGGCCATAGGGGAGAGCGATGAAACTGAGCAAGCAGAAACTCACTGTCCACTGCTCACTGCTCACTGCTCACTATTCACTGTCCACTGTTCACTGGCCACTGTTCACTGTCCACTGTTCACTGTCCACTATTCACTGTTATCTTGAAGGGAAATGAAACTTACCCTGGCAGAGGCGGCAATCGGCGCGGGCGCAGTGCTTGAAGCGCCTTCGTCTTTTGCCAACGCGGGCGCGCTCGTCGTCTCCGGCTACTCCATCGACTCGCGTACCGCAGGCCCCGACGACCTGTTCTTTGCCGTGCGCGGCGAGCGGCTCGATGGCCATGACTACGTAGCCGCCGCCCTCGCCCGTGGTGCCGTGGCCGCCGTCGTCTCCCGCGCGCGCGTGGCCACATTGCCTGACGCAGCGTTGGCCGTGCCCCTGCTCATTGCCGAAGATCCGCTCCTCGCCTTGCAATCTCTGGCCGCGCACGTTCGCCGCCAGTGGGGCCGCCGCGTCGTGGCTATCACCGGCTCGGCCGGAAAAACCACAACGAAGGAAGCCGTCGCCGCCACCCTCGCCACCAAGTTTCGCGTGCTCAAGTCCCAGGGCAATCTCAACAACGCATTCGGCCTGCCGCTGCAACTGCTCCGTCTCGAGCCCGAGCATGAAATCGCCGTCGTCGAAATGGGCATGAATCACTCCGGCGAAATCGCCGCGCTGACACGCATCGCCGCACCCGACTGGGGTGTCGTCACCAACGTCGGCACCGCGCACATTGAGAACTTCGCTGAAGGTCAGGACGGCATCGCCCGCGCCAAGTTCGAGCTTGTGGCCGCGCTGCCCTCCAACGGCGTTGCATTCCTCAACTGTTGCGACCCATACGTCTCGCAGTTTGGCCGCGATTTTAATGGCCGCGTCGTCTACTTCGGCGAAGGCCCCTGTGCCGACCCGCAGATTGTTTCCACCTCAGAAGACCTGGCCGGACTGCATGTGAAATACCGCGCCGCCGACCGCGAAGGCAGCTTCACCCTGAACATGCTTGGCGAGCATAACGCGTCGAACGCCATGGCCGGTCTCGCTGTCGCGCTCGAAGCCGGCGCCGATCTTGACTCCGCCGTGGCCGCGCTCGAGTCGCTCACCGCCGGAGACAAGCGTGGCCAGATCATCGAAATCGCTGGCGCCACCATTCTCAACGACAGCTACAACTCCAACCCCGAAGCGCTGCGCTCAATGATTCGCACCCTGGCCGCCCGCCCCGCACTTCGCCGCATCCTGGTGGCCGGCGAAATGCTCGAACAAGGCGAGCATGGCCCCGATCTCCACGCCGCCTGTGGACTCACCGCCGCCGAGTCCAGGCTCGACCTCGTCGTCGGCGTCCAGGGCAACGCCAAGCATCTGGCCACCACCGCCTGCGCGGGCGGCGTCGCCTCGCTTTTCCTGCCCGACGCGGAAGCCGCCGGCCATTGGCTCCTCCAAAATCTGACTCCCGGCGACGTCGTGCTCGTGAAAGGCTCACGCGGCGTCCACCTCGAACGCACCATCGAGATCGTCAAAAATCAAATCGCAGCAGCGGAGGACCATTGAATCTTCGCAGATTCTTCAGCACCGCCATCCTCCTCGCCGCGTCGCTCCACCTCGTTGCCGCCCCGAACCCCGCCTGGACCAATCCCTTCCCGCCCTTCCGCATCGCCGGCAACCTTTATTACGTAGGCAGCGAAGATCTCGCCTCCTATCTCATCGTCACGCCGCAGGGCGACATCCTCATCAACAGCAGCCTTGAATCCTCGGTCCCGCTGATCCGCAAAAGCGTCGAGACCCTCGGCTTCAAATTCAGCGACATCAAAATCCTTCTCATCAGCCACGCCCACTACGATCACTGCGCCGGAAGCGCCCGCATCAAGCAACTCACCGGCGCCAAGTACTACGTCATGGACGCCGATATCTCCGTAGTCGAGTCCGGCGGCAAAACGGACTTCAACTACGGCGCAGATCCCGCCATGCGCTTTCCTCTCACGCATGTCGACCGCGTCCTCCACGACGGCGACACCGTGCGCCTCGGCGGCTCCGTCCTCACCGCCCGCCTCACCCCAGGCCACACCAAGGGAACCACCACTTGGACAATGGACGAAACCGAAGCCGGCCGCACTCTCCACGTAGTAATCGTGGGCAGCCCCAACGTGAACGCCGGCTACAAACTCGTCGGCAATAAGGCCTATCCCCGCATCGCCGAGGACTACAGGCACGGCTTTCAGGTGCTCAGCTCCCTGCCCTGCGACATCTTCCTGGGCGCGCATGGAGCCTACTTCGGGCTCGCCGCCAAGTATTCCCGCTTCAAGGCCGGAGACAGCAACGCCTTCATCGATCCATCCGGTTATAAGGCCTGGATCGCCGACCGCGAGCGCGCATTCCAGGCTGAGTTGAAGCGCCAGCAGAAAAAGTGAGCAATATTGCACGCTTTTCAGCGGACAGATTCCATCATGCGGGCCGTCCCCGGGCCTTAACCCTTGCATTTTCAAAGCGGCTGGCAGTTAACCCTGAATACGTGATGTACATCACAAAACTTCAGCGTTAATGGATGAAACTATGAAGCCAATGTTCCTCCAGACTACATATAAGGTTCAGTCTCCCCAGAGAGGTCCTCACATGCAACTCGATCCAGCTGCATTCCTTGCCGACCCCGAACTCGTTCAGGCGCTCGATATCCGCGCTACCCCCATACCCTGCGACGAAGAACGCATTCTCTTCCGCCAGGGAGACCCTCCAATCGGCCTCTTTATCCTCCTCAAGGGTGAAGCGACGCTCTCCATGACCTCGGAGGGCGGCGAACCCATCATGATCACCCAGGCAGCCGCCGGTTCCCTGCTCGGCCTGCCGGGCCTCATCGGCAACCAGCCCTACTCGCTCACCGCCATTGCCCGCCGTGGCGCTCGGGTCGGTTTCATTGCCCGAAACGACTTTAACGCCCTGATGAAATCCGAGCTGCCCCTGTTGCTCCTGATTCTGCAGGTACTGGCCTCAGAGGTGCGCTCCGCCAGAATTGCCATCACGCAGCAATAATCGCCACCAGGCCGGCGCAAAGCCGGTCGCTGCCCGCGCGCTCCCTTGAAGCGGAGCAACTTCCTGAGACTCCGCACCTGGTCCCAATCCCGGCTCCCCGGCCCCACCTGCTAAACTCTCAATCGCATGCTCCTCGCCATCATTCTCATCGCCGTCGCCGCATACCTGCTCGGGTCCATTCCTACCGGATACCTGCTGGTCCGCATCTTCCGCAATGAGGACATCCGCTCGGTCGGCAGCGGCAATATCGGCGCCACCAACGTCCTCCGCTCCGGCGGCAAAGGCCTCGGCGCAGCCACCTTTCTGCTCGACGTGCTCAAAGGCTGCTCCGCTGTCTGGCTCGGGGGATTCCTCGGCGCGCTCCTGATGCCCGCCACTCCCTTGCGTTCTGCCCAGGCCCTCGCCGCCCTATGCGCAGTCCTCGGCCACATGTTCCCCATCTGGCTCCATTTTCGCGGAGGAAAGGGCGTGGCCACCGGTTTCGGAGTCTTCCTGGTTGCAGCACCATGGGCCGCGCTCTCCGCCATCTCTGTGTTTTTCATCGTCCTGTTCCTCAGCCGCTATGTCTCACTGGCCTCCATCCTTGCGGCGGCCTGCTTCCCGGTTTTTGCCTGGTTCATGGTCATCGGCGTGCGTCCGCCGTTTTATATTGCGGTCCAATGCGCCGTTGCGCTGCTCATCATCATCAAACATCACCAGAACGTCCGCCGCCTGCTCGGCGGCACAGAATCCCGCTTTGGAGCCAGGAAAACCGCATGAGTCGTATCGCCGTATTGGGTTCCGGAGCCTGGGGAACCGCTATCGCTCTCTCCCTCCACCGCCATGGCGGCCACCAGATCACCCTCTGGTCGCACACCATTGACGAAGCCCGCCAAATTGCCGCCGCGGGCGAAAACATCCTCTTCCTACCCGGCTTTCCTTTGCCCTCTTCCATCCAGGTCACCGCCGACGACTCGGCCGTCGCCGACGCCGAAATCGTCGTCTCCGTCATCCCCTCCGAGTTTCTGCGCTCAACATTCGCCCGTCTCCGCCCTTTTATGCACGATGCCCAGATTGTCGTCTCCGCAACGAAGGGCGTTGAAGACCGCACCTTCCTGCGCATGACGGAAGTCATCGCCGACTGCCTTGGGGAATCGGAAGCGCAGGCTGCCGTCCCTGAACACATCCCCCGCACAAATCCCGACACAAACCTTGAAGTTTTCGTGGAGTCGGGAGTCCCTGAGGTCAGCTCTTCGGGATTCGCGCCCGCGCCTCGGTCTGCGAACGAAATCCTTCTACCCATCGGTGCCTTCTCTGGCCCCAGCTTCGCCCTTGAAGTAGCCCAGGGCCAGCCCACCGCCGTCACCATTGCGTTTGAAGATCCCGAAATTGCCTCCCGCATCCAAAGCGAGTTTTCCTCCGAGACGCTCCGCTTGTACACGTCTACCGATGTCATTGGCGTCGAGCTCGGCGGAGCGCTCAAGAACGTGATTGCCATCGCAGCCGGCGTGGCTGCCGGTGTCGGCCTCGGCTACAACTCCGCCGCCGCCCTTATGACCCGCGGCATCGCAGAAATCACCCGCCTCGCCGTAGCTTGCGGAGGCCGCCGCGAAACCCTCGCCGGCCTCTCCGGCGTCGGCGACCTGGTACTCACCTGCACCGGCTCACTAAGCCGAAACCGCACCGTCGGCCACGCGCTCGGCCAGGGCCGCAAGCTGCCTGAAATTCTCGACTCGCTCGGCGGCAAAGTCGCTGAAGGCGTCCTCACCACCCGCGCCGCCCTCGGCCTCGCACGCCAGCACAATATTGAAATGCCCATCACCGAGCAGATGGAGCAAATCCTCGACGAAGGCAAAGACCCCCGCGAAGCCATCAAAGATCTCATGCTTCGCCCCGGAAAAGACGAGCTCTAGCGTCCTTTTCCCACCCCGCATCCTCATTCTTTTCGCCAGCCTGAGCAATTTTGGCCAGTAATCCCGCCAACGCCCTCTGATACTCCTTTTAGACTCTTTGCGTCAGGGCCGTGCCCAATGCGGCCTGCGCGAGCACCCTACGGGCAGGAGAAGCGAATGCCATTTCATCTGACGAATCCACAACTCCTCACTGGCGCCATTGCTCTGGTCTTTGTCGCCCTACTTGCCGTCGCCGCGTATCTTGACTCCCGCAGAAAGAGAACGCCGCCGTTTCTCAATTACTTCGACACGGCGTTCGATCAGGATCAGTTTGACCGCGACCATTCCAGGCAAGGCTCCTTCCTCGATCCGGATGCATGGCACAATCACAATCAGACTCGCATGCAAGTTCATGAAATCCGTGACACCACCACGCAACACAGAAGCTAGTACAATGACCGCGTGATTGCGCAATAAGGATTATGACGATTGGGTGCCCCATCCTCGCCACGTCCTTGTTTTTGTGGCTAGGGTGGGGTAGCACGAAGACAGTATTTATTTGCCGGATCTATAGCAGCAATCCGGAGTTCATTCGACCACTGAGCAATCCGGGTCAGCAACCAACAGTAGCCCCGATCCATACTCCTTGCAATCGCGCCGCTGCGCCGGCAACGGCAGAAATTCGATGCACAGGAGATCGCCATGCAGTTTCAATTCAACGGGGTTTTCTATCACCTCACCTACACCCAGATCACCGTCGCCGTAGTTCTACTCGTCGTCCTGGTTATGGTTGTCGTTGCTTTATACATGCAGCACCGCAAAACCAGGACCCTCGCACTGCGTAATCGCTTCGGATCGGAGTACGACCGCGAGGTCAAGATGCACCCCTCCGCGCGTCAAGCCGAAGCTAAACTGGCCAGCCGCACCAACCGCGTCGAAACGCTCAAACTCCGCGACCTCGCCGCAACCGAGCGCGAGCGCTTCGTCACCGATTGGCGTACAGTGCAGGCCCGCTTCGTCGACCATCCCAAGGCCGCGGTTACTGAAGCCGACGAACTCATCAATTCCCTCCTTGAAGCCCGCGGATATCCCCAGGCCGGCTTTGAACAGCGTGCCAGCGATGTCTCCGTCACCTATCCCAGGGTCATGGAAGACTACCGCGTCGCCCACGCCATCGCGATGCGGCCCGGCGATAAAGAAGCCACCACCGAAGAGCTCAGAACCGCGATGATCCAATACCGCTCCATCTTCGATGAACTCGTCCAGTCGAAGTTGTCCCCTCAGGCAGTAGCAGCTGACTAAGGCATTTTCAGGGATCGTGCAAGGTTTGGGTCCCCACCCTCGCCGCTGGAAACAAAGATGCGGCGAGGGTGGGATAGCACGATGCCCACGCTTGAGAAATGGTGAAAATGCTTTAACCGCAAGTCTGCGCCGCCAAGGGCTCTACCCAACTGGAAATCCCGGAAGGTCGCAAAATGAAATCGCTCAGGAACATTCTTACTCCCGCCCGCGGGCTGGGATTTTCCGCAGCGCTGCTGGCAGGCACTTTGACCATGGGAACCGCCCCTGCATTCTCCGCCAGCCCAAATTCCGAAACCATTCAGGCCACCGTCGTCGAGAACGGCAACTTCGTCAACGTAACCCTTGTCATTGACACCTATTCCTCGCCGGCCGACCTGCAGATTCTGTCACAGGCATTTCAAGATGGAAAGGATCGGGGATTGGTGGCCGCACTTGCCAAAGTCAAACCCGTAGGGCGCTGCTCGATTGCAGGAGCCCAGGGTTTTGAAGTTGCCTTCATCCAGATGGTCGCAACACCAACCGGGCGGCAGATCACCTTCATTGCCAATCGCCCGCTGCAAGCCGGTGAAGACAGCGCAAACGCGCCAAACCCATCCTTCGATCTGGCGGTGGGCCAATTCAATCTGAACGACGCTGACCCGGCCAAAAGCACAGGATTTCTCTACCCGGCAAGCAAGCTCGCTGTCGATGACCAGGGACAGCCTCACTATGACTTGGCCGGTAACCCCCTGTTGCTAGTCAACGTTATCGAGACCAGGCAACCCTCCAGCGGCGACATGGCCCTGGCCCCATCCAAATAATCCGAGCCACAATGCGCGGTGCCCCACCCTGGCACGGCCATTCGAAGCCATCGAAGCCCACAAGGGTACGCCCCGGAAATATCCTCCGGCAGAGCTGGAGGCTTTATGATTGGTGGCCCCTCAAAGGGGCCTGTGTAGTAGCGCTCCATGCAGGCAGCAGCCCGTCGCCCGCGCCGTAGGCGCAGTGGTTGTTAGCCCCGCGCTTCAGCGTGGGGTTGGCGAAACCAGAGATCCATCCGGAGTCCCGCAGGGACGGCGCTCTAACTTCTACTGCCACCCCGGCAAAGCCGGGGGTTCTCCCAATTGAATAATCCCGGACCAGAACCTATGACCTCATGAAGGTCTTGGTTCCTTTTTCAATGTCTATTTAGTTTCGGACGGTTTTTCCTCGCCGTTCCGTCTCATACTCCTATCAGTCCCCGTTGTGGCCGGGCCACCCCTTTATGGCCGCCGCAAACAAAGCAAGTTCAGGAGATCGCCATGCAACCTCATCTCTCGAACCTCCAGTTTCTCGTTGCAATCGCAGCCGTTTCCCTGGTCGCCCTTCTCGCCCTGGCCATGATCTTCGACCTCCGCAAAAAGAGAACGCCGCCGTTTCTCAATTACTTCCCCGAAGACCGCGACCAGAACCAATTCGATCGGGAAGATCTCCGCGAGCGCTCGTTCTCGGGCATGGACGAATGGCGCGCATACAATCGAGCTCGCACGCACGCTTACGAAGCCCACGGCACAACCTCGCACCATAGTCCCTGGGAATAGCACAAACGCAGACCGAGAAGCCTTCCTGATCTCTGGCCCCTGATCCCTGCCCTTTAGCTCCCTCCAGCAATCGCCCCAAGAATCAGCAACGCCTCCCGCCCCTTCGCCACCGCCTCCGGCAACTCGGCATCCACCGATTCGTGCGACCAGTCCTCTTCGCACGCAAAAATGCGCATGAACGCCCGTCGCTGCCCCGTTCCATGTTCGCGAATCGTCCCGGTCAGCATCGGATAGCGCGCCTCCAACGCATCCAGGATTCGACGCACCGTAATCGGCGCCTGAACCTCGAGCGAAATCTCCGCACCCTCGATGCCAGCCAGGGTCCTCAGGTGGTAAGGCAGCGCCACGCGAATCGCCGGCCCGCTTGCGCTCTTCGTTTCCGTCAAATCAGCCTCCTGCAAAGCCCCGGAAAGTAACCCCACCCCCACAGTCGGGACTAACCGGAAAATCTCACGTCAAATCCTGACCACCCGGACCGAAATTCGCCCTTTTTAGGCCCAATTTGCCTGGTTCTTCTTCATGGCCGCCCTACTCATTTGAGTGTCTGCACTTCGATCGACAGCACCGCCGGCAGATCCCTCACAATCGGCGTCCAGCTTTCGCCCGCATCCGCTGACCCGTACACCTGCCCGCCGCTGGTCCCAAAGTAAACTCCGCACTCATCCAGCGAGTCCACTGCCATCGCATCGCGAAGCACATTCACGTAGCAGTCCTTCTGCGGCAGCCCCTTCTCAAGCGCCTCCCACTCATTGCCGCCCGTCTTGCTGCGGAACACGCGCAGCTTCCCGTCCGGAACATAATGCTCCGAGTCGCTCTTGATCGGCACCACGAACACCGTCTCCGGCTCATGCGCATGCACGTCGATCACAAACCCAAAATCCGTTGGCAGATTCCCGCTCACCTCATGCCAGTTCTCGCCCGCATCGTCGCTCCGCATCACGTCCCAGTGCTTCTGCATAAACAGCACCTGCGGCCGCGACGTGTGCATCGCAACATGATGAACGCAGTGCCCCACCTCCGCCGTCGGATCGGGAATGTACTTCGACACCAGCCCCTTGTTAATCGGCTTCCACGTCTTGCCCGCGTCATCGGTTCTGAACGCTCCAGCAGCGGAGATGGCGATGTACATCCGATCCGCATTGCTTGGATCCAGGATCACCGTATGCAAGCACAATCCGCCCGCTCCAGGCTGCCAGCGCGGGCCGGAACCATGCTCACGCAACCCCTTCAGTTCCTCCCACGTCGCACCGCCGTCCAACGATTTGAAGAGCGCCGCATCTTCCACTCCCGCGTACACCGTATCCGCATCGGTCAGCGAAGGTTCAAGGTGCCACACCCGCTTGAACTCCCACGGATGCGGAGTCCCGTCGTACCATTGGTGCGTCCCCGGCACGCCCGCGTACGCAAACTTGTTCCCCACCGCATTCCACGTCTTCCCGCCATCGTCCGAGCGCTGCACCACCTGTCCTGACCAACTGCTCGACTGCGAGGCATACAACCGGTTCGGGTCCACTGTCGACCCCTTCAGGTGATAGATTTCCCAGCCCGCAAAGAAAGGCCCGCTCACTTCCCAATTCTTCCGCGTGCCATCCGCATTCAGAATGAACGCGCCCTTTCGCGTGCCCACCAACACTCGCACCTTGCTCATTACTTGCCTCCTTGTTTTTGTCCGGCGTCTCAGGCTCGGCAGCCCGGTCGTTGGGGAACGCCGTTCTGCGATTCTCCCCAATTTCCCTTGCGATTTGCAAGCCATTTTTTCTTCCCCGCACCCTCCCCCAACCCATTCCCGCTATTGAATTAGCCCGGTAAAGAGCAGAGAATACTCTGGAATCCAAAACGGGACATCTAAAACGCAGAAAGCTGAACGATGCCATTTTGCAGTTCTACGCGTCTTTTCGCCTCCTCCTTAAAATCACGTTCCGCCATTGTTTTCCATCGGACCATCCTTCTCATTTCATCGGGCCTGCTCGCGGCCGCCTTCTTTGCCGTGCCCGATCTCTCTGCCCAGGGCCACAACCGCATCACCCAGCCGGTCGACACCTCCAGTGCGCAGGCATTGCCCAATCACCATCCCTTCTGGGCCAGCCCCGCCAACAATATCGGTTCAGTACCCCCTGATCTGCCTCTCGACCAACTCACCCTCGTCTTGTCCCGCTCGCCCCAGCAGGAGGCAGCCTTCCAGCAGTTTCTCGCCGACCAGCAGAATCCCGCCTCGCCCAATTACCATCACTGGCTCACCCCCGCCGAGGTCGGGCAGCGCTTCGGCCTCTCCGACCAGGACATTGCCGCCATCACCGGCTGGCTCCAGTCTCAGGGCCTCCATGTCAACTGGGTCTCGCCCAGCCGAATCTTTGTCGGTTTCGGCGGCAGCGCCGAGGTCGTCGGCCGCGCCTTTCAAACTGAGATGCAGTACTACAGCATTCGCGGCGCCCAACGCCTTTCGGTTAACTCCGACCCCATGATCCCAGCCGCCATCGCCCCCGCCATCAAGGCCATTCGCGGCCTCTACACCATCGACGAGCAGCCCCTCTATCAGGCCCGGGGCATGCAGTCCGTCTCGCCTCTGGAAACCGCCAATAGTGGAAACCACTATCTCGCACCGGCCGATTTCGCCACCATCTACGATCTCCCCGCCAGCCTCACAGGCGCCGGAATGACGATCGGTATTGTGGACCGCTCACGCACCAATTTCGCCGATTTCAGTAACCTTCGCGCTTTGACCGGTTCCACCTTCCCCAATCCAACCGAAATCGTTCCCACCGCGTTCGGAGGTGTTGACCCAGGTCCGGCCTACACTGCCCCGCCAGGTGGTACCACTTCCACCAGCGAGCAGGGCGAGGCTACGCTCGACGTGGTGCGCGCGGGCACTGTCGCCCCCGGCGCATCTCTTCTGCTCGTCGTTGCCACAGCCGCCAGCGGCGGAATCGAAGTCGATGCGCAGTTTCTGGTCCAAACCACGCCTGTGCCCGCACAGGTAATGACCATCAGCTTCGGAGCCTGCGAATCGAGCGCCGGGACTGCGGGAGTTACCTTCTGGGACACACTCTTTCAGCAGGCCGCCGCCGAGGGAATCTCCTCTTTCGTTTCCTCCGGCGACGCCGGTGCCTCCGGGTGCGACACCCATGGTTCAGCACCGCCCGCCAATCCCCTGCCCAACAGTCCCAATTACATCTGCTCTTCCAGCTACGTCACCTGCGTTGGTGGAACGGAATTCAACGAGGGCAGTAACCCCTCGCAGTACTGGACTTCCGGCAATGGCGCCGGCCTTTTATCCGTTCTCAGCTATATTCCCGAGGGCGCATGGAACGAGTCCACCGCCAGCAAGGTATCCGCGTCCGGCGGCGGCGTCAGTTCCGTGATACCAACCCCCAGTTGGCAAATCGGAAACGGCGTTCCCGCGGCACGAGCTGGACGCTATACGCCGGACATTTCGTTCTCGTCCTCCGGCCACGATGCCTATTTCACTTGCCTTGCCGCCAATGGATACAGTTGTGTCGTCTCCGGTGGAGGCTACACTTTCGGGGCTTTCTACGGAACTTCCGCAGCCGCTCCCGACATGGCCGGCATAACCGCGCTCCTCGATCAAAAACTGGGCGCTCCGCAAGGAAACCTCAACCCGGAAATTTACTCTCTTGCGGCGGCCGTCCCCGCGGCCTTTCACGATGTGACGGTCGCCACCAGCGGTGTAGCCACCTGCGACATCAACACCGCCAGCATGTGCAACAACAGTATTGCCCTGCTTAGCGGCAGCGGCGCCCAGCCCGGCTTCCTGGTCGGAACCGGCTACGACGAAGCCACCGGACTTGGCTCGCTTGATGTGAATGCCTTCCTGAACAACTACACCCCGCCGAAGACCACGCCTACCGTTACGGTGAACCTTTCCTCATCCAGCATCACCACCGCACAGCCCTTGACCGTCACGATTACCGTGAGCAATGGAAACAGCATCTTTATACCCATGGGCACCGTGACGCTCACCAGCGGCGCCTACGCTTCTATGACCTTGACGCTTGTGTCCGGAAGCGCCTCGATTTCGATTCCCGCTGGTTCGCTGGCAGTTGGAACGGACACGCTGACGGCCAACTACACACCGCAACCTTCCGGTTCCAACTTCTACACCCCCGCATCGGGATCGGCCACCGTAACCGTAACCGCCGTGACTAAGATCACTCCAGTAGTCGCGGTAACCTTGTCCGCCCCGAACATCACTACCGCGCAACAGTTGACGGTGACTGTTGCTGTCAACGGCGGAACCGGTAACCAGGTGCCCACTGGCACAGTAACGCTGGCTGGCACAGGCTATTCCTCCGGACCAACAACGCTGGCAAACGGAAGCGCGACCATCAACGTCTCCGCCGGTTCACTGCCAGCGGGCGCCGATACGTTGTCCGCCAGCTATTCGCCAGACACTACCAGTTCCTCGATCTACAACGCCGCATCAGGCTCGAACTCCGTCACAGTCACCACCGTGTCGAAAATTACTCCAACTGTCACGGTAACGCCCTATCCCCTGAGCGTCACCACAGGGCAAAATGTGTCGCTGTATGTTGTTGTCAATGGCGGAACCGGCAATCAACTCCCTACCGGTAACATAAAGCTGACCGCCGGCACTTTCAACACGGGAGCTTTTCTCTCCAACGGCAGCGCATTGCTCAATCTTGGTCCCGGATCGCTGCCTCCGGGTAGCGATACCCTGACAGCCACCTATACACCTGACTCAGCTAGTTCCTCCATCTATAACACCGCGTCGGGCTCAAACACTATAACCGTAACAATGCTCACTCCCGCGGTGACTGTAACTCCTTCCCCCGCCGCTGTCACCGTGGCTCAGGGGTCGACAGTAACTGTCGATGTTTTCAGCACAGGCAACCAGACGGCAACCGGCTCCGTGACGCTGACAAGCGGCAGCTACTCCTCTGGAGCAATCAACCTCATCGTCGGCACCGCGTCCATCGCTGTTCCCGCCGGGGCGCTCGCTCCTGGCGCCGACATGCTCACCGCACACTACACGCCCGACTCATCGAGTTCGACCATATACAGTGCTGCAACCGGATCAAGCACGATAACCGTCACCAAAGCCACGCCCATCATTACCTGGAACACACCTCCGGCAGTCACCGTCGGAACTGCGCTCAGTGCAACGCAGTTGAATGCGACATCCAACGTACCCGGCACATTCGTCTACGCCCCGGCGCTCGGAACGGTCATGTCGACCATCGGATCGACGCCCCTCTCCACTACCTTCACCCCTACTGACACTACGAACTACACGACAGCGACAGCTTCGGTGGCTCTCACCGTTTCTGCCATCACTCCTGTCTTCACTGTCGTAGGCACGGCGGTCACCGTCACAGCAGGCGCAACTACGGGCAACAACTCAACTATCACTGTCACGCCTTCAAATAGTTTCACCGGCAGTGCAGCCGTAACGCTGACTGCTGTCATCACAACCAGCCCGTCCGGTTCCGTGAACACGCCAACGCTCAGTCTCGGAACCACCAGTTCGGTGAGCATCACGTCCACCAGTCCCAGCACGGCCACGCTAATCATCTCCACAACGGCCAGCCAGACCACCTCTTGCGTCGCCTCAAATCAAATCCCGCGCGGAATCCCCTGGTACGCGAAGGGCGGCGCAGTCCTCGCCTGCACGCTGCTACTCGGCATTGCTCCGCAGCGGCGTAAATGGCGGTCGATGCTCGGTATGGTGATGCTTTTGGTTGCTCTCGGCGGTGGTGCGCTGGCGTGCGGCGGCGGCTCATCAACTTCTTGCACCAGCACTACCACGCCCGGTACCACAGTGGGCAGCTACACCATCACAATCACCGGCACATCCAGCGCCACAACCGCAACCAATACGATTGCCCTCACAGTGAAATAGTGCGCACCACAAAGAAAACGGCCGGATTCCAGTCAAGGAATCCGGCCGTTTTCTTTGCGTTGGCGATCGTGACTATCGCGCCGTCACCGACAACAGCCGCACCGGCCCCAGCAGCCCCGACGGCAGCAGCGGCGAGTCAACCTTGTACGGCGCAAAGTCAGTGAATGTGTATTTCTTCACCGCGTAAAACTGTTGATCGCCTATCAGGCGGTTCACCCAGAGATTCGTCACTTGGACCACAAGCTGATTGCTACCCGGTTTTAGAACTCCGGCGAGATCCACCTTGAACGGCGTCTTCCAAAGAATTTCCAGATACTTGCCGTTCACCGCCGCCTCGGCCACATCTTTCACATCGCCAAGATCGAGCCAGAAATGCGCTCCCGGAGCGAGCGCGCTCTCCGGAATCTGTATGGTCTTCGAATAAGTAGCCGTCCCGGAAAAATACTTCACGCCTTCAATCGAGTTATCGCTCCAGGAAGTCAGACGATCGAACGCCACCATTTCCGGCGCGCCTCGGCCTGGCTGGAAGCTCACGCTCCAGTCCCGATTCAGCTTATCTTCCAATCCCGGTACCTGAGCTTCCGCCGGCTCCGGTATTTGCAGCGACGTCGCAGTCGCGGTTGCGCGGAACACAACAAAGGCTGTCCCGAACGGATCCAGATGAAGCGGAATCGTGGTTCGTCCATCTGCGATCTGATAGGAAACCGGTTTCGATTCGCCCGTCGCAGCATCCCATAGCTCCGGCGTCTTGCCCTCCACCCGGAACGTCGCGTTCACGCTCTCCGGGCGCTCGTTGCGGTTATCCACAAAGTAGATTTCGCCATCGTCAAGCTTGCGATGCAGGAACATCAGCGTTGTATCGGCCTCCGGCTTCGTGTATTCGAAGTCCTGCGATGTCCCCAGATCCGCAAGCACCTCGTTCGCTGTCATGCCGGAGTAGACTCTTCCTTTTCCAAACTTGTGGTAGGCGCCGGATAGATTGGTCACCTTATCCAACAACTGCTTTCCCCATCCCTGTATCGCACGCATTCCGGTTCCCGCTACAGAAGCCCCCCAGAGTTGATCGGCGAGGTCGTGAAACTCCTTTTCATCATCGGAGAGACTTGGCGAATCCGTCGGCTTGCTGCCTGCGATCACCGCACCCTGCTTCACCAGGTTGCCAAGTTGCTGAAGGACCGGGAGAGTCATGCGCTGGCTTCGTCCACCGAGGTAAAGAATTCGATAGCTCGTGCCGCCGGGAGTTACGAGCCTTCCATCCTTGAACGACAGTTGATGCAACAACACATCGCTGTTGACGAAGTCGAATCCATAGCCATCCGGTGCATCCTGCTGCGCCTTCCATCCGAACACCGCCGTCAACGGCCCTTCCTCTCCGTAGAAGTAGGCCACATCTCCGTAAAAGTGCCCCTGCTGCAACAGGTATGAACATCGCGCGAGATATGAAACCCACGGTCCCGCTTCGTCCGCCCACGTGTCATTGCGATTGAACCACACGCCATACGGCCCCAGCGTCATTCCGGGAGCCATATCGGCCAACGGCTGATGCGACGATTCATGGATCTGGAACCGGTTTACGCCTAGCGCAAACTCCAGATCGGCAACCTTTTTGAGCGAATTCGGCGACCATCCCCATGCCGGCCCGCGCGAAGTCATCGACTCCGCGCCCACAATGTTCTGCCCGTAGATGTGCGCTACCGACGCGGCCCCGCGCAGATCTGAAATGTAATCCACATCCGGCCCCGGACTGCCTGCCCAGGTCCACATCGCGCCCATGGGCACGTCTGTCTTGCTTCGCATCTCCATGTCGTCGCCGAGCGAAGGACGATGATACTCAAGCGCCTCGCCGTAGTAACCCATCCCATGCGCGTGCAAATCATCTGCTATCGCGCCGTAATGATTCTCGGCAATAAGTTGACCGATGGTGCGGCGGAAGTCCCAGAGAAATCGATCCGTATCGGCTGTGCTTTTGATTACGACGCCGGTCAAAGCAGGTAGCCAGGGCCGCGCATCGTAGCCGCGCCGCTTTTGAAATTCGTCCAGCATATTGTCGGTCCAGTTCTGCGGACCCACTTCGATGCTGTCGGTGAGCATGAACGAGATTCCGTCCTTGCCCATCTTGTCCGCGCCCACGGTATCGGAATACATCTTCAGATAACCGTCGACGTAGTTCTTCACGTACTCGCGATTGAGCTTGTCCACTTCAAGGCCGGTCGCTTCCGCGGGCGCGGGTCCATTCTCGTGCCCAGTAAGCGAATAGCCAATGCGCAGAACCATCCATTTACCCGCCGCCGGCGTCCAGTCCAGCGCGCCATCAGCCTTCATCTTCCCGCTCAGGTCGATCACATCCTCCTGCGGCACGATGAACTCCGGTGCAACATTCGGATCGGTGATGGCATAAAAGTCGCGCGAATTCGCATACCCCGCACGCTTTTCGAATTCATTCACACGCGCGCCGCTGGTCAATACCAACTCCGTGATCGTGTGATCGGCCACGCCCCTGAGTGAAGCGTTGGTTGTAAACACGATCCGGAAATACCGCGCCGTCACTGCATCGAATGCGACGGTGCGCTGTGGCAAACTGCTGAATGGGATATCCGCAATCTTGCGGAATTGCGTGCCATCGTCGCTGGCCTCAATGCGCGGCGCAACATCGCTGTTCTCGTGATCGAACACGCTGATCATGTCGTCCAGCGAGGCAAGCGTCACAGCCTGAATCGCTTGCGGACGACCGTAATCGAACTGAACCCATGCCTCGCTTCCAGTCGCTCCCGCAGGCAACTCCAGCGCAACCGTATTCACATCGCCATCGGACAATGCGGCTATGTTCGGAGTTCCGCCACTTGAAGTCACCTGCGGATTCAACTCCACCTGCGTCTTGTCTCCTTCAGGAATTTTGTACGCAATCACGGCCGCGTCTGCATAAAATTCCGGTGGAACAACAATCTTGCCGTCAGGACCGCGCCGGCCCGGCACCTGGAAGTTCTGAAACGTCCCGTCCACCTGCGGCGGATGCTGCAGCACGCCGCTAAATGGCTGCCCACCCTCCACGCGCGTCGCACTCCATACCATTTTCTTCATGCCCTGCGCGGCCGGAACCCAGGGGCCGCCCGTCTCGCTCCAACCAGGCGAACTCGCAATCGCCACTTCCATTCCAAGGTCTCTCGCGGTCGTCACTGCATCGCTGAAAGCACGTTTCCACTCCGGCGTCATATAGATGAGCCGCTGCGGCACCACCTGCGGAGTAGCAATCGCGCCCTCAAAGATCGTTACTCCGCCCAGGCCAACCGAGTGCATCCACTCGAGGTCCAGCTTGATTCCTTCAGGAGCAATGTTGCCGTTCATCCAGTGCCACCAGACGCGGGGCCGTGCGTCATTGGGCGGATCCTTGAACTCGCGCGCCAACGTATCCTTCGATGAGGAGGGGTCCTGAGACAAAGGTGGCGGCGCTTGTTCTTGCGCCAGCACGTTACAACCTGCCAAACAGACAAGGACAAAGAGAGCAGTCACACTCGATCTGCGACTTATCATGTCAACTCATCCTCGTTCGCTTTTCTTGACCAAGGTGAGAATCTCACCGGTATCTACTCACCCTTGGTTCTTGGGAGGTACCGTGGCTCGCGTGGCCCCGGTCGAGATTCCGCCGTCCACCAACAACGTCTGCCCGGTAATATAGCGGCTGGATTCAGAAGCCAGGAACACGACTGCCCCATCCAGATCGTTCGGCTGCCCGGGACGCTTCATAGGAATGCGATCGACCAGATAATCAACCCACTCTTGATTTTCGTAGAGAACCTTGGTTTGCTCGGTGCGGAACCAGCCTGGCGCCAGGCAATTGACAGTAACTCCATGTTTGCCCCAGTCGTCGGCAAGGCTCATCGTCATCTGCCGAACGCCTCCGCGGCTTGCACCATATGGCGCAAGGCCCGCATATCCGGCAACGCAAGTCACCGATCCGATATTAACGATGCGTCCGTATCCCTTGGCTATCATCCTTCTTGCCACAGCCTGCGCCACAAAAAACGACCCGCGCAAATTTGTATCGAGAATCTTGTTCCAGTCTTCCCATTGCACATCGAGCGCCGGCTTGCGGATATTGCATCCAGCATTATTCACCAGGATGTGAATTTGCCCGTACGCATCTTCCGCATCGGCGGCCATCTTTTCGATGCTCTCCTGGCTGCGCACATCGAGTTCCAGAGAAACTGCCCGCCGCCCCAGCGCCCTGATCTCCGACTCAAACGGAACCAGCGACTCGCGCGTGCGGCTCGTCAGAACCAAATCTGCGCCGGCCTTTGCCAACGCCCTCGCAAAATATTGTCCCAGCCCACGGCTGGTCCCCGTCACAATTGCAACCTGTCCGGTAAGATCGAAAAGTCCGTTGTTCATTACATCCTCGGCGTCAAAATTATCTTCATTAAATTCGGTTCGCGCGAATGCAGCCGCTCAAACCACCGCGGTCCTTCTTCAAGGCTCGCTACGGCGGTGATCAGCGGCTTCACCTGGATCTTGCCGTTCGCGATCAATTCAATTGCCTCGGGATACTCACCCGATGAAGCGCACGAGCCCTGGAGCCGCAGCTGCCGCACCACCACTTTCTGCAGCGGCAGCGTCACCTCGGGCATGATGTTGCCTATGAGCGTCACCGTTCCGCCCTTGCGCGTGCAATCGATTGCGGCTGCCACCGTCTCGTTGCGTCCCACTGCTTCCAGCGTGATGTCAACTCCGTTACCGCCTGTCAACCGCATCACTTCCGCTACAAGTTCCGCGCCCGAGCAATGGAGTGTCTCATCGGCGCCCACCTGCCTGGCCAACTTCAACCGCGTCTCATCCACGTCCGTGATAAATACGCGCTTGCACCCCGCGGCTCGCGCAGCCTGCAGCGTAAGCAGGCCGATCATTCCCGCGCCGATTACCAGCGCCGTCTCGCCACCCGCCACCTGCGATACCTTCACGCCGTGCATCGCCACTGACACCGCTTCAAGCATGGCCGCCGCTTCGAATGAGAAATCCATCGGCAGCGGATACATGATGCGCTCCGGGACCACGACATATTCGGCAAAGGCGCCATGCCTGCGGTAGTCGCCGCACGAAACGCCGATCACCTCGCGGTTGTCGCAGAGGTTAATTTGTCCGCGCTTGCAGTACTGGCACTCGCCGCAGTAAATCGTCGAGTCGAAGGTAACGCGATCGCCTTTCTTGTACTTTGTCGCACCTTCGCCGACGGTCTCTACCGTACCGGCAGCCTCATGGCCCATCACAATTGGCGGAATGCGGCGCCCCGTGGAGCCGTCGAAACCGTGCACGTCGCTTCCGCAGATGCCGCACGCTTCCACGCGCACAAGAACCTCACCGCGTCCGACGACCGGCAAAGGAATGTCTGCTATTTCAAGGTGGTTGTATTCAGAAAGTAGTAGCGATTTCATAGTTTCTCAAACCCTCAACCTGGTTAATATGTTGGCGCAGATATAGCGAGCGCGACTTACACATCGCACAAATCCACCGCAGCGCGCAGGCTGGTCATTGGATCATGTAACGGTAGAAACTCATGCGCCACATAACCCTTGTAATCTGTCGCCGCTATGGCTTTCATCACGCCGTCCCATTGTATCTCCTGCGTGTCGTCCAATTCATGCCGGCCCGGTACGCCGCCGGTGTGGAAGTGCCCGATCCACGCAATGTTTTTGCGAACGGTCGCAATCAGGTCGCCTTCCATAATCTGCATATGGTAAATGTCGTAGAGGAGCTTCACGTTCGGAGAATTTACCTCCTCCATCACGCGCACGCCCCATGCAGTGTGATCCGCCATATAGTCCGGGTGGTTCACCTTGCTGTTCAGCAACTCCAGGCAGATTGTGACTCCATTGTCCTCGGCGATTTTCTTCACGCGGTTCAGTCCGGCGATCGTATTGCGCGCGCCTTCATCGTCAGCCATCCCTTTCCGGGTTCCAGAGAAGGTGATCACGTTGGGCACACCGGCTTTTGCTGCCAGCGGAATGTTGGTGCGCAGGGCCGCTTCGATATCCGCATGATGCTCCGTCCGGTTCAAGGCATCGGGAATTGTTCCAGCGCCCGCGTACCCCATGGTGCAGATGATCCCATGGCGCCGTGGAACTTCATACTCCTCCGGCTGCAACAGATCAACGCCCACCAGTCCCATCTGCGCCGCCGACGCGCATAAGTCTTCCAGGGCAATCTTCTGATAGCACCAGCGGCAGACCGACTGCCTGATTCTCTTTTTCCTTGGGTTCACTTCTTCCCCCTGCAATATTCCGGATAACGATGTCAGCGCCGTTGCGGCAACGCCGGCTTTCAATGCAGTGCGACGGCTCATCTCGAACTTGCTCATGATCCCTCTTTCCGCTTCGGGCAGTTAGTTGGCTGTGGCCCGTGCCTCACAATCAGAATTTCCCCATGTGCACGCGTACAACCTGCGGCTTCTGGTGGAAGCACAAACCACGGTCTACCTCGTCGCCGTTCCATAGCCGCACTGTCTTCCACACACCGTTTTCATAGCTCCCCTCTTCCGCGGTAAGAATCTGCGAACGGATAAATGGAGGGTCACCCGGCAAATGAAAACGAACGCTCGCGTCGAAACCCGTCAGCAGAAATTCGTCGGGACCAAGTTGAGCCACCAGCGCAACTCCGTGCGCGTCTTTAGTACCCGGAGCGTTCCGTCCGTCGGGCTGCGGGAACCCGAATGCTACCGTGGCCTGCCATCCTCCAAAGTCAAGTTCCTGCTCCGCCTGCCCCGGCTCCTCGACGCTAGTCTTGAGCTTGCCCTCGTCCTCCAGCTTAGCAATCTCGCTGCTCATCGGACCGATGAGTGCGAAGTTGCGCGCGTGCCCTGACCACGGTTCGTCCCCCAGAATATTCCACCCTGCCCGGTCCACACCGAATGGCGAGAACCCGATCGCTCCATCACCCAGCGCATAGAAAAAGAACTTGGCAAAATTGTCGCTCCGCCCTGTCTCCGGAATCCAAAGCGGATTGTCCGGCCGATGATATGTGTGAATCAAGGCTCTATACTCGCTCGAGTTACTGGTATAAATGTCCGGCCCGATCATGTCGATCGAAGGCGCCAGAGCTTTCCATAGCCCTACCCACTTCTGCACAGCTCCGCCGCTCGGATACTGAATGCCCGGAAGCAGGATTTGTCGTTGCGGCAGTTCTACCGTCAGATGACTTACCCACACGTTGATGTAGAACGGAATGTTGAATTCCTTCTTGCCGGCCGCTGCAATTTCATTCACATACTTCGCCTGGTGAAAGATCTGAAAAATCTCGTCTGCGTCAGCTCCGAACACCTGGCTCCATGTGCCCGCCTGCTTGTTCGCAGCAGCCAGCAGCTCCGCTGGAACCTGCCCGGCGAACTCGCGATTCGACTCCTCCGAAAAATCGCGCACGCTGCCGATTCCACCGGATTCGTTTTCCACCTGCACCATAAGCAAGGTGTGCTGCTCGCTGTCTATTTCCTTCAGGTGCCGCATCAGCGCCGTAAACGCCGCCTTGTCTGCTTCAAGATTGTTGCGCGAGTTGGCCGACAGCACATCCGTCGGCAGCCCGTCGGGCCGGATCATTCGCGGAAAGCGCTTCGTATTCGTCTTCACCCACACAGGCGCGTACTGCATGTTGCCGTTCTTCCAGGTTCCAAACCACAACATAACCAGGTGTAGATGATGAGCGCGCGCTCCCTCTACAAGCTGATCCACGTTGCTGAAGTCAAAGTGCCCTTCCTGGGCTTCGATTTGTTCCCAGTACGCAGGTGCCTCCACCGTGTTCGCGTGCAGAGCGGCCAGCGACTCCCACACTTGCGGAAGTTCGCTTGGCCAACCGCTCGAATTGTGTATCTGGCCGCCGAGAATCAGGTACGGTTGGCCATCCACCATCAGAGTGTAGCGGCCGTCTTTCTTCTCCAGGCGCGGAGCATCTGCTGCAAAAGCGCATGGAAGAGAAGTGAAAATCAGGAGAGCAAAAGAAAAGTACAAAAAGAAGGTTGTCTTTCGCATCGGAAAACTGCCTCCGAACAAATCTAATTACATACCCTACTCCAAGCAAGTCGAACCGCATACCGCAAGCACCGCCTCGCCTCTTCACATTTGCAAGAAACCTGCCGGGCTGCGGTGCATGCAGAGTCGTGTATTCAAGCTATTCAAGGTTGGCGAGAGGAAGGAACAAGCTGTGCTGTAGCTTTAGAAGGTAATGGCCAGGCCGCCACGGATGCCGCGCTGGTCCTGGGAGAAGATCAGGAGGGAACCATCGCTCAGAATGAAGGGGCGATACCCCTCGGCCAGCAGATTACGCACATCGAGCAGCGCTTCTACGCCAACCGAGCCGTCGTGGCTCACACGAATGGGCTGGCGCAAGCGGAAGTTCAGGTAAGGTTCGGCGGCATTCTGCACATAGGGCGCTACCTGGGTAACGGTATCCTCAGGCTGCCAGCGATAACTCGCTTGCCAGCGCGTTCCGGTGCCATCGAGCGTCCCGGAGAGGGAAATGGAATAGGCCTCGGCACGGCGGGGATGGGCTGCGCCCAGCACCTCCGCCATCGCAGCCGGTCGCGGCAGGGCCGGCATTACCAGTGCGCGTCCATTGGCGTAGCTAAGGCGAACTTCGTTGCCGCCGGGCAAACGGCGTTCAACGCCGGCCACGATTCCCTGGCCGGAGAAATTTGGACCCGCAGCGCGCAGCAGGCCGCTCTTGCTGTCAAGAAGTGCGGCATCGGACATCGGGCCCGAATTGCCATACCCCATAGCCTCGAGAACCGGATTCCGGATGCTGTCGGTGAACACCAGGACGCTCATGCCTGAGGTATTGGTGTTCCGCTTCCATCCGATCTCCTGGTGAAGTCCGCGCTGCAGAACCAGCTCGCCTTTGCGGACGGAGAATTCAGGCAGCCAGGCACCGGCCTGGGTATCATCGTTTTGAATCGGGCCGGACATAAACGTCGCCAGGCGGTAGCCGACCGACGAGTTGCCACCGCGCCAGTCCGCCGAGGCATTCGGCAACGCCGCGGCTACGGTGTTGGTCGCCCCGCTCGCGAAGCGTCCCACTACTTCTGTGGAACCCACCTCAGCCTCGAACTCATCGCCCAGGTGAAGTGTCTCCCAAGTGCGAACTGCAGCCTCGTCCAGTCCTGCTTGCCCTGCGGGGCCATCAATCTCAGGATGGACGGCGATGGCTGCTACCGATCGGACCGAGCCAGCAAAACCCAAATCCTGTCGGAATCCGAGCATGGATTCCATTCCCGCATCTGTGCCAGGAGCAAAATCCACGCGCGCCAGCAATTCCTGGCTGTCGGAGGGCGTATCCTCCACCGAAATGGAGAAGCGTTCGCCGCTTTCACCAAAGGTTCCTGCCTGCCCGGTGGCCATCAGGCGCGCCTTCAGTTTGGGCGTTGTTCCCGGACCGTCGGAAACAACCACCAGCGGTCCGTCTTCAAGCCAGCGCAGCAACGGCCGATTGGCGGCCGAACGCAAGGTCCAGGCCCAGTCGTCCTGTTGGGAATTTCCCGCGCGCGGCTCGGCCGGAAGCCATTGCATCACTTCATAGAGTGTGTTGAGGGTAAGGTTGACCACGGTGCCGGAACGGACCCGAACATTTTCGCGCAGTGAAGGCAAGTAGGACATGCTCATGGCCTTCAGCGAATAACGGCCCGGAAGTAGCGATGAGATCTTGAAGCGGCCCTGGCCGTCGGTATAAACGCTGGCCAGCACGCTCAGGTCGGGGCGCAACAACTGCACCTCTGCGCCCATCTGCGGCACTCCGGTCGAGTCGCGCACCAGTCCTGAAACCGATGCCGACGCCGCCCCACAGACGGGAGCGGCCCCTAAAGCGATCAGCAGTGCAAATCCGGCGAAATGGGCTCTGCGCTTCATCACTCGTATGTGACCCGGCGTCGTCCCTGGCAATCTTATGGCAAATCGAACCCGCGCAGATTGCCGGATCTCAGGTCCGGCTGACATACGCGCGGGGCTAATTACTATTCCACGACAAAAGGTGCCGATTGCGCAATCTCTTGTTTAGAGATTGCGTCATTTATTTTCACCGTCACCTTGTACTTACCTGGTTGCAAACCTGCAATTGGTAGAGTCTTCTCCACTGTCAACTGATCGCTGTGTGCCCCTAAGTCCTTTGATTCCATCTGTTTTTGCAGAATTACTGTCCCGGAAGCAATATCGGTAATCTCATAGGTCACCGTTGCTGAGTTGCTCTTGGTGGCTTCGTCGATACCCAGGTTGTAAAACTGCATCCAGAAGTTCAGAGGCTGGCTGCGCTTGAACTTGACCGGCGTGGCCGGAACCGTGGTGGCGGCCACACGCGGCCGGACAAATTCGCCTCCGATGATGAAGTTCCCTGCACCGATCTCCCGCGAAGACACCGGGTACATCTCATCGGCCAGAATCAGCGATGAGGCCCCCAGCTTCTCATCGTGGTAGACAGGCACTTCGATGCCGCGACCATAAATTCCCATATGATCGGGATTGTTCACGTCCTTGATTGCGATATCCAGGCGGTAGAGCCCAGGCATCAGGGGAACAGCCTTCCAGTAGACCGATTGACGATCAAGAGACTTCTCCAGCAACTCGGCTGGTTGATTGACCTCGACGGTATCTTCGAACGTCTGCACCGTCTTGCCGGTAATCGTCGTGACCCTGACAAGAATGTTCACAACACCCCTTGATACCCCTTCCTTGGTCACAAAGGTGATGTCGCGGTTCCTGATTTGCAGGGTAATCGGGACCATATCCATGCCCTCGGTCACCTTTACGAAGTCGGTGCGCACATCGAAGGGAAATACCGGCCCCTTAAGCAACTTGTGCTCGGAGACGAATGCTTCAAGGTCTTTAAACTTGATTGGCGGCGGAGCAAAGAGCTTGGCAGCTATCTCGATGCGGTCGAACTCTTTGCCCTGAGTGGCGTCACCCATGGGGCCGCCGCCGATGTTTTCAATGCCGTTGCCCTTGAACCGGTCTGTCTTGTCCTTATGGTTCATCTCCTCATATTGGGTAAGGCCGGCGCCGGGAACATGCAGCAGGGCGTCTTTCTCGCTGCGGTCGATCGTAAAGTGGTAGTCGCCGCACTGGCAGGAATCCACAAACTCGATGTCGACGTTCTCCCCGATTCCCTCGAGATAACGGTAATGCCACACTTCGAACGGGAACGTAGTGGTGTTGCCGCCACCCTCTTCCGGGGTTCGGTCGTAGCTGCCGCCGGAGGGATGGGCATCAATGTCGTCGGCTTTGCCGTAGGCGATGTAGATGTGGCCACGGTCAGTCTTCCACCCCGGCTTGCCGGCCGCAAAGTGCTCGTTTGCGTAAGCGATGCGCCGGTAGTGCTCCTCCCGATACTCGTTCTCGGGCGAATCCGGGTTCGGATTGCGGCGCAGCCAGAAGTTCTCGATGAAAGCGTCGCGCTCCTCGTCGTTGCTAAGACTCATGAAGGCTCTGCGCTCTTCGTCGGTGATGATATAGGGAACTTCCTGGTTCAGCCAGGTTTTGTAGGTCCCCTTCAACTCCTGCCGCAGAGCCTTCTGGGAGTTGTAACGCTCCTTGTCGGACCGTTGGCGCTTGAGCGGATCTACTTCCTGATCCTGACCGCCGGCCGTTCCAGTCTGTTGTTGGCCCTGTGGAGGTGCGGGCGGCGTGGCCGCCTTTAGGGACTTGAGACCGGATACCTGGGTCAAAACCAGGGCGAAACCGATTATGAAGAACTTCAAACTACGACCGTTAAGCGTCATTGCCTTAAATACTCCTGCGATCCCTTATTCTACGGGTCCCGATAGGGCTGGGCAATACATCTTGCGCAGTGGGCTGCCGTATGGACGGGTATTTGGCCTAAAGGTAACCCGAAAGACCCCCAGAAAAGCGGTAAAATCAACTCGAAACTGGTAGGTGCCGAAACCCGCGGCCTGGTTAGCCGTCCAACAGGCAACTACAATCCTCATAACCATTTGTCTCGGTCTGTTTTCCTCTCAGGATTCCCCGATCGCGATCCGCGGGGAAGAGATGTGAAGTCATTCTGGAACCTTACGCAATGCGATTGCGTACACTGAATGGAGAGAGATTCGGAGCACGCGTCATACATGAAGAAAATTCTCTTGATAATTCTCGCCGTGTTAGTTGCCGGTGGGCTAGTTGCCTTTATGGTCGTGAAGCAGCAGTCAGGCTACATCAAGGTTCTGACTGCCACAATCGCGCGCCAGGACCTGGACACCGTCGTTAGCGGTACCGGCCAGATCAAGCCCAAGACTTATGTCAATCTGGGCGCAACTGCCATGGGCCGCGTCACCAGCCTTGCCGTCAAGGAAGGCGACAAGGTCAAGAGGGGCGAGACTGTCGCCACCATCGAGAACGTTCAGCAGGAGGCCTCCGTTGCTGGGCAGCAGGCCGCTATTGCCGCAGCCAACACGGACATTGCCTCCAATATTGCCGCGGAAAAGACCGCGGAGGCCAACCTCGAGCACGCCAAAGCTGACCTGGAACAGAAGAAGCTGGATTGGGACCGCGCCCAGGCCCTCTTTGCCGCCGGCATCCTGGCCAAGCAGGATTACGATGCCAAGAAGGCTGCCTACGACCTCGACGTGGCTTCGTTGGCACAGGCCGTGGCAGGCCTCAACCAGGCCAAGGCACAAACCGACTCGGCCCGCGGCCACATGCACACGCAGGAAGCCACTCTCCGCATCAACCAGGACAATCTGAACCGCACCATCGCCATCGCTCCGTTTGACGGCGTCGTGACTAACGAGCCGATGCGCGAGGGCGAAACCGTGGTGATGGGCATTCAGAACACCGAAGGCTCCACCCTGATGACCCTGGCCGACATGAGCATCGTGACAGCCGAGGTGAAGGTGGATGAGACCGACATCGTCAACATCCAGCTCGGCCAGCCCGCGGAAGTCACCATCGATGCACTGCCCGGCAAGACCTACAAGGGACACGTTACGCTGGTGGGCGATCAGGCTCTGCTCCGTTCGACCGGAATCGCGACTTCCCAGTCCACTACCGGCACTGAAGAGGCCAAGGATTTCAAGGTCGTCGTCACACTCGACAGCCCAAGTGATGAACTGCGCCCCGGCCTCTCCTGCACCGCCAAGGTCACCACAGCCCACAAGACGAGCGTGCTTTCCTTGCCCATTCAAGCACTGACGATGCACGACCCGGCTTCTGACACCGCCAAGCCCAAGGGCAGCGTCCAGGCCGCATCCCAGCCCGCGGCCCCAACAGCCAAGCCCAAGCCGGTGCAGGGTGTTTTCGTCGTCGACAAAGACCCAAAGGGCAAACTGCGTGCCAAGTTCATTCCCGTTACCACCGGCATCACCGGCGCCACTGACATTGAGGTGCTCTCCGGTCTTAACCAGGGACAGGAAGTCGTCACCGGCCCGTACAAAACGCTGCGCGATCTCAAGGGCGGCTCGCTGTTGAAGCGCGATACCGTAAAGGTAGTTCTTCCGTCCGGCAGCAGCACATAGCGGCCGCTGCAGTCTAACAGCGAGAGCGAAGCAACGAAAGACTGCAATACTCTCGCCCTGGCGGCAGGTGGAACCCGCAAGGCAACACCGGGATAAAGGATGAGACTCGGATGGCAATGAACACGACGATTACAGAAGAGCAGACACAACCCGGGACGACGCCGAACGGCGACATGATTGTCGTTGAAGATCTCTGGCGCACCTACGATATGGGCTCAGAGCAGCAGGTGCAGGCGCTACGCGGCGTCAACCTCCGCATCAAGCACAACGAGTATGTCGCCATCATGGGTCCTTCGGGCTCGGGCAAATCGACGCTGATGAACCTGATCGGCTGCCTTGATACTCCTTCGAAGGGCAAGTATTGGCTGAATGGCCAGTTGGTCAGCGAGCTCGATGACGATCAGTTGGCGCGGATACGCAACAAGGAAATCGGCTTTGTCTTTCAGACCTTCAACCTGCTGGCGAGGGCCACTTCGCTGCACAACGTTGAGCTGCCGCTGATTTATAACGGCACGCCTGCAGCAGCGCGAATTGCGCGCGCCAAGGAAGCGCTGAGAGACGTAGGTCTTGAATCGCGGATGAACCACAAGCCCAACGAGCTGTCAGGTGGACAGCGCCAGCGCGTGGCTGTTGCGCGTGCGCTTGTGAATCATCCCTCGATCATTCTGGCTGACGAGCCTACGGGGAATCTCGACTCGAAGACCGGCACGGAGATCATGGCGCTGTTTGACAGCCTGCATGCCAGTGGGAACACGATCGTGCTGGTGACACATGAGCCGGATATTGCTGAGTATGCGCATCGGGTGGTGCATATTCGCGACGGACAAATCTTCTCTGACGAACCGTCGAAACGGTTCCGTAGCTGAATTAGACACATCCTTCCAAACAAGTGCGAACTCACCCGATGGTGAGTTCGCACTTGTTCGTGCCGAAAAAGCTGGGATTGACGCGGTGTCTTGAAATGGCAAGGCTTTACAGCTTGCGGAAAAATCCAATCGCGGCTATGTTTTGAAAGCGCACGGCTCAGCAGCTTGCTGAAAAACTCTGGCGAAGCCGAGATAAGTGTCAGGGCATGACTTCAGTCGTGCCGAGAACGGCGAAAAATCGGCAGGGCTTTAGCCCCTGAGGTATGCCGGGTGCCTCACCCATTCCGATTGACTGCACCGCTGCCAGAGAGATGGTCTAACTATCGAGGGCTGCGGAGAAATGCAACAGGGGAGAGTTCTTGAATTTGTAAGAGCACTCCTCTACACGGTTGCCGAGAACGGTGATCTTTTCCAAGTTCCCCTGGCCCATTCCGGCTTCGGTCATTGACGACAGATACAGAATCTTCTTTGAGTTGAAGCCCATGAGCCGGGCGCCTAATACATCGGCGGCCAGCGGGTCGACGCTGGCAACGGCAATGCGCGAATCGACGGGCGTTCCGCGCGATGGGCCGTCTCCTTCCATCCCGGTGAATCCGTCGATGACCGCCAGATCTGGAAATACGTGCTGCGCCATGTGGAACATGTTGAAGTGGATGATGTCGTTGGGTTCTCCATGAGGCCCCATGTGCATGTGCGGCTTGTCGCTGACCTTGTAATCGTTGATGGGCGCGCCCAGCAGCATGTTCTTGAGCGATAAGGTGACCGAGGCGAAGCCGTGGGTCTTCATGATCGCGGTGGAGATGATGTAGAGATTGGGATCGAGAAAGGGAGCGCAGATGCGGATGGGCGTTGGAGCATTGTCTGCACCGATGGTGTAGCGGTACTCATATCCGCCCAGATTAAGGTCGACCAGTTTGACTTTGTACTTTTGCACCAGGTCGTTGTACCCGTAGTTCTTGTACCCGACGATGGTGCCTTCCTTGGTGGCCGCCGCCTCGCCGATGATGATCTCTTTCTTATAGTGCGGGCGAAGGAATTCTAGGATGCCTCGAATGGCATCCGCGTGCGTTGCGGCCAGTTGGTTGCTGGTTTGCACAAAGTTCGGCTTGATGAGGATCTGCTTGCCCTTGATGCCGCTGAATACCTGGTCCTCAATGAGCTTGAGCGCCTTGTAGATATTTTCAGCCCGGTCGTTGCCCTTGACCAAAGCGACAGAGGATAGTTCCTCCGGGTGCTGGTATAAGCTGCGTCCTCCCCGGCTCCGATAGATCAGCGAGGCTTCGGGGTTACGGGCAAAGGCGTTCTGGACGCTGACAGGTATAGTCGCAGCCCCCACAAGTCCCATGCCCAGGGTCTTCATCATGTCGCGTCGACTCCAATGCTCACTGAACTTCATGGCGGTAATCTCCTTGACTGCCTGAATTCCTTTCAGATTCCCGGTTTGACGTCTTCCCTTTTCGCCGTCCATCTTACTCGGGTATCCGCTGGGAGGTGGTGACACGCTTCACACGAGCGGTCAACAGATTGGCCGGGTGCCCCATCTGGGCGCCCTCTGGGCACCGCGCCGGGTGCCCCATCCATTCCGCGCATTTTGCGGAATGGGTGGGATACCACAACCCTCAACCGAGGAGCCTATCTAATCCCTATTCCCATTTCCCACCCCCCACTGTCGCGAATATCCCGACATTGCAAGCCGGAAATGGTCGCTTGAGAGGTTGCTTCCTGCCGTCAAAACTCGCG
>OBLW0100000409.1_pt1 | contig 36996 bp, 36 predicted proteins | sample 1520161 | NCBI WGS metagenome assembly OBLW01 (sample SAMEA3539309, study PRJEB22396) | soil metagenome | biome: tundra; feature: field; material: soil | place: USA | collected 2010-05 | depth 0.15 m
TACGACCTGCACCTTCAGCTTACGGTAGGTGCCGTCCAACTTGTCGTTGGTGGGCCGATAAGTGATCGAATATTGATTGCGGATATCAGTGGAGATATCGTGGAACAGCTCCGGCATTTCGCCCTCGAAACGCGGAAAGTAAGCGCGGCCTCCGGTCATGGCGGCGAAAGTGCGCATTTCGTTATCCGCCTGCAAGTAATCCATGTTGCTTATCGGGATACCCATCCCATGAGGCGCGGAGCGGCCGCGAGCCTCATACATTTCGCGGATGATCCATCCCACGCTGACCGGAAAGATTGTGACATCCTTCGTGTCTTTTATCTTCTTTGTGATCTTGTCCAGCGTCAGTTTGCTGAACGTATCCACGCCCGTGGTTACCAGAATGATGTACTTCTTCCCCTGCACGCGATCAAGACGATCTAGCGTGTCATACAAAGCGTCAAATAGATTGGTCTCGGAGAATCCCGGAATACGCAACTGGTTTAGCGCACCGTAAACCGCCTTCTTGTCCTGGGTGAAATCCACCAGCAGATGCGGCTGCATGTCATAGTAGGAAACTGCAATCCAATCGTCCTTTTGGAGCGTGTTGGCGAAGGAATATGAAGCTTGCAACGCCTGGATCATAAACGAGTAGTTGGTGGACGCGAATTCCACCAGCAATACCGCAGTGATGGGAGCTTTTGACACCGTGAAGCTGCTGATGCTCTGTGGCGCCCCGTCTTCATACAAGCGGAAATTATCCTGCTTCAGGTTAGGCACGAACTGCCCGCTTTTGGTAGTAACCAGCACGTCGACGTTGACCAGCGGGGCGTTCACCCGAATGGAATAGTCCGGCATGCCTTCGACTTTCTTAGGGGAAATCGGCTGCGGGGGCGGAGGCGCTTCCTCGGTTTTTCTCTTTGGAATGGAGTATGGACCGATGTCGCCTCCGGGACCACCGGCCTCCGCGGGCGCATCCTGCTTAGGCTTGCCGTTGTCGCTGCCTTGCGGCGCAGTTTGCGATTGGTCCTGGGCGGACGCGGGAATGACGCTGGAAAGCAACGACAGCGAGACGACCGTGGCCAGCATCCATGTGGCGAGATCTTGCGAACTGGAGCGCCGGTTTCTAGTGAGAAAATTGGCCAACATTTGTAAACCCCGACGATGTAAATAGATTCTTGGGACTGAAAAGTCCCTGTGCTAGTATAGACGCAGGGATTCGCGATTGGGATGTTTTGCCCGGCTCTCGTATTCCCCCTGCCGGCAACGACTTACAATTTGGCGAAATCTAATCCAATAGAGCGGGCCCCCGTAGTCCCGTCAGGTCGTAAATGAAAAAATTGGTTTCCGCATTCTTCGCCGTTTGCCTGTTTTTCTCCTTGATCGCGGTCGCGCAAAAACCTGAATCCGCGCAAACTCCGTCTACCATCCCGGTAAGCCAGATTCATGTCGGCATGCGTGGCGTAGCCTATACCGTCTTTCAAGGCGTGAAGCCCGAGTCCATGGAAGTGGAAGTGCTCGGCGTGCTCCACAACGTGAATGGCCCGAAGGGCGACGTGATCCTGGTACGTTTGCATGGACAAAAGGTCGAGTACACCGGCGTCGTGGCCGGCATGAGCGGCAGTCCCGTTTACATCGACGGGAAACTGGCGGGCGCGCTCGCTTTTCGCATCGGCGAATTCTCTAAGGAGCCGATTGCCGGCGTTACACCCATCGCCGACATGCTCGAGATCAACGCCCTCGACCGTTCCCCCGCGGAAGAGACCGCCGCGGTTAAGCCCGCCATCAGCGTTGTTGCCGGAAAGACCGCCTCTCCCGGCGAAATTTCCACGATGCCGAACTCGGCGCAGGATTCCGCTGGAAGTTTCGCGAATTACCTAAAGCCTATCGAGACACCGCTGGTGTTCAACGGATTTTCCGAACAGGCAATTCATCTTTTTGCCGGGCAGCTTGGGTCTGCCGGAATTGTGCCGGTCATGGGCGCGGGTTCAGTGAGCGACGATAAGCAGCCAGAACCAGTGGAAGCTGGATCCGCAATCAGCGCAATTCTGGTGCGTGGCGATATGGATATCGAGGCCACCTGCACTGTGACTTACGTCGACCCCCAGCGGCTGCTGGCTTGCGGACATCCCCTGTTGCAGTTCGGTTCCGTCGACCTGCCCATGAATAAGGCCGAAGTGCTGGCCACTCTGCCTTCGCCGCTCAACGCCTTTAAGATTGTGAATACAACCGAGCCTGTGGGAACCTTCATTCAGGATCGCCACACCGGGATCATGGGCGTCTTCAACCGCCAGCCTGAAATGATTCCAGTCACGTTGAGCATCCACAGCAGCACGGGGGTGAAGCAGTTCCATTACGAAGTGCTGAATAATCCCAAGTTGACCCCGGTGGCGTTGATGGTGACGGTATTTAACGCGCTACACGGAGTCAACGAGTTCGGCGAGGAGATTACATACCGTCTCTCGGGCAGCATCGGTGTGAAAGGATTTCCCGAGGTCACGATGCGCAACATGTTCGCGCCTTCGGAGAATGCGCAGCCCGCGGCAATGCAAGCTGCAATTTCCCTGGGCGAGCGCTTCGGCCGCATCTATGACAATCCCTATAGCGCCGCGGCCGTCGCGGGCGTGAAGCTGGATTTCGACCTCGTCCGCGAACGCCGCTGGGCCCGCCTGGAGAGCGCTCGAACCAGTGTGACGGAAGCTCGTCCTGGGGAAGAGATTATGCTCGAAACCGTGCTCGCGCCCTATCGCGGCGAGCGCATTGTGCAGCAGATTCCGGTAAAAATCCCGACCTCCGCAAGTAAGGGAACTCTGCGCATTCTGGTGAGCGACGGCGAAACGCTCGACCACATCAGCCGCTCGAACGCCGCGTTCGGACGCAAGCTCGATCTGGCCTCTACCATATCGTTGCTCAACAAAGAGCACTCCAACAACCGCGTCTACGTGTCGTTGCTCGAAGCCGATCCTGAAGCCCGCGTGGCTGATAAAGTGATGCCCACGCTGCCCATCTCCATTATGAATGTGATGGATGGCATGCGCGGCAATCAGGAAATGATCGTCAGCGGCGAATCAAACGTAGACGAAACCGCAACCGCCGCTCTGGATTATGTAGTGTCAGGAGCGCAGCTGCTAACGGTGACGGTGAAGTAGGCTAGCGTCGCAGTGGTTCTGTGGCAATGCTTGTGTGGCAGGCCTGTGTGGCGCGGGCACTCTTGCCCGCGGACTCTAACCACGAGCAAGCCGCAATTACAGTCTTGAGGCCGCCACATTCAACCCAAAGCCATTTATACGATTCTGGTTTGTCCACCAGTCCGCTTCTCGCTGGGTTTTGTCGAATGTAGTCAATCGTTTCTCCTAGGCTTTCGTTCCCCGCAGCACGTGATCGAAGGATTCGTCTTGCCACAACGGTCCAACCCGGTTGGCTACCTTATTGACGCTGCGCGCAGATGCCCCTTGATGGCCCGAAGGATTTCCGGCAAAGCGAGAGTCCAACCGTCAGCATCCGCAGCGCTGTAAAAAGCAAGTGCACATGGTCCGGCATGACAACCACCGCATGTAGATGGATGGTCTTACCGTGGTCATGAAAACAGTGTTGGAGAACCAGCGTTCGTGCTTCGCAAGAGAGCGTAAAGCGAGAGGATGTTCGAAACGTCACGAACAGTGGACGTTCGTCCCGCTGATAGTGCGGCAGCAGACGCCGGTATTCGTAGCGCCGGAAGCTCGCTGTGGACATGAGGAATTGCCTCGCACACGATGATACCTTCACTGCGGCACGGATCGGTTGCACATTTGAAATTTCTCGCGGTTGAGGTGCCGGATCGGAACTCGTGCCCGTAGCTAGATCTCGCGGGCAGGAGTGCCCGCGCCACACAAGCAAAACCAATATGACAATCAAAACAGCGCCAACCCTGCCTTTTCCATGTGCCTGAAACCATCCGTAGCCCAGGCAGCCAGCACCATCAGCGTCGCGTTATATCCGACGTGCGCCAGAAAGCTTGACGACACCGACTTCGTCACCGCACGCACTGTCGTAAGCACAATGCCGACCAGAACGATGATAAGCACCGCTGACCACGAACGATACTGCACGTAGTGGATCAGTCCAAAGGGCAGCGCGGTCAGAATAATTCCCCAGAACGCTCCCATGCGGCGCGCCAGAACTGGATACATAAATCCGCGGAAAAAAAGTTCCTCCATCAGCGGGCCGAGGGTGACGGCGAAGGCCGCGGTCAGATAGGCATCCGTGGGACGCTCGAAGAATTGATCGAACGGCGTGGTCTTCGGCATGGGCAGAAATCGCCCCAACAAGTCGAGACCGAGCATGAGGATGCCAATGCCTAAAAGACTGAACCCAGCCATGCCGGGCCAATTCCAGCGAATCGCCGACCAGAATCGGGTGTGATATTTCACCTCCAGCAGCAGGATCATATAAATCGCGACGACGCCGTAAGCCAGGAACTCGGAAAGCAGCGCCAGTACGGGTTTCTGCGCGACGTCGACCCAACTCATGTGCGGATAAGCAAATCGGCGCGCCCCAAAGACGATGGCCAGCTGCACAATGAAAACCATTCCAAGAGTAAGCGCAGCGATGCGAAGGACGTCCCATCCGCTCCAGACTGGGTTTTCGCCAGCGCGGGGCGCAGCTGGCGGTGGCGCCTCAATCGGCGCGGGTAAGTAGGTGACCGGAGGCGCAGAGAGCTGCGTCTCGCCATTTGGTGGCTGCGGAACAAATTGCGGGTTGTCGGATGATGACAGATAGATCCTTCCGGCAAACCGAGCGATAGTCGCTGGAGCTTATCTCGCCGAATGCCTGATGGAAACTGTTCGGTGCAATCAGATTCTACTTCAGGTTCTCGCTTCGCATCAGGAGCAGAAAGGTCTACAGAGCGATGCGCGGTGGTCTTTACTGTTCAGCAAACCGCCGCTAGCCGAAAGGCTGGCGGTTTTCTTGTTTGGCGCGCAATCTCACGCGCTGCGCTACCCATTCCCCGAAAAATATCCCGCCAGCGCCTGCCCCGTATACGACTTCTTCACCCGCGCCACTTGCTCTGGTGTCCCCTGGGCTACGAGCCGCCCTCCTTCTTCGCCACCTTCGGGGCCGAGGTCAATAATCCAATCGGCGTTGCGGACCACGTCCAGATTGTGTTCGATGATGATGATCGAATTGCCCAGGTCGGTCAACCGGTGCAGGACGTCGAGCAATTTTCTTACATCGTCGAAGTGCAGGCCGGTGGTGGGCTCATCCAGCAGGTAAAGAGTCTTGCCCGTCTGGCGCTTGCTCAACTCGCGGGCCAGCTTGATGCGCTGCGCTTCGCCACCGGAGAGCGTTACCGCCGACTGCCCGAGATGAATATAGCCGAGGCCCACATCGACCAGCGTTTGCAGTTTCTGTTTTATCTGCGGAATGTTTTCGAGAATCGGCAGCGCATCGGAAACCGGCATCTCCAGCAAATCAGCGATGGAGTTTCCGTTGTACGTCACCGCCAGGGTTTCGTGATTGTAGCGCCGTCCGCCGCAGACCTCACAAAGCACATACACATCAGGCAGAAAGTTCATCTCAATGCGGCGCTGCCCTTCGCCTTGGCACGCTTCGCACCGACCGCCGGGGACATTGAAGGAAAAGCGTCCGGGCTTGTATCCGCGCTCGCGGGCCTCGGGCAGCATGGCATAAATATCGCGGATCGCCGTGAACACGCCGGTATAGGTTGCCGGATTCGACCGCGGAGTGCGCCCGATCGGCGATTGATCGATGCGAATCACTTTGTCGATGTTCTCCGCGCCTACGATCGATTTATGTTCCCCGGCTTTTTCGCGCGAGCGATACAGTTGGCGCGCCAGGGAGCGATAAAGAATGTCATTGACCAACGTCGACTTGCCGGAACCCGAGACGCCCGTGACGACCGTCATCACACCGAGCGGGAAGGTCACGTCGAGATTCTTGAGATTATTTTCCTTTGCACCAAGAATGGTCAGCGCCGCACCGTTCTTCTGCCGACGCTCGGCACGCATCTCGATCTGCACCTTGCCGGAAATGTATGCGCCGGTCAACGAATTCGGATCACGCATGATTTCTTCCGGCGTGCCATGAGCGACCAAGCCGCCGCCGTGGCGTCCCGCGCCGGGGCCGAGATCGATTACGTAGTCCGCACGGCGTATCGTTTCTTCGTCATGCTCGACCACCAGCACAGTGTTACCCAGGTCGCGGAGATTCTCCAGCGCGGTCAGCAAGCGTCCGTTGTCGCGATGATGCAGGCCGATCGAAGGCTCGTCCAGCACATAAAGCACGCCACGCAGCTTCGAACCAATCTGCGTTGCTAAGCGAATGCGCTGACCTTCGCCGCCTGACAAAGTCGCAGCCGAGCGGTCCAGAGAAATGTAGTTCAGCCCGACTGCATTCAGAAATTGCAGACGCTCTACCACTTCATGCATCACACGCCCGGCAATTTTTTCTTCGCGTCCCGCGAGCTTTATGCTCCGCGCCACTTCGAGCGCCTTCGAAATTGGAAGCGCCGTGAAGTCCGCAATCGACATGCCGTTCACTTTCACCGCCAGACTCTCCGGCCGCAGGCGTTTACCGTGGCATGCCGGGCAGTCGCTCGCCGACATGTGATCCATCAACCAATCGCGGTAACCTTCCGAAGTCGACTCTTCAAGATTCTGCTTCAGGTACCCGAAAATTCCACGGAAGCCCGTCTTGCCGCGGCCCGACTCGCCATTCAACAGCAGGTCCTGAATCTTCTCTGGAAACTTTTCAAAGGGCGTATTCAAATCAATCCCGTGTGCTGCCGCCGTCACTTGCAGACTGTGGATCAGCCCCTGCGACGCCGAGCCCGGCCCCAGTCCGCCATCGAGCAGCGGCTTCGACCAATCAGTAATCACTTTTGCAGGATCGAAATCGTACCGGCTGCCGAGGCCATGGCATTCGGGACATGCTCCATACATGCTGTTGAAGGAAAACGAGCGCGGCTCAAGTTGCGGGACGCTGATGCCGCAATCGGGGCAAGCGAGCTTTTCCGAATACAGCTGATCATCACCCCCAACCACGGCGACTTGAACCAGGCCCCCCGCCAGCTTCATCGCGAGTCCTACCGACATTTCCAGGCGGTGCTCAATGCCCGGCTTCACCAGGAGACGATCGATCAGCACTTCGATAGTGTGGTTTTTCCTCTTGTCGAGATTGAGGTCATCTTCCATGTTCACCAGCTCACCGTCGACGCGGGCGCGAGTATAGCCGTGCTTGAGCAGCGTCTCCATCTCCTTTTTGAACTCGCCCTTGCGCCCGCGAACGATTGGCGCGAGCACCATCACGCGGTCTTCAGGCGTGAGCGCCATCGCGCGCTGCACAATCTGTTCAGCGGACTGGCGGCTGATGGGTCGCCCGCACTTCGGACAATGCGGAATGCCGACGGAAGCGAACAACAGACGAAGATAGTCGTAAATTTCGGTGATCGTACCCACGGTCGACCGTGGACTGCGGCTGGTGGTCTTCTGCTCAATCGAGATGGACGGGCTAAGCCCGTCAATCGAATCGACATCCGGGCGTTCCATCTGGTCCAGAAACTGCCGCGCGTAGGTGGAGAGCGTCTCCACGTAACGGCGCTGGCCCTCGGCATAAATCGTGTCGAATGCGAGAGATGATTTACCCGAACCGCTTAGGCCGGTGACGACCGTAAGTGTATTTCGCGGGATCTCAACGTCGATGTTCTTCAGGTTATGCTGGCGCGCCCCGCGCACCGAAATCTTGGTAATAGCCATTTAGTGCTTGTCTGAAAAATCCGGGCTGGATTGCCCTTCCGTAACGTCGACAGGACTACAGATTTGTCCGACATTAGGAGTGCACAGCTCTACTCCGTATCTTACTACGGCGTATCTGGGTCGTCACTAGCGGTGGGCGTCAACGCAGGTAGATTGAAGATACCGCATAGACGAAAGTTGATGCTGCCGCATCTGAGTTGTTGACATTTCTTACTACGATTAGGACAGGGTGGTTGACCGTGATTTCGCTTTTCATGCCTCTGATTCTCTGCGTTACGGTAGTCGCCTCGGTCGGAATTGGCGTTATCGCGGCTTATGCCGCAGTCATCGGAATCCTGCAAGCTTGCGGTCCTGCGTCGCCTTCACAGCCCGCGGGAACAAGACCGCGCCTGCTCCTCGTGCCCACGCAGAACCAAGCCAGCGGAGACTAGAATCACCTGGCTCCTCGAGCTCCCCATCTACCTCGATTGAACTTCGATAGATTCCGCCACATTCATCGGTCGACCACCCTGACTACTGAACCCGTATTCTCCTCCCATGCTTCAAGTACGCGGCGATGACAAGCGGCTGTGACCAGTCCAGGTCCCATCCATTCTCGATAGCCAGAAGAGTATAAGAGCCAGGGACGACGCCTCGCAAAAGAAAAGTGCCGTCCAGATCGCTTTGGTCGCGCCGGAAAAGATCGTGGTCCACTTCAGGATTATTCGGTACCAGCACCACCATCGCACCGGCAAAACCTTTCCCCGCCCGCGTCACCGTTCCTTCAATTTCCGCGCTACCGCTGACCACTGTAAGCGATACCGATGGCGAAGAACCCGCGGCGACAGACAGTGTGTGTCCTGAAACCTGGGCGCCTTCCGCTGAGATGCGTGCGATGGAATAAGTTTTCCCCGGACCCCATACCACGACTTCATAGCGGCCAGCCGCGATTTGTTGGAATTCCGCTTCGCCCTTGGCATCGACTTCCTGAGAAGCAGAGACCATTCTGTTTCCGGAGCGCAAGCCGACGGAGAGATGCGCCGGAAGCGTAGCCTCTGACGCAGTTTGCACCGAGAATTTTAGATTACTAAAGGCCTCACTGCTGGAAACGTCGGCCTCTTCTCCATCTTTCGAGAGATCGACTCCGTTCATTTGAAGGGTTGCGCCTTGCCCGGGGATGCGCACATTGTAGCGGCCTGCGGGAATGCCGGTGATTTCCATGACCCCTGGCGAAACGACGTTTCCTCCACCGCTTTGTACGAACGTCGAACCATCAAAAACAGGCTGTTCGAGTTGCGGAACGATGTATCCGTGCCTGCCTTCATCCGCCATATGGAAAAAAAGAGTGAGGGACGGAACGGGATTCAAGTGGACATCCGCCTGCACTCGCTCACCACCGCGGATCGATATCGGCATCGCGTCGTCCGTCTCGGTCACGTCCGGGTAATAAGTCACTCTGTAGGCGACATCCAGAGATCGATCGATGGCCGGTGGGACTTCGCCCCGCTGATCGAACTCGGATTGAGCCGATTCCGAGTGAGGGTGCATGGCGTACCAAGGTTTGCCGCTCGCCGACAGGAAATAAATACCGGGCCTGAGCGGTGTAAGTTCGTACTCTCCAAGGTCGTTCGTCTGAGCGACGCTAGACTGCCGAATCTGGTCCACGCCTGAGCTGTGATCGTCGTAATACAACGTCACCACGGCGTGACGAACCGGGTCATTGGCTTCATCCAGCACTTTCCCGGCAATCACCGCATCAGGAGCAAGGCGGAGCGTCAAGCTTTCGGTGTCAAGTCCGGCACCGGTCACAATCGCGGTCGAATACTGATCATGCTGATCATAGCTGGCGGCGATAAATCCGCGTTTTGCTCCAGTCAGCGAATACTTTCCCGCAGGCACACCGTTGAACTCATACTTGCTATCCTCAGCGGTGACCATAGATTGAAATTTCTGAGGTTCCTTCGCGTCCCTCACGGTTACTCGCGCGCGGCCTAAAGGACGCCCGTCCGCCTTGCTCACAACGCTTCCGGCGATTCTGTACCCGCCGGGAGTTGTTGCTGGAGGAATGTTTGCTGTCTGCGGCGCGGCCCCGGCGAGAGCCGTTGTCAACCCGAAGATGAACCAAAACGAACGCGCCGAATTTGAGCAAACCGCCATGTTTCCTCGTTACGCTTACTCGCTACCGGAAATGACCTGCAACTGCAGCGTCACCTTCTGGCCGGCGGCGAAATGGACAATCTGTCCCTTCGTTTCATAAGCCTTCATCGCTTCCGCGTCACTATAGGGAATATCCCGCTGTTGCCTGCTGAACGCGATCACGCGATAAACCCCGGGCGCCACTCCCTGAATATCGAACTTTCCGTCGGAAGATACCGAGAGTTCCAGCAACCGTCCTGGGTTATCGGTCAGGGGAATGCAATATATAAAGCTCTGGGTCCCCGAGCGGCTTGCGTCAACTGTCGTTGCCGCGACGCCAAGCAACGAGCCCGAGAGTTCCGCGGTATCGTCGCGCATCGTGATCTCGATTGGCGTGGCCGCCCCCGGCACCACCACCAGTGGCGCACGCAGCAAATCTGCTCCTCCCATCGAGGCCGATGCCACATAGCCACGGAAAGGTCTCACTCGTAGCCAATATTGCCCGGGGGGAAGATCAAGGACTAACGAATCATCATTGGCTCCCGTGACGTGTCGAGGAAATGTCATTCTTTGTCCCCCAAAGTCATCCATCGGCTCAGCGACAATTTGCGCATCGAAGCGCGGACCGTGCGCGGTAAAAATGTGTCCGTCACCGGCAGAGACCATGCGGGAAGCCATCACCTGCGAAGTAAACTCCTCCTTCACATTCAGCGGGAACGAACTGTTCCGCGCCAGCACCATGGCGGGACCCTCCGCTGGCGTTCCCGCTACAGTAAGGTTCACTGAGCCGCTGGCGGAAGAATTTGGACCGAAAGTCGCTGCCTCGACAAGATATTTCCCGTTCGGAAGCTGCCCCTCGATAACATCCCTTCCCCTGTTGTAGCCGAGTGAATAGCCAGGGCCGCGCTGGCCCTGCGGTAATACCGTGACGTTCATTCCCCCATTATGTTCCGTATTCGTGACCGGAATCTTGACGGGATAGTAGGGCTGGCGCACAAGAGAAAAATCCCCCTGGAAAGTTTGGCCAGCCGTGAGCTGAATCGTCGACGCCGACGCAAAATCAGTCGCGCTCGGATAATAAACCGGTGGGAAGCCGTAGAGTTGGCCGCCTGGAGCCGTGGCTTCCGGATCATTGTCCATCCACTCGCGTGTCAGCACCTTGTAGGTCCCGGGCTCGAGTTCAGCAAAACGGAACTCGCCATTCGAGTTCGTGCGAGCTGAATTTTTCTGCATCCAACGAGGGCTGCCGTCCTGCACCTGCCGGGCGAAGAGTTGCACGTCCACGCCGCGGGCCGGATCGGCTGCGGGAAGCGTAACTCGCCCCTTAACCAACGCCTCGGGCATTAAAGCAATCGTGAGCTCAGCACCGGGCAATACCTCGACCTGCCTTGTTCCAGGAGGATCATCCAGGAACCCAGGCTTGCGCGCCATGAGAAAGGTGAGTTTTCCGGAGTTCCCGGTCGCGAAAGTGACGCCTCCGTTATCAGCCGCGGCCTTTGGCAGAGTGAATTCGAAATGTCCCTCACCATCGCTCAGCATCGCGTAACGATTGTCGGGAGAATAGACAAGGGCCCGGCCAATGGGCTCGTGAGTAACAGCATTGACCACAATGCCGCGGACAATATTCGCCTGATTGTCAGGTTGCAGGTTCTGCGCAAGACCTTGCCGGGCGCAGACGACCAAACCCGCAATAAGAATGATCAGTGAAAATACCAGGCGGTCGATCGTCACACGAGCCGGAGACCACTGAGGTTGTCGGCGCACCGGAGGACCATCGGCACTTCGCAAGGAAATCACTCCTACGTCATCGTTCCCCAGGATCGCCCGTGTTTAGTAGATCATTCGCGAATCGGTCGGCACTATTTTAACTTCTTTTCGTTCCGCCCCGTCAATCACCCCGTCCGATTTGGCGCGTCAACGCTAACCCTCTCATTCATTGACTGCCAGCACGTCGCCCGTAAGATGGAGCCGCCCCGGTAACTCAAACCATAAGACATTGATCGACCAGACCATATCGCACTACCGCGTTGTCGAAAAACTGGGCGGCGGTGGCATGGGAGTGGTCTACAAAGCTGAAGACACCGAACTTGGCCGCTTCGTCGCCCTGAAATTCCTGCCTGATGAACTATCTGGCGATGCCCAGTCGCTGGAACGGTTTCGCCGGGAAGCGCGTGCCGCCTCGGCCTTGAATCATCCCAACATTTGCACCATCTACGAAATTGGCCGTCACGATGAGCAGTCGTTCATCGCCATGGAATTTCTCGATGGCGTCACATTGAAGCATCTCATCTCGGGAAAGCCGTTAGACAACGAGACCGTCCTCTCGCTCGCCATCGAAATTGCCGACGGGCTTGACGCCGCTCATTCCGAAGGAATCGTTCATCGTGACATCAAACCCGCCAACATCTTTGTGACCAAGCGAGGACACGCCAAGATTCTCGACTTCGGATTAGCAAAGATTGCAAGCGCCGCAACATCGCAAAATCCGGTTGCGTCCGCGAACACCATGACGGCGGCGATCGACCCGCACCTCACCAGTCCAGGCTCCACTCTCGGCACGATCGCCTATATGTCCCCGGAGCAGGCGCGCGCCAAAGAGCTGGACGCTCGCAGCGATTTATTTTCTTTTGGGGCTGTGCTCTATGAGATGACAACGAGCACGCTTCCGTTTCGCGGCGGAAGTTCTGCGGAAATCTTCAAGTCCATTCTGGATGCGGCTCCGCCCTCAGCCTTGCGACTCAATCCCGATCTGCCCACAGAATTGGAGCGCATCCTCAACAAAGCTCTGGAGAAAGATCGCAACCTGCGCTACCAGTCCGCCGCCGATTTGCGAACCGACCTGGCGAGCCTGAAACGTGACTTCGAATCTGGGCGTTCGTCGGGTGCTTCCGTGAACGTAGCAGCCTCTTCATCTTCGGCTAGCCTCCCGGCAGCAATACCAGGTCGGTTCTCGAAAGGCCTGATTGCGGTGGCAACAGCGTTTGCGCTGATCGCCGCCTCTGCCGCGGCTTACTTTGTACGCTCAAGGGACGCGACCCAGAAGGTCAGTTCGATCGCCGTGCTGCCCTTCGTCAATGCGACTGCTGATCCCAGCAATGAATATCTGGGCGATGGTTTGACGGAGAGTCTTATCAGTACGCTTTCTCAACTGCCAGACTTGAAAGTCATGGCGCGCAGCACCGTGTTCCGCTTCAAAGGCAACCAGGACGATCCCCAGCAGATCGGCCAAACACTGCAGGTCGGGGCGGTTCTCGTGGGACGCATAACAAAACATGGGGACGAATTGAACGTGCAAGCCGATCTGGTGAATACCGCGGCTCGGAGCTTTGGGGCTCATACTATTCCAGCAAACGGGCAGATGTTATGCAGGTGCAAAGTGAAATTACCCGCGACCTTTCCAGAAGACTGAACCGCATCGAACCGGGCAGAGTACCTCAGAAGCTGGGAAGCGCCGGCACCACGAACCCGGAAGCCTATCGGCTCTACCTGGAAGGCCGTCAGCTTTGGTACGGGCGCACTCCAGCAGGCCTGAAAAGAAGCATCGATCTTTTTCAGCAGGCGATCGCGGCCGACCCTTCCTATGCTCTCGCCTACACCGGCCTGGCGGATACTTATAACGTCGCCTCCAGCTATGGCATCGGCATTACGGCGCGGCAAGCGCGTCTAATGGCCGACGCGGCCAGCCACAAGGCGCTCGAACTGGACGACTCCCTGCCCGAGGCCCACACTGCCCGAGCCGCTGCGCTGACCATGGGCTGGAGGTGGAGCGAAGCGGAGCCCGAGTTTCGCCGCGCCATCGAGTTAAACCCAAATAACGCCTCCGCCCATTATTTTTACGCCTTCAGCTTCCTCATTCCCCAACAGCGCATCGATCTGGCACTCGAAGAATTTCGCGTTGCCTTGTCGCTCGATCCTCTTTCGCCAATTGTGAATACGAACTATGCTGTGACCCTGATGATCGCAGGCCGCTATCCCGAGTCCGTTGCCCAGTTTAAGAAAGTGCTTGATCGTGACCCAAGTTTTGCTCCATCCCATTACAAGCTGTCGCAACTCTTCGCCACAACCGGCCAATTTGGGCAGGCAGAGAGTGAATTCCAGCAATTTGAGCCCGCCCCCGGCTCCTGGAGCGCAGACGCCAAAGGCTACAGCCGGCTAACCCTCGCCGCTCCTTCACCAGGAGGACAATGTGGCTGCCATCGCCGTAGGATTCGCGGTGTCCGGCGACCGTAATAAGACGTTCGAATATCTTGATAAGGCGCTGTCGAACCAGGATGATGAGTTGATTTTCTGCATTCGTTATCCCGCCTTTGATTCCATACGTTCCGATCCCCGCTACGCCGAACTGATGCGCCACCTCGGACTGCCCGAGTAGTGATTCCGCACCGCCTCGTTTCCGTCGGTGGCCTTGTCCCGCCACGTGGTAGCATTTTGCTTAACCCGTTTCTAGGCGGAATGCGCATGGTCCGCACTCGCTCCATCACGCTTTCAATTCTTCCTGCGATCCTTCTGGGAGCTTTTCTCTCTACATCTACACCTGCACCCGCGGCAGAGCCATCCCCCTGGCTCGAAATTCGCTCCGCGCATTTCACCGTCATCACCGACGCCGGAGAGAAAAAAGGCAAAGAAGTTGCCCTGCGCTTTGAGCAGATGCGGGCGGTGTTCGCCATCCTGCTCATGAAGGATCGCCTGAACGAACCGCTGCCCTTGACCATTCTCGCCTTCAAGAACGACAAAGATTATTACCAGAGTGCGCCGCTCCATCAGGGGCAGCCCATCAGCGTTCCTGGATTTTTCGTGCCCGGTGAAGATCAGAATTTCATCGTTCTGAACTTGTTCGAAGAAGAATCGTGGCACGCCGTCGCCCATGACTTCGCCCATCTGCTGTTGAACTATAACTATCCTCCGGTTGAGGGATGGTTCGACGAAGGCCTGGCAGAATATTTCGGTTCGATCCGCGTCGACAACAAACAGGTTGAGATCGGAGGCGATCCCGAGCTAGGCAATGCCTTCACCCAGGATCTGCTCGAGAATCAACGCGAAGTTCGCAATCCTCCGAAGTCGCTGACGGAACTGCTGAGCGGTCAGGTCTGGCTTTCTCTTCCCGATCTGCTCGCCATGAAGCATGACACTTCCACTTACGTGGAAGCCACGCATCACACATTGTTCTATGCGCAATCCTGGATGGTGATGCATTACCTGCTGCACGAAAAAAAGTTGCCCGAAACGGGGACGTACTTTGATCTGGTCGAAAACCAGCACGTGCCAGCCGAAGAAGCCATTCAGAAGGCCTATGACGTCACGCCCGCTCAATTCGACCAAGCGGTAAAAACTTACTTCCATTCATTGACGCCCCTGTTTACGGCGCTCGACGCCTCGAAGCAGCCAGGTGCTCCGGCCAATCCGCCGCAGGTGTATCAGTTTCCTGCGCCCGTAGGACCGAACGACAGCGCCATCATCGTGAAGCCAATGCGCGAAGCGGACGCGCGCGCCTCCGCGGCCGAAATCAAAACAAGGATTCTCGAACGCCGCGAAGCCGGCTTGCACGAACTCCAGGCGCTGGCCACCGCTCCCGAGCCCGGCACTTCCAGCAAAGCGAACAACAAGAAAACGAAAGACGACGCGCAAGATGGTCCTTTGGTGGCGGCCACGGGCAACGAGATCGCCCACCGCGCTCTCGCCTGGGACCATCTCGAGCACGGCGAGTTCGACGCTACCGCCGAAGAACTCAGCGACGCCGCTGCCCTAAACCCGCGCGATATGTGGATCCGTTACTACCTTGCGGTGCTGAAGTACCGCATCGCCAAAGCGAAGCACGGCGATATTCAGGGCCTGCCCAACATGCTGCAGGATCTGCGGGCCGTGCTGGATTGGTATCCCGAATTCGCCGACGCCTATGACCTGACGGCGATGGCGCGCATGGTGGGTGGTGGTCCGGTCGCGGCCATGCAGGCGGAGCGCGCCGCCATTCAACTCAGCCCGCGCAATCAGGAGTACGTCTATCACCTGGCGGAAATCTACATTGAGGCCAAGAAGTGGGACGCCGCCCGAGCCCTGCTCGAACATTTGAAGACCAGCGGCAATCCCCAGGTAGCAGCCGAAGCCCGCGAACAGTTAGGTCGGCTCGCGAACCAACAGAAGTACGGCCTCTCAGCGGCCTCAACCGCGCCAAAATTCTCTCCCCAGAGTTCTCCATTCGACGTGCTCGAGGCAGACGCAGCTAAGCGCGCAGCTCAGACTTCGCAAAACCCTGGGGACGGCGACAAGCGCCCCGCGAAGTTTTTCCAAGGCCGCCTGTTAGGCGTGGACTGCTCTCAGTCTCCCGCCGCCATTCTTACCGTGTCCTCGGCCGGAACGGTTCTGAAACTCCGCACCGCCGATTACAAGTCTCTGCTTCTCATCGGAGCCGATAACTTTTCTTGCGCTTGGAATGATCGCTCCGTGTCGGTGAACTATAAGCCCGGCGGAATCTCGGATGGAGATCTAGTGTCGGTCGAACTGCGGTGAAATGATCTGTGGCCGGATCTTCGCGCGAATCGCAAGGAGGACATCCTCGTCCTGGACTGCTCTTACTAGATTGTTCTGCATCCCTCATCGACTTCTGGTCGGTCTTCTGGCGCCATATTCAATTAAAAACCCTCCCGTTCAGTACGGGAGGGTAGCAATGGCAGTAATTGCATTTAGGCGCGAACGACGTTGCCCGCCTGGAAGCCTTTGGGGCCTTTCAGCAAATCGAACTCCACGGTCTCACCCTCATTGAGCGAGCGGTAGCCGTTCTCCTGAATCGCGGAGAAATGTACGAAAACGTCCTCTCCCGTGGAGCGCTGGATAAATCCATATCCCTTCGCCCCGTTAAACCACTTTACTGTTCCCTTCTCTCTCACGGAAAAACTCCTTTCACTTTCGTCAAGAATTGTTCCCCGGATCTCCAGTATTGTTGCCCCGGCGAACCGGGACGCCCCCTCAAGGAAAACGGTGGAACTCGCGTCCGCTAGTGCCGAAGGAATCGCCTCCAAAGTAAAAGACTCCTCGGTTCAGCGCCACGCCAAGACATCGCGGCGAGAACTTTCAGAGCCTTGGACCATCGAAGCTGTTTCTACGGCCCTACTCAACACGTCAACCTGCCTTACTAACGCATCGCCCAGCATTCACTGGGTAATGAGCAAACGATAATAAGCACTACTAAATCGTTTTACAAGAAGAATAAGGAGGTGGACCCCAAAAAAATAACTCTGATCATGTTCAATTCTTTAACGAAGTACAAGAAAAGCCCCCCTCGAAGGGCCCTAACCTTTGGTGTAAGCGAAATACCGGCACCGGGCCAAACCCTTGATACGATTAACCTAGTCCCATGCCTGACCGAACCACAGCCACGCCTGCTACGCCCGCGGAAATACTCCCAGGCCCTCCTGAGCGCCCTCGCCGCCCTCGCCCCTCGGTGCTGGTCTCAACTGTCAAGTACCTGCTGCGAACCGATGTGCACACTTTTGCATTCTCCGTCGCTGCCAATTCGATTCTGTCCTTCTTCCCGTTCGTCGTGCTGTTGATGACGCTGATCCGTCGCGTTTTCCATTCGCGCGTAATGTATGACGTCCTCGTGGAGTTGCTGCGCGACTACCTGCCCGCCGGCCAGGAGTTCGTCATCCGCAACCTGAATGCCATGGTGAACAGCCGCCATCGCGCTCAAATAGTATCGTTAATCATTCTGCTGGTTACCTCGTCCGGCATATTCATGCCTCTCGAAGTCGCGCTCAACCGCATTTGGCGCTTTCCCAATAATCGCTCGTACTTCGGAAATCAGGCGATCTCGCTCGGGCTGGCGTTCGGTTGTGGCGTGCTGGCTCTGCTGTCCGTTGCCATGACGGCCGGGAACGTAGGTTTACTTGAATCCCTCCTGCGCGGCCATGGCACGGGATTCGTCCGACTGGTCGGCTTCATAGTAATGAAGCTCTTCGCCATTGCTGCCAGCATCGCTATCTTCTTCCTCATTTACTGGGTGCTGCCCAACGGCAAGGTTCCGGCGCGAGCCGTTCTGCCTACCGCCCTGATCATGGGATTGCTGTCAGAGGCTCTGAAGTATGGTTACATCCTGGCGTTGCCCTGGCTTAATTTCGCGGAAGTCTATGGCCCCTTCGCGCTCTCGGTGAGCCTGATGTTTGGGGCATTCCTGTCAGGATTACTGCTGCTCGCGGGGGCCAATCTTAGCGCCGAGGAACACGTCCGCCGCACCCGCAAGCTGGGAATTTAGTATCAAAAAACTGCAGCCACCAGTGATGATTTCACTTTCAGCCGATCCCGGACCTTCCAGCCTATTTGTCGACTGGAATGCTGCTAAATGCGATCCCGCGTCTGCGATTGATCCGGCAGATCACGTTCTCCAGTATCTTCGGTAGCACGTTCACTCCCGGCAGCGGCATCAAAGAATCCTTTTCCACGTAGTCCTCCGCTCCGGCTTCGACCACCTTTTGCCGGTTCTTCTCCGTCAGACTGCTGAGCACTACAACCGGGATGTCAGCGGTCGCAGCATCCTTCTTCAGACGTGCCAGCACTTCCGGACCACTGATCTTCGGCAGGATCATGTCCAGCAGAATCAGATCGGGCTTGTGCTCCCGCGCCATGGTCAGAGCGCACTCGCCGTCCTCCGCGCAAACAACTTCATACCCCGCCTTGATGAGAACTCTCTCATTGGACTGCAGAACAACTCCTTCCGGGACGTTCGTGCCCATCCCTGTGACCGTAAGTGCCGGTGGCGACCTTGAACAGGACATTCTTATGTCCGGCAGCGGGCAAGCCGTACCGGAGTGGGCCCGACGGAAACCTGGACCGCCCCAGCCGCCATTCTTCCTCCCGGCGACTGGGTAGGCTCGCTGAGCGGATATGCCGAAGCGTCCTACTTCTTGATCCGCGCTCAGGCCAACCGTGCTCTGTCTGTAGCCGTAACCTCGCTGGATGAAACCGGCGTGCCCACCGAGTCGAAAGCCGCTCCCGTGGTCGGCATCTGGACCCTGGGCGATGCACAGGGCAGCGTGGCCCCAGCTCTAACTCCGGCTCCACTTCAACTCCGAAGACCTTCGGCATGAGCCCTGCGGCCAGGGCGCACTCATGCCGCGCTTCCAAGCACTCGGTCTAGCTGGCAATTACGTATTTGAGCGCCCGCCGCGGCAAGCACTCGGCGCGAAGCTGCTCCACGACAGGCGCACCCGCCCTCAGGCGTGGTTCAAGACCGCCAGATGTGATCCCAACTTGCTGGCCTTGGACTAACTTGCCCCAACGCGGGCGAGGATGTCCGCGCCACACGAAATCACTTCTTAGTCCACTGATCCACCCAATCATTCACTGTCTTGTACCAAAGCTGCGAATTCTGCGGCTTCAGCACCCAATGTCCTTCGTCCGGAAAATACAGCATCTTCGACGGCACACCTTCCATCTGCAGCGTGGTGAAAAGCTGGAAGCCTTCGCTCACATCCAGCCGGTAGTCGCGCTGGCCGTGGATTACGAGAGTCGGCGTCTTGAAATTCTTTGCATACTGATGCGGCGACCACTTCTGATACATCGCGCGGTTATCGTAGGGAGTGCCTTTGAACTCCCAGTCGTTGAACCAGAGTTCCTCGGTAGTTCCCCAGGCGGATTCGGCATTGAACATGCCATCGTGCGACACCAGACACTTGAATCGGTCGGTGTGCCCAAGTATCCAGTTGATGGCATATCCGCCGTAGCTGGCGCCCAGGGCGCACTCCCGGTCTTTGTCGATGAACGGATAAGTCTTCTCCGCGTAGTCGAGCCCCTTCATCAAATCCTCATACGGAGCGCCGCCCCAGTCACCGTTGATGGCGTCGATGAACTTCTGCCCGTAGCCGGTCGAGCCGTGGAAGTTGATCATCATGACCACGTATCCTGGGCCTGATGAGGTTGGTGCGGCAAAAAGTTCGGGATTCCAGCGGTAGCTCCAGTCGTCTCCCCAGGCGCCCTGCGGCCCGCCGTGGATGAGGAACTTCACGGGATATTTCTTGCTGGCATCGAAGTTCGGCGGCTTGACGAGAGATCCCTCCACATCATCGCCCTTCGCACCTTTGAACCAGAAAGGCTCGGCCGGGGACATGGCGACTTGCGAAAGCAGTTCCTCGTTCACGTGAGTCAGCGCCCAATCCTTGCTCAATGAACAGCTTTCCTTCCCGCGGTCCACATCGCCGGTCCGTGCCGGGCATCCGTCTGCCGTTGCATCAGCTTCGTAGATCTCATTCGGAGCCGCGATCGAGTTACGACTGAACACAAGCCTCTTGCCATCAGGAGCGACTGCGACGTCGTCGTCGAAGCCGCCTACCAAGGTCCGAGTCGAGATCACGGCACCGCCGGAAAATCCTCCGATGGCGTAGATCAGACAATGTCGTTTATGCTCGGCGCTGAAGTAGATCGTCCTGGAGTCGGGGACCCATGCGAATGAGCCCACCCAATGATCGAAGCTCTCCGTTAGATCCTTCCTCTCCCCCGTCTTCCGGTCGTAAAGCATCAAGCGGAAGCGGTCGCTCTCATATTTCGGGCGCTGTTGGGCGCGGTAGGCGATGAAGCGGCCATCGGGCGAATACAGCGGCGTCGAGTCGCTGGCGGGATTGTCGGCGGTGATGTTCTTCGGCAATGTCTGACCTGTCGTCTGTGCCGGCCCGCCACTAACCGAGACGATCCACAGGTCATTGTTGGTGGAAGCGGCTTCATTCTTGTCGTGATTCGACGTATAGCAAATCTCCTGCCCGTCGGGCGAGAAGGCATAGTCATCCTGCCCGCCGAGCGAGAACACGGGCGCGTCGTAGTCACCCGGCGTAAGGTCGCGGGGAAAAGTAAATTGCATCATGCCGCTGTGTTGGGGACTGGCGGAACCGACGGGAAGGGCCGGAGCCACGAAGATATGGCTGCGCTTGCCTTCCTTGTAGGCATTCCAGTGACGGTACAGCAAACGATCGAAGACTTGAGCCTTTACTTTGGACTTCGCCGCGTCGTCCAGTCTCTTCGCGTTGCAAGCCTCTTCGGCCGAATTAGAGCCATAACACTCGGGATACACATTTGAGGTAAAGAGAATATTCTTGCCATCGGGCGACCACAATTCGCCGTCGGCCTCGGTCGAGATCGCTGTCCATTGATACACGTCGATTACCATCCCTGACGCGTCATCGAAATTGGCGACCCACACTTGAGAGCCATGTTCTTTGGTCGAAAGAAAAGCGAATCGCTTCCCATCCGGCGCCCAGCGCGGACGGTCGGCATCCTGATCCGCAATGATCTCCCGCTCCTGCCCTCCAGCCAGGGGCACGATCCAGATATGCGGCGTTTTCGTGTTGGCATCGAGATTCACATCGACCACGCTGAAGATCACCCACTTCCCATCAGGGGAAACTTCCGGCTCGCCCACTCGCTTCAGCTTCATCATGTCTTCGAAAGTGAACGGATGCTTGGCCTGCGCCAAGGCAGGAAGCGCGAAAGCAATAAAAGCAAGAGAACCAAGAATGAAACGCCGCATGACGGAGCCCCCAGCAAACCGAAAAGTGTAGCAGGTTTGGTAGCGACGCCCTCACTACTGTTCGATCCACGGATTTTCCAGCCGCACGCCGCAGCCTTCGAAGTCGGCGGTGTTCCGCGTGGCCAGGACGGCATCGCGGGAGTGCACGATGGCGGCGATCTGCGCGTCCAAGTCTGGGATAGGTCGGCCTTGGGCGCGGCGGCGGGCTGCGATGCCCGGAAACGCGTGTGCGGCGTCTTCGTCAAAGGGCAGCACCCGCCCGCCAAAATCTTCCGCGAACGTCGCTTGGGCCTGGGCGAGCATCTTGTCGCGGCGCTTTCCCCTAGGGAGAAGTTCGAGTCCGAAGAGGATTTCAGCCACGCTAATGGCAGTCACAAAGAAATGGCCGTTCTCCGGCTTTCTGGATAACCATGCCATCACGGCCGGCGACGGCGAAGGCCGCATCGGCTCGGAAACCACATTGGTGTCCAGGATCGTGATCACGAATGTCACTTGAATTGGATTTCGCGAATGGTTCCGCGACGAGGAGGAATTTTTAAATCGATGCCGCCTAGAGGAGCGAAGCGCCGGCGGATGGCTTCTCCGAGATTTTCCGGCTCAGAATCGGCGCGGGCCAAACCGGTTTCGAGCAGCTCGCGAGCCTCTTGCTCCATGGAGTGCCCGTTGCGAGCGGCGCGAATACGCAGGCGACGCTTGGTGTTCTCTGGGAGTTTTCGGATGATAATACTGGCCATGCCATTAATGATAGCATTGATGGCATTGATTGCATAGAGCGGGATTTTGGACTCGCGCTTTCGGCCTTCGGCTACGATCGTGGTCACTACCGTCGCGACGATAACGCAGAATCCGTCTCTGGAAAGGCGGAACGGGACTAGTGAGGAAGAACCCGATGCTCAATAGCGAAGGCCCGCACCCCTTTTTTCCCGACGGCAACCCCTTGATCGTTCTGGCATCCAAGTTAGCGGCAGAACTGCAGCGCCCACCCCTGGCCTCACTGAGCGGAGAGGGGTCGGGGGAGGGCCGCGGCAGTAAGGGGAATCCGTTTTAAGGTATTTTCCAAAAATTGATTCGTCGGGACGTAGTTTCCATGTCCTGCTGTCGGACACCAAAGTAGTGGCACGCGCTCGCCGACGCGTTCCTTCCAGATTCGGTAAACTAGGGAGTATGAGGCTGGTTCCCCGCACCGTTCTTTTTGCTGTCTTCTTGCTGGCGCTCGCGATCCCCGCTCCGCCGGCACTTGCCCAGGAAGGTCCCCTAGAAAATACTTCGCCCAAAGGGGTCACACCTGAGGAAATCATTACCCACTTTGCCACGCGGGAAAAATTGTTCAAGGACGCACGCGACCACTACACCTACCGGCAGGACATTAAAGTTCAGACGCGCGACGGCGACACCGTTACCGGCGAGTACCACGAAGTATTCGACGTGCTTTACGACGACAAGGGACATCGCATCGAAAACGTCGTCTTCGCGCCGCAATCTTCTTTGGAGGCCGGTGGCCTCTCCCTCGACGAAGGCGATGTTCAAGATTTCCGCAATCGCCTTCCCTTCGTGCTCACCACCGAAGAGGTCCCCGAATACAACATCCTCTACGCCGGACAGCAGACCGAAGATCAGTTGCACTGCTACGTTTTCGACATCGCGCCCAAAGCCATCGTCGGAAAAAAACGCTACTTCCAGGGACGTATCTGGGTTGACGATCAGGATTTCCAGATCGTGAAGACATACGGCCAGGCCGTCCCGGAGATTAAAGACACAAAAAAGAAGGGCAAAGAAGAACATCTCTACCCGAAGTTCACGACCTGGCGCCAGCAGATCGATAATCAGTATTGGTTCCCCACCTACACGCGCGCGGATGACACCCTGCACTTCAATTTGGGCGACATCCACATCCGCGAGATCGTGAAGTACGAAGACTATAAACGCTTCGGATCGAACGTGAGAATTCTGTACCAGGGAAAAGAAGTTCCAAAGGGGGACCAGAAAGACCAGAAGCCCGCGCCGGATCAGAAGCCCGACGAGAAAAAGCCCGACGCGCCGCAGAATCCGCAAAAGTAAGGGTTTCAGAGTTTCAAGGCTTCAAGGTTTCGAAACAGGTCCGTCACGCCGTTTACGCAAGGAATCGATCAGGCGATTTAGAAGACCGAGTACCGGGCAAATCTCTCGGTCCAGGATTTCGAATCGATCCGGCTTTAGGTAAGTAAGGTCCAGCGCGATGGCCAGTTGAGTGTCGAGTTCAGTAGAGAGCCGCGCGCTTGGCCGAGGAAGTGCAGGAATTCGCCGAGAGTTAATCTGCCTTGGCGCCTCCGCGATGTTTGAAGTAAACCAAAACGGAGGCCCGTCTGACCTGAGATGTCAGACCATATGTTTCGTTCTTCGGGTACTGCTCCGTTGCTTGATAAATCTGAACTGCGAGAGCCTTGGCTTTTTGCCAGACAAGCAACTCGCGATAAGAACGCGCCACCGATTCTCCTGAAGAGCTTTTGGCAGCTGCAGGCACCCATCCTGACTCTGAAACCTTGAAACTCTGAAACCTTGAAACTTTAGTAGAACAGATACTTCCTCCACTTATCATCCGACCGTCCCATGAGCCGCATGATGTGGCGGCTGGTGTGCAGATTAAAAGCGCGCGGCTCACGCATCAGCTTCATTCCGGCCTCAAGCGGGAATTGATTTCCCTTGCGCCGGTTACAACCATGGCAGCAAGCAACAAGATTTTCCCACGTGGACGATCCACCGCGCGACCGGGGAATCACGTGATCGAGAGTCAAGTCGCCGGAAGGCAGCACCGTGGCGCAATACTGGCAAGTGTTGCGGTCGCGCAGCAGAATGTTTTTTCGCGACAAGGCGCGGCTCTGATGCGGGATGCGGCGGTACTCCAGCAGTCGGATCACCGACGGCACGCGCATCGCGATCCGCGCCGCATGCAGGAAGTGACCATTCTCCTCTTCCGTCATGGCCACGCCCTTCAGCACCAGCACCAGCGCCCGCCGCGCCGCACAAACATTGATGGGCTCATAAGAAGCGTTCAGGACGAGCACAGGTGCGTGCAGCGCGTGCCCGTTGCCGTCGTGATGCACCGCCTGCCCTGCAAACAGGCTCGCAGCGTGCCTTCCACTGAATCCCCCATCGGCTTCGTTTCTTGCTGACATGGCGCTAATCTATTTTCCTGTCTCTCGTTCCAATTGGATGCCACAAGCGATCGTAGCTGCCATAAGCCGTCGCGCGCGCAAAAGGGGGTTCGATGCGCCGGCACAATCCGCACAGCGGCGCGCCCTCATCTTCATCCTGATCCTGCGACAGCGCATAAGGAGAAAAAAGACGCTCGCTGCAAATCGAACACACTCCCCCCCGGATGCGCTGCATGCCGTCGAGACACTCCTGGCAGACCGGGTTTCGTGAAATTTTAACCAGAGGCTCGCCACAGATGCGGCAATCGGAGGAAAAGAGAACGGCAAAAAGATTCTCGGCAAGCTGAACAGAAACTCGGCTCGCCCAAGAGGGACGGTCCGCCGAAGCAATAGAAGGCCCTGCCGTTGCGGCTGTGGCCTGGATAGCCCGAATTCGGTCTCCACTACTGCTGAAGACGGCCTCCGTGATCCCCGCAAGAATGCGCTCTTGCGCGTTGCCTGCTCTTCAGCCAGTATAACGGCGTTCGGGCCCGCTAGGCAACGTTGCGAGTGTTGCCGGATCGAATTACGGAAACCGCCGGCTTCGCCACTACTTCTGACAGTCGCTCCCTCACTGGCATGAAAATCAACCGATAGTCCCTCCGAAAACATTCTGCGCAGCGCACCGGCTGCAGCAGAAACACCGGAAGAAGATAACGCTCGGTCAACGTGCGGCGCCGCGAACGGAACACCGTGTCACCACCGCAATCGCCGCAGTGAAATTCAAAATATCGCTGGAACCATAGCTGGTCAGAAAAATTTTTTGTCACGCTGCACCTCGGAGAAGGGGCATTCAGACGAGTACGAGTATTTTACCCTAACGTTATGATCGCGCAAGAGGCAGTATTTCTTTCACCTTACCCCTTCGCCACTCGTTGCCACTCGCCTCCCACTTGTAAACCCTCCAGCCCGCGTGTTAACGTGCGCCGTTCCCGTGTTTCAAGTAGGTTACTAAACAGCGTCAATATTCATATCCGGCTTAAGAGGATTCCGCCTATGAGCAGTCCCGTCCCCCCCGGCCCAGAAACCGTCGCCCGGAAGCACGTCCCCTTCGTTCCCGAACACATGGAGATGAAAGAATTCACTCTGCGCGCCGTGCTTCTTGGACTCCTGATGACGGTCGTCCTCGGCGCCGCCAACGCTTACCTCGGACTGCGCGCCGGAATCACCATCGCGGCAACCTATCCTGCCGCAGTGATCGCAATGGCAGCAATGCGCGCCTGGAAAGGATCTCTGCTCGAGGAAAATATCGCCCGCACCGCGGGATCGATCGGCGAGTCCGTCGCCGCCGGCGCAATCTTCACGTTGCCCGCGTTTCTTCTCGCCAAAGCGTGGCCATCATTCCGCTTCGCCGATGCGTATTGGAAATCCACCGCCCTAATCATGGTAGGTAGCATTCTCGGCGTCCTCTTCATTTCTCTAGTTCGCCGCGCCATGGTGGAAGACCCAGAGTTGCCCTTCCCCGAATCACTCGCCGCGTCGGAGATTCACAAAGCCGGACAGCGCGGCGCCCAAGCCGCAAAATATCTCTTCTGGAATATCGGCATCGGCGGCGTCGTTTACATCTTAGGAAAGTTCGGATTGTTCGCCGCTGACACCGATCTTCATTTCGGCGTCGGCAGTCTCGGACATACTCAGGTTCGTCTCGGTTCCACCGGAAACACGCACGTCCTACCCACCGGTGGTACCAGTGTTTTCGCCGCGCCCAGCGTCAGCCCGGCCTATCTCGGAGTCGGTTACATCATCGGCGTCAGGCTGGCGTCGATCCAGTTTGCCGGCTCCGTGATCGCCTGGGGCCTGCTTGTTCCCTTGATGATTTTTTTTCTCGGCCCCCAACTCAAAGCCTATATTCCAGCCGACACTCCCGATAATTGGGCCACCATGGCCGACGCCGTCTGGAGATACATCGTGCGTCCCATCGCCGTCGGCGGAATGTTGGTCGGCGCCGCCTACACGTTATTCAGAATGCGCGCGAGCTTGACCGCCGGAATCGGCAAAGCATTCGCCGACCTGCGCCAGACAGCCGATCAGCAAGCCAAACTGGCGCGCACCGAACGCTACATGAGTTCGAAAGCAGTCTTCAGTTTGATCGCCGTTATGTTTGTGCTGATGTGCGTTCTCTACATCAAAATCTCAGGACTATTTCTGCCGGCCATCCTCGCCGCGATCGTAATGATTCTCGTAGGATTTTTCTTCGCCACAGTCTCAGGAAATCTCGTGGGATTCATCGGCTCGTCCAACAATCCGATTTCCGGATTGACCCTGTCCACGCTCTTAATCGCGGCACTTCTGATGGTGGCTCTGGGAGTTTCCGGCACCTCGGGAGTAGCCGCCGTTCTGGGCGTAGCGGCGGTCGTCTGCGTGTCATCGGCGGTAGCCGGAGAACTTCTGCAGGACTTTAAAGTCGGGTACATACTCGGCGGCACACCGCAAAAAATTCAGGCCGCTGAACTCATCGCCGTCGTGGTCGCGAGTCTGGTGATGTATTTCCCACTGATGCTGCTGCACGAAGGCAACATCAGAGCCGGCGGTGTAGGCTTTGGCGGCGCGGACCTTCCCGCCCCGCAGGCCGGTCTCATGGCAACATTGGCAATGGGTATCGTGGGTCACGATATGCCCTGGCCGCTGGTAGTAGTCGGAATTTTGTTCGGCATCGCGATGATCATGATGCAAGTGAAAAGTCCGATGTTGGTCGCCGTCGGAATGTATCTTCCGTTCGGTACCACCTTCGCCATCTTTGTAGGCGGAGTGATTCGCTCACTCGGCGATTGGGCCGCCGATCGCCGCGGATTCAACAGCGCTCAAAAAGCCCGCGTGGAAAATGCCGGAGTGCTGGTCGCTTCCGGACTAATCGCCGGGGAAGCCTTGCTGGGCCTGGTTTGGGCAGGATTGCAATTCGTCCCGCAGTGGGGCGCTCCAAATCACCCACCGCAAATCTCCAGCACTCCTTCTTATTTGGTGGGAGGAATGATCGTCCTCGCCGGCCTGACGGCCCTGATGATCTTCTTGCCGATTACAGCAGCCGGCGATCCAAACGAGCCTGCCCCACCCACAGCCATGATGTAAGGTGAGGTTTAAATGTGGAGTGGGCGCTCCTGCCCGCTCCTTCGCGCAGCGAAGGCTGTTACATAATTCACTTCTCTCATGTCCATCGCCTCAAACATCGCGTCGATCCATGAACGCATCACCGCAGCCGCCCAACGCGCAGGACGTAATCCAGAAGACATCACATTGATGGCAGTCAGCAAAACTCAGCCGCCGGAAAAAATCCGCGAAGCCTACAAAGCAGGGCTGAAAATATTCGGAGAAAATCGCGTTCAGGAATTTTCCAATAAAATCGATGCGCTACGAGACCTCCGCGACACCGAATGGCACATGATCGGCCACCTGCAAACCAACAAAGCCGCAAGGACCGCTGAACTGTTTCGCGCCGTGGACTCGGTCGATTCGCTAAAGTTGGCCGAGAAGCTCGACGCGGCAGCCCGCACTCTCGGCAAGAAACTGGATGTGCTCATCGAGATCAATGTCGGCTGTGAAGCCGCCAAGAGCGGCGTAGCGCCTCATTCCCAGCAACTCGAAGACATGCTAATGGCCGCGCCGCGCCTGGAGGCATTGGCCTTCCTCGGATTAATGACCGTGCCTCCGCTCACGGATGATCCCGAAGGCGCGCGTCACTACTTCCGCGAACTGCGCGAGTTGCGCGATACGATTGCTGCGCGCAATCTGCCAGCCCTCGCCATGAACCAGCTTTCCATGGGTATGTCCCACGATTTCGAAGTCGCTGTCGAAGAAGGATCGACCTGCGTCCGTGTGGGCACTGCGATCTTCGGGGAACGAGCAAAAATGTGATCTGCAGACGATAAAAGGTACAGAAGCGATGAGGCTTTTCGACAAACTTTGCGCGGGAGCCCTTTTCATTCTGGCAATTGTGTACTGCCTGCTCGTGCCGAGAACCTACACCGGCAGGATCTGGATCTTCGGCACGGGACTGGCTCTGCTCTTCACCGCCATGCTAAATCTGCTGCGCCTTCGCAATGGCTACGGAGTGCAGGGAGTCAGGCTATTCTGCATTACCGCGAATTTAATGATGCTTGTATTCGTGATCGCGCTGATGGCAAGCATGGGAAAATCGCACACGTTGCAGCACCCGCAAATACCACTGGTCGCCGCATTGTTGACGGCCGAGACTGCGTTTTCTTTCGAGAAGAAGGCGTGAGTTTTAAGCCAGAACAGAAATGGAGGGCAAAAAGATGAATGCTGTTGCCGCTAAAGCGTTTCTGATAGCTCGGGTAATCGAGGAAGCTGAACTGCAGCAGGTGCTTCTTTCTGACGTCGAAAAGAAGATGCTTTATTTTACTGAGGTGCACCCTTCGCTTCCAGACATCTACGAAATCAACGCGGAGTTCGAGCGAAACTACGATGCCGCCGAGTATAGAAGACAAGGTCGCAGCCCTTCTTAGAAACGCTCGTGACCGGGACAGCCGCCCATCTCCAGTTCGGGAGCAAGAGTGGAAGGATGCGCTAGACGCGCTGAAGAAGGAGGATCACTACATCTTGGTCATGGTTCGACAAGCTTTTGGGGTCGGTTTAGCGGCAAGTGGCGGGAAGCGGCTCCGCGATCTCCGTATCTACGTCGCCATCGGTGTCGGCCTCGTTCTGACTGTGATTCTGGCATCCATGTGGAGGACTGGGCATTGAGGCGCTGCCCGTGATTCCGGTTCGCGACACGCCTGGCGGCGCCTTCTTCGCAATCAAGGTCCATCCCCGCGCGAGAAAAAATGCCATCACCGGGGAACTCGGAGACGCCCTCAAAGTTTCTCTAACTTCGCCGCCCGTCGACGGCCGCGCCAACCAAGCCTGCATCGAATTCTTCGCGAAACTTTTGAAGGTGCCGCAATCTTCCGTTACCATTGCCTCCGGCCAGACCAGCCGCACAAAAGTCTTGCGCGTCTCCGGACTCACCGCTGAAGAAGTGCGCAAACGGATTGCGATGCTATTCGACTCACCAGGGAGCCGCTCTTGAGCTTTTCCGAACGCCTGCAGGAGATTCGCACCGGATTCGAACGCCCCTTCTGGATCGCCAATCTCAGCGAGATCTTCGAACGCCTTTCCTACTACGGAGCGTTCGCCTCCCTCGCCCTGTATCTGCAGGAGAAATTGAATTTCTCTACCGAACAGACCGGAACCCTGACGGGAATATTCGGTGGCATGGTATGGTTTCTCGCCATCTTCGGCGGAGCAGCCGCCGACAAACTGGGCTTTCGCCGTGCCCTCTCTATCGCGTATCTCATTCTCGCTGCCGCGTATTTTTTGATTGGCTCCATTGGAGCCTCCTGGGTGGCACCGGTGCGCAACGCCGTCCCCCTTGAATTGTTTGTCGGCTTCATCCTCATTCTGCCCGCACTCGGCGTCGCACTGGTCAAGCCTTGCGTGGTCGGCACCACGGCCCGCGCTTCTAAAGAAAACGTTCGTTCAATCGGCTATTCCATCTACTACACCATGGTCAACATCGGCGGCGCGGCCGGTCCTTATTATGCCTCGTGGGCCCACCGTCACCTGGGCGTCGAAAGTGTCTACCGCGTCGCAGCACTCAGCGTCTTCGCAATGTTTTTTGTGGTTCTATTATTTTTCCGCGAGCCCCGCAAGCCAGGAGATGCGCCCCCGCCTTCGATCGCTATGGTGGCCCGGAATTTCTGTGTGGTAGTTGGCAACTACCGCCTGGTTTTGCCCGTGCTGGTGATTGCACTGCTGCTGAGAGTCGGCCTGTTAATCTATCCGCGCTTCTCCGTTCCCTGGTGGATCTGGGCTGGCCTCCTCGTGCTGGTGCTCGCCGGCATCAGCCGGTTCATGTGGTTCCTTGTGATCTTCACCGGTTACTGGGTCGTGTTTTGGCAACAATACATCAGTCTGCCCGGATACATTCACGGCTATATCAGCTCACACGCTGACGTCGAAATCATTCTGGTGACCGACGGCCTCACCGTGATCTGCCTCACTCTCGCAGTAAATCTCCTGACGCGCAAAATTCCCGCGTTTCAAGCCGTAATCCTCGGGACGCTGATCACTGCAGTTGCCTGGCTGATCCTCGCCTTCCGCCCGACCATCTGGGGCGCCGTGCTTTCACTGTTTATCCTCGCGCTCGGCGAGATCACGCAACAGCCGCGCTACTACGAATATATTGCGCTCCTCGCGCCTCCGGGACAGCAAGGCACCTACATGGGTTTCGCATTCTTGCCCATCGGCATCGGATCGCTGATCGGCGGCTGGTTCGGCGGAACCCTCATGCATCACTTCGGAGAGGTCACCCACCAACCCGAACGCATCTGGTGGACTGTAACCGCCGTCGGCGTCGCTACGACTGTGCTCCTGTGGATATATGATCGATACTTCCGAGTCGCCAGGCCGCAATAGGACTCGACCATGCGCAAGCATCCAACGAATCAATCTTCAGCGGCCCAATCCAAGAGAACGCCGGCAGAGATAGCTGACCAGATCCGCCGCGCTCTGAAGGATGGCGGCTCCGCCGAACATGCGACAGGCGTGCAATGGTTCTTCAAAGATGAAATCAAATCTCATGGCTGGTATACCGCCGCGTTGCGCCGCGCTGCCCGCGCTTTTCGGCGGGACCTAAGAAAAGAACACGGGCTCGGATTTCTAGTAGACGTTGCCGATCAACTTTTTTGCGGCTCGGTCCTGGAGGAAAAAGTAGCCGCAGTCTTCCTCCTGGAGAAACTCGACCCCGAACTTGGAGAAAACGAATTCAGGCTGTTCGAGTCCTGGCTTGATCGCATTAGTAGCTGGGCCGATCACGATGCGCTGGTGCATTCTTTGATTGCACCAATGGTAGTGGCCAAGCCTGCCCGCGCAAAAACAGTTCTTCGCTGGGCGAAGTCGCCGAATCGCTGGCACCGCAGAGCCGCCTGCGTAGCGCTGATCAAGGGTGCGAGAGTCAAGATGTTTTTCCCTGAGATCACCAAGCTCTCCGATTCACTTCTCGCTGATCAGGATGACATGGTGCAAAAAGGATTGGGCTGGCTGCTCCGCGAAACCGCGAAGTTCGATGCCAAGCGCACAGTGCCGTATCTCATGACCATTCGCGGACGGGCCCCGCGCCTGGTCCTCCGCACCGCTTGCGAGACCCTGCCAGCGCAGATGAAGAAGCACGTCCTCTCCACCGTAAAACCGATCTAGCGTGGTGTGGGACGGTCACTCCCGTCCGTCGCCTTTGACTGCTTTTGGGTGGCGCAGCGCCTTCAGCGCTGCGGTTAGAACTCCACAAAATCAACAGTGGCTTGGGTTAGAACCTGGCGCGAAAGTAACAGGAAGGAAGTAACCACAAAGACGAGATAAAGTTGGAATAACAACATTAATCCTAAAGAATCCCGCATCCACTCGCAGACCGAATCACGCCATCCAGTATGGCTATTCCGCTACTGGATTCGCCACGAAACAGTTAAGCCAAAATTCATTGCGCTCGAGCAAAGCCTCTGATAGCCTTGCTATGGACTATTTTTTGATCATCCCCCGTATCATCGTTGCGACCGCGTGCCATGTCCGCGCCTCTCGCCACAATCAGAGTTTAGAGCGATGACCGAAGCAACGCCTGACGCAATTTTCTAAGGAGAAATAATCTTGGCCGCATCCACAAAGAATCGTATTTTGTTTACTTCCGAATCCGTTACCGAAGGCCATCCCGATAAGATCGCCGATCAGATTTCCGACGCCATCCTGGACGCCTGCCTCGTCGAGGATTCCTTCAGCCGCGTCGCCTGCGAAACTCTCACCGCCACTGGCCTTGTCGTCATCGCCGGAGAAATCACCACCAAAGCCTATGTCGATTTTCAGAACGTAGTCCGCGGAACCGTACAGTCCATCGGATACGACAACGCTCTCCACGGCTTCGACTGCAACACCTGCGCCGTAATCTCCAGCATCAATAAACAATCCGGCGACATCGCCATGGGCGTAGACACCGGCGGCGCTGGCGATCAAGGAATGATGTTTGGGTATGCTTGTTCGGAGAATGAGGAGTTGATGCCGACGCCGATTTCGTTGGCGCATAAACTTACGATGCGGTTGTCGCAGGTGCGGAAGAATGGGACGCTGCCGTTTCTTCGTCCGGACGGGAAGTCGCAGGTTACAGTTGAATACGATGCGAAGGGGAAAGTGCTGCGGGTGGATGCGGTTGTGATTTCCACGCAGCATGCAGAGACCGTCAGCAACGACGACTTGCGCGCGGGCATTCTGAAGCATGTGATTCAGGCCGTGATTCCGGCACACCTGCTCGACGAAGACACCAAGTATCACATTAATCCCACGGGACGGTTTGTGATTGGCGGGCCGATGGGAGATACGGGACTTACAGGCCGCAAGATTATTGTCGACACATACGGCGGGATGGGACGTCACGGCGGTGGAGCATTCAGCGGCAAGGATCCAACCAAGGTGGACCGCTCGGCGGCTTATATGGCGCGCCACATCGCGAAGAACATTGTTGCGGCGAAGCTGGCCGATCGTTGTGAAGTGCAGTTGGCGTACGCCATCGGCGTGGCGGATCCGGTGAGCGTCCGAGTGGATACGTTTGGTACGGAGAAAATGGATCCGGAGATTCTTCCGGATTTGATTCGCGCGAATTTCAAGTTGACCCCGCGAGGGATTATTGAGTCTCTGGATCTGCGGCGGCCGATTTACAAGAAGACGGCGGCTTACGGACACTTTGGTCGGAACGATCCCGACTTCACGTGGGAAGCGACCGATAAGGCGGCGAAGTTGGCTAGCGACGCGGGTGTGCGGGAGTCGGTGGCTGCTGGACGCAAATAGTTCTTAAGAAAGTCATCCCGAGCGGAGCCAGGGACCTTGGTTCTTGCTGCAGGCAGCGGATTACCATGCGTCAGCTAAAACCAAGGTCCCTCGTGTCGCTCGGGATGACAATTGTTTGGTGATCACGACTGATTTCAGTAGAGAGTCGAAGGTGTTATTCCCCTAAGAGTATTTCGATATGGCGATGTCAGGGTTCGATTCGTGTATTCTGACAGAGCACTCGTATCCGGCTACTCTTCGTAAACAAAACAAAATTTTCGAGCGTGAGGCGCCACAGGAGGCGTATGTCAACAGCAGCACAAATTAATTCCGATATCAAGAGTCTTGAACTGGCGGAACTGGGCAAGAAGCGCATCGAATGGGCGAATCAGTCCATGAAAGTGCTGCAGATTATCCGCAAAGAATTTATCAAGAACCAGCCCCTGAAAGGAATTCGCATTTCGGCGTGCCTGCACGTTACGGCGGAGACGGCGAACCTCGCTATTTGTTTGCGTGATGGCGGAGCTGACGTGGTGCTGTGCGCTTCGAATCCGTTGTCCACCCAGGACGACGTTTCCGCGAGCCTGGTGCGTGATCAGGGCATTGCGGTCTTCGCCATAAAGGGTGAGGACAACGACACTTATTACCAGCACATCCTGGCCGCGATCGATCATAAGCCGCACGTCACCATGGATGATGGCGCGGACCTGGTGACGATTCTGCATACCAAGCGCACCGATGCACTGGACGGCGTGATTGGCGGGACGGAAGAGACCACGACGGGCGTGATCCGGCTGCGCGCGATGGCGAAGGAAGGCGTGCTGAAGTTTCCCATCGTGGCGGTGAACGACGCCGACACCAAGCATCTGTTCGACAACCGCTACGGCACCGGGCAGTCGACCATTGACGGAATTATTCGCGCAACAAACTTTTTGCTGGCCGGGTCGAAATTCGTGGTGGCTGGCTATGGCTGGTGCGGCCGCGGGTTGGCGAGCCGGGCGCGAGGCGCGGGCGCGGAAGTGATCGTCACCGAAGTGGACCCGACGAAGGCGCTGGAAGCGGTGATGGACGGCTTCCGCGTGATGTCGATGACGGAAGCGGCAAAGCTCGGCGACGTGTTCTGCACGGTCACGGGAAACAAGAGCGTGCTGACCAAAGATCATTTCGACTTGATGAAAGATGGCGCGATCATTTCGAACTCCGGACACTTCAATGTGGAGATCGACATTCCGGCGCTCGAGAAAATGTCATCGTCAAAGCGGACGACGCGTACTTTCGTGGACGAGTATTCCTTGAAAGACGGGCGCAAGATCAATCTCCTGGGCGAAGGACGGCTGATTAATCTGGCGGCGGCCGAAGGCCATCCCGCGTCGGTGATGGATATGAGTTTTGCCGACCAGGCGCTTTCGGTCGAGTACATGGTGAAGAATTTCAAGACGCTGGAGAAGAGAGTCTATAGAGTTCCCGAGGAACTCGACAGGCGCGTGGCAAAGTTGAAGCTGGAATCGATGGGGATTAAGATCGATCGGCTGACGCCGGAGCAGGAAGAGTATTTGGCGGGCTGGAGCGAGGGAACGTAGGTTTTGGTTCTGAGTTTTTCAGCGGGGCGGCCATTGCCGCCCCGTTTTCTTTTGGCGGGACGCGAAATGTCGTTCGTGCCGGCTTGTGGCTCGAACGAAGGCGTGATAATTTCGATTCGCTTCTAATGGACGACACCGGACCCGCGCTCAGCTTCGCTGCTCTCACGAATGGCCAACTCGGAATATCCGCCGTATATGGCTCGTTTCTAGCGGAGGCTGCATCGCACTGCCTCCGATGCCTCGGCCACGTTAATCCGGTCCTTCTTGATGTAACCGGAGACGTTTGCGCTCCCCGGAGCCTGGAGTGGTCGAACGGCGCTGAACTCCACGAATGGACTTGGGCCGACATGCAAGAGGCGGCCGAGGCGCTTGGGCATTAAGGATTAGGAGTCCGAGCCGCTGAAATGTGATGCCTCGTCAGTCGAGGAGCTGGCCAACCTTACAGGGGCCCTTCGGCTGCACATGCGGATTCGTAAGACGAATCCGCATGTGCAGCTCAGGATGACAGCGTGTAGGTTGTGCAGGAGGATGGTGCAAACCTCGGGCTGAAGCCCGCCCGCTCTTCCGCGGTATCACAACGTGAATTACGTGCAACCGAATCAAGATCAAGGTCAAAAGCAGCGGGCAGGAGTGTCTGCTCCACACGAGCACGACTGGAACCCAGGAGCACAGTGCGAAGGCATATGGCTGTTGGCGATCTTTCTTACGGCGCCAAGGCCCGCTCTTCACGGCGTCGGCTCATGTTATCTGAATGGTAAGGGTCTACTTTAGTAGACTTTACCTTTGTTCCACGGACATGTGAAAGTGGAGTAGGTTCCAATAATAGCGCGGCCCAAGGTGGCCGCGTTTTCTTATTGGAGCTGAAGTCCGGGCGATCTGGGCGAGAAATTCCCTGAGATTGCCGGAGTGCTGATGGAAGTGCCGAGGTCCTTCGGCGCAAAGGGCGCGCCTCAGGATGACAGAGTTTTTTGGCTTGGCGTGTTTTGACGACAGAGCGTTTTGATGATGGGCGTTTTTCGAGGGAGTGTTATGAAAAACAAGTGGGGAATGCGGATCAAGAATTGCAAGAAACGTGGGGAGTGGGTGGAGTTGGTATTTGCGGCGCGGGCTATGGAGCGGGGATTGCGGCTGGCAGCAGCCTTGGGGAGAATCGTCAGGGTATGACTTTGTGATGGAGCAGGATAACGGAATGGCGCGGGTGCAGGTAAAGTCGACGACGTTCCGCGACGGGAACGGATATTCCTGCACGATGAAAGATAGCAAAGGCCGTATAAGAAACATTCGTTTGAATTTATGGCGGCGTATGTGATTCCCGAGGGTGTGTGGTTCATCATCCCGGAAAATAAAATGCGTGGGCAATGGGGCGTGGCCTGTATCCGAATTTGGAGAATTCGAAATATGGCGAATACCGGGAGGCGTGGGATTTGCTGCGAGGAAAATTGCCGAGAACGATTGCGCGAATCGAAGCATGTGCGGAGGAATATTTTCCGGAACAATCCTAACCCGGCAGCACAGCTACGCGGGCGGCGCCATAGAGTCCGGCGTCACTGCCCAGGAGGGCGACGGTGATTATGGTTTTGCGTGAGGTGCGGCTTTCGGTCTGGGCGGAGGCGCCAGCTTCTTTTCTGGAAGGGTCGTGCATCATCATTAAGGGATTGGCGGGAGCGGTGGCGGCGTAAACCAGGGAGCAGGCGCGGAGTTCGTCGAACATGGCGGGGCCGTAGGCGTCCCAGGCACTGGAGACGCCGCCGCCGAGGACAAACATGTCGAGATTCAAAACGTTAATGAGGCCGGCGAGTAGGATGCCGAGATAGCGTCCGAAAGTGCGGAAGATTTTGCGGGCGTGCTCGTCTCCCTGGATGGCGAGGTTGTAGATCGACTTGGCGCCGAACTCGGGGTCGGAGGATGCAGCTTTGGCGAACGAAGGCGCTTGGCCGGTGGCAATGGCTTCTCGAGCCATGCGAATAATCGCGCTGGCGGAGGCATATTGTTCGGCGCAGCCATGGCTGCCGCAGCCGCAGGGATATCCATTGGGTTCGACGGGGACGTGACCGAACTCGCCGGCCATGCCGTTCAGATCGGAAGAGCACACG